>JAEEGL014735180.1_pt1 | contig 13282 bp, 16 predicted proteins | sample 9134231 | NCBI WGS metagenome assembly JAEEGL01 (sample SAMN16246548, study PRJNA631951) | gut metagenome | biome: gut microbiome; feature: rumen; material: fiber-attached | host: Bos | place: Iran: Karaj | collected 2018-10 | reverse complement strand
TTCATATAGCCATTCCGAAAATTCGCTCCAAAGATCCTTAGCTTTCTCATAGTTTCCAAATATAATTTCCCAAGTTTTCATCCAACTTGAGCCTACAGCTTCGGCAACATATTCTAACGCTTCTTTAAACGTTCTAGTTTCAAACGACGCTTTGAACGCTCTACGACCCAAATCATATTCATCTTTGCTGAGTTCTTGCAATATCTCATGAGCTCTTTTTCCAGATATGCCAACGCTTTTAGCAAACTCGTCAACATTAAGCGCTCCCTGTTTAAATGCTTCAATTGATCTAAGCATCTTCTGGACTGTGACGTCGTCCATTTCTTCCATATAGCCAAGCAATTTATCTGCAAATTCGCCATATTTCTTTAATGTTCCGATCAACACATTGGTATCAAGCCACCCAGATTTTAACGTTTCTCGAAAATTATTAACGGTAACCTCGTTACCTTTTGCATCTTTCCAAAGCTGATCAGTAACCTTCGTTAACGTTTTAAGCTCAACCGCGGTCTGAATTGCCGTCTCTTTAAACTCGGCCGTGGCCATGTTTGCCAATTCGATCGACTTCCAGTCCATGGTCTTAAGTGCGCCAACGCCCATAGCCTGCGATAAGTTGTACATGGCTCTAGACGCTTCCTGGATATGCCCTCCAGATAAAGACGCCCAAGTTGCGATACCTTGCATAGCTGTTACGGCATCTTCTAACTTTGCTCCATTAGCTGTAAATTTACCAATATTACCGACCATATCTGTAAACTTATGTGACGTTTCGTCGGTAAATCTAGTCAATCGATCCAATTGTCCTTCGACAATCTCCATTTGATTGCCAACACCCTCGAATTCTTTTCGAGTGGCAGACATAATTGTCTGGACAGACTTTGTTTTACTTTCATATTTTTCCCAACCAGAAGTTAATGGGTCTATGGTAAAACTTTTTAGTGTTTTTACAAAATTATTCCAAGTGCTATCCGCAAAGTTTTCAATCATCCTTTTTACATATACGCCAGCGGTACTAAACTCTTCACCAAGCTTTTTTACACCGCTAGTGATGCCATCTAAAGGAAGTTTCAGCATAGACTGTCCTAAAGTTTCTAAGCCTTTTTCAGATCCTTCAAAATTCAACTTCGCTTCAAATTTTTCTAGAGATTTTGTTGTTTCCTCCAAACCTTGCTCAAAATCGTCCTTCTGCAACCGTATCTCGACTAGCTTTTGGATTTTATCAGTTTCAGTACTCATAATCTCTTCACCTCACTCCAAAAGACGTCTGCTATTTCTTCAGCATACTTATCAATAATAGTGGTCATAAAATCGTTAGGCTCTACATAGCCACCAAAACGAGTTCTATGCCCATATTCCAATAAAATAGGAATTGGAATATTAGTATTCGGGTTTGAACGCTTAGTTGTGCTATCATTAAAAACCCATAATACGTTATTTCCGTCCTGGAAATTATAAACCTTATAATCCCAAGACTCGGCGGTTTCACCAGTATCTCTTGGCGTACTAGACGCTAACTCATTAACCAGCTTTTCACCATAATCTAGCATTAAATGCTCGGCATCAATATGCTTAGCCGCCAATAAAAATTTGTTTAAATCATCCCAGTTCCCTTTTTGAGTTATTGTTAGCTTAAAAGAACCCATATTTAACCTCGTGACTTCATTTTGGCTCTTCTGGCGGCATTAAGAGACCTATTGCTATTAAGTATGTCCTGCTTGCTCATCTTTTTAGAAGGCGAGTTCTTAGCTTCACATACTCGTATAAGAGTCATTAAACGATTCAAATGCCATTTTTCGCATTCAAATGGAATATTGAATGAAATCATCCAAAAGTATATTAATTCAGAAGTGACTATGCCTCCTTTTCCGCCCTTTCCTTTTTTATCGTTAGAAAAAGTCGTAGCAGTCATCGGAGCTCCTATATAATCCGATATCTTCTGATAAATGTCGGCCGATATAACATCATAAAATCTAGGGTCTACATTTTGTGTTATAGTCATGCATTTTATGTAGTCTTTTAATTCTTTGTTAGATAACTGCTTATTATCTAAAAACGGCTTACAGTATAAAGCCTCCCATTTAGATAAAGAAAGGAGAGAATGCTCTAACTGTAAATCAAATTCGTTTATAGTAATGAATTCTTCGGATTTTTCATCCCAAGCTTCTATTTTAGGAATATGAAGTTTAAGCATATCTCTCCTTTATATATTTATTCAATGTTTCCGGACTTAATCTTTTCCACTGTTTCTTCGTTGAGCTGATCTGCCAAATTGCTAGGCACAATACCTTTTACAAATTCGATAGCCGCGTCCGTATTTGTGGCAAGCTCAAAGAACAATTCAGAATAAGCTTCAGACTGACGGAAATCGTCAATAAGCTCCTGCGACTTAATAAATCTACGACCATCCGCAGACTTTTCGCCATAAGCGCCGAGAATCAACTGCTCGAACAGCTCTGTAAGTTTCTTATTGTCGCTTTCTCTCATCATCTTTCTGATAAGTTCTGCCATTCCGCCTGTTGTAGACATGTCCATTCGCATGAGTTCTGCTTTAGACATGTTAAACCAGAAATCTTCTGTCCGTTTCACTCCATTGTAGTCTTCATAAGTAATAGTTTTCTTATACATGAATTTTCTCCTTTCAAATTTCCCGTATTTTGAATAAAAAAGAGGAGGTCTCGCTATTAGCCCAAGTTATCTGAGCGTTCACTACTGCCTCCTCAAGTTAACTAACTAGAGGCTTGTTCCGCCAAACGCTGTAATTACTGCTGCAGGAAGAGGAAGTGTAGGATTGGACTCTGCCGTTCCATACAGAACATTCTCGAAAGCGGCAAGCTGCTCTGCGTTTGCTTTTGTAGAATCGATTTCCAGATGAGCTGTCGGCTTAAAGTTACCACCAATATTTACAGGAATTGTAGAAACTTCCCAAGAGAAAGTAATGGCTTCTGGGCTATCGTTTACAGTTTCATAACTTCTCTCAGAAGGTGCCGCTGTAGCGTTATAGATCAGATGAATCTTATAGCCATGGTTCTGACCATCAACGTCATTACCGATAAGAGTTCTATAAGAAAGACCAAACGCCTTTCTTCCCTGCTGACCAGCGATTACACCAGTAGCAATTTCAGCAGAGCCATCACACTGAGCCCATTCGTCAGGATAAGTATATGCTTCGACTGTTGCGCCGAAGTCTTCTGCAGAACGCAGAGACAGGTATTTAATGTTATCTGCATACAGATCGGAAGCTTCAGCTCCGGAAGGACTCTGTGTGACGCCGGTTAAACCGTTCCACGCATAACCCATCGGATATGTTCCGTCATTAGCAATCGGATAAAGAACACCATGGTCCACACCTGTTTCATAAAGATGCTGACCTGTTACATCCCACTGAATTTTAGTCATTTGTATTTGTCATCCTCCTAATAATACAAAGTTAACGACCAGTAATTTAAATTATCAAACGTGTAGAAACGATTCAACTCGCAATAAGTGTACGTTTTGACTAACGTTTCTGGTAAAGTAAAACACGGGTCTTTTGAAACTACCATGAGTTCATAGCAGTTCGTGTATAAATACACCATGTTATCCGCACGCTGGACTTCTGGTCTAGCAGGCTTATAAAAAATGCATGGGTATTTTAATTGTTTGGAAGTTGGTGGTTGAAAATATACTTCTTTGCTTCCTAATAGCCCTTCAAGCTCATCTTGCAAACTTTTTCTATCTTTCGCCATCGTTGTAAACTCCCGATATGTCCAAAATCAATCTAGGATACTCTACCTGGACATTAACAATTTTCCATTTTGTTCCGCACCAAGTTAAATATCTCATAGAATGAAAATGGTTTAAGGCATATGGATCAGAGAGAATACTAAACTGATTAGACACATTAACGTTGTCGTGAAGAAATTCGCTTCCTTCTAAACGACGACGATTTTTAAGTATATCTCCAGAATATGGTTTCTCAGTCATTCGCTCGACCCATACGCCAGGTTCATTTTTGTCTTCAACCACTTCGGCGAAGCCAATCTTTCCATAGTATTTGTTCACGATTACCTCCGCCGATGATTAATTAGATACTTGTGTGCGGAGTCTTGCTGCTCTGAACGCCACCGTCAACAGATTCCGGAACTTCGTTCTTGAACAGGATAATCGCACTATAAGGCTTTGTAAGAGCACCAGAGCAACGAGTTTCAATCAGATACTTTTCCTGGTTGTAGTCAATGTCAAAGTCTTCGAACATGGAAATTGCTCCACCCTTATCAGCACCGACATTATAGTCCTGCAGATTAACGATGATACCGATCAAATCTTTTCCACCAACCTTATGGCCTTCCATTACAGGAACAGTGACGATCTTTGTTACACGAAGAGCTGTTGCCAGTTCTGTTTCGGTCTTATAGATCTTATGTCCAATACCGTCTTCAAGCAGGAGCATATCTGTAAGAACATCTTCTGTTGTGAAGAATGTCGGATTTCCAGAACCCTTATAATCCTTACGAGCTTTTACAGCCGCGCGGATAATCGCCTTTGCCCAGTCATCATCTGTTGCGTTCTGACCGACTGTAACAGCCTTCTTGATTGTAAACAGGTCTGCATCGTTGGCGATAGGACGGATATGATCTTCAGAAATCTTGTCTTCATCGGAAGAAAGACGGCCATCGCCAATCAGATATGCGCGAGCGAGTTCTTCGTTCAACATCATTCTCATTTCGCCCTTCAGCCAGGAAACAACATCAAAGTCTGTGATGTCAACGATATCATCGCGGTCGAGTTTCTGCTTCTTGTAAACCGTCTGCGGAGTTGTGGAACGTCTGAGTAGGGAGAACACTTCTTCCTTCTTCAGGTGGCCCTTCATATAACCTCTCGCGCGAGCTTCATCTTCTGTGATGTTCGCAAACTGAGATTTTACACGACTGAACGGTGTATGATGAACGCCATTCATAACAACAGAAACCCAACTATCTTCTCTCTTAATCCAATCAGGAGTATTGTTGAGGTTTCTATCTTCCGGGAACAGCCATTCGATACCGTCAATACCATAATCTTCGGCATGAGCAAGAACGCTTTCGCTCAGTGAGCCATAGCGCTTACCGTCCTTAATAATTGTTTCCATTGCATCATGGCTTAATTCGTCAGCCATGTATTCATCCTGTGTGTCAAAAACGTTATGTTTCACTGTATTACTTTCCTCCTCTTTGTCCTCGGAAGAAGGGCCTTTAGCAGCTTCTCCGATAATGTAATGTAAAACGTTCATTTGTTCTTCATTAAGAAGTCCTTCGATTTCTTCCCAGACATCCTTAATCGTCTTTTCCGACTTCTTCTCCTCTTCTTTCGGAGCTTCGTCAGCATGTGCAATTTCTTCGACTTCTTCTTTTACCTCTTCTGGCTTTTCTTCTTCGACATATTCGAATTCTTCATCATAGTGCATGATGTAGTCATCATTGTAAATTACGGCTTCACTTTCAGACTCTTCGCCATGAGCTAAAATCGGAAAATCGATCATAGCGCCGGGATTTGCGCCGGCAAGAACCAAACTGACTTCGCGGATCTTTCCATGCATAACATTTCCTTTATCCTGCTTAAGTCCGTTCGCATAAATAGAAAGAGAACGTACGTCTCCATGACTAACAAGAGATTTCGCTGTCTTTCCTGCTTCGGTGTCGTTAAATTTGCAATACGCATACATGCTTCCGTCACGATCGACAAGCAGTGCGTGACCTAAAACATTGTCAGGCGTATCGTGCTGATGCATCCAAACAAGAGGCACCGTTTCTCCGTCTTGTTCCTTAAATGCGCCTTTTACGATTGTTCGACCATCAGAACAGCGAATGCCGCACTTCGTTGCCCATCCGGAGAAATCGTACTTTTCTTTCATTCCTTATTCCTCCATTTGTATAAATAAAAACTAAGAAATACATAAGTAACGTGCCTGCGAATTTGCTGTATGTCTAATTCTCGGAAAATTATTCAGTATTCCCTCATTTTGATTTATTCTTGTAATATTCTTCGGATAAAACAGACGTTCCGCTGTGATAATCATCAACCCAGCTAGCTCTTTTGAACGTTTTGCTGTTTGTACCCGTTAATTCGTTGATATATTTTTGAGCTATCTTACGTCCAAGCTCTGAGTCTTCTTTGCTTAATCTGTCGACAGGAGTATTGACAAATTCTTTGTTGATTATGTTTAAAGCGGTTAAAACCTTTGTTCGAGAACGATAATAGTTCTTTTTCTCGTTGCTTCTTGCGTACGCTTTATTTACAAGTTTCTGTCTTGCTTGATCAGAACGAGCATCCAAGTTCTTAAGCTCTGTTATAGCGTTATGGTATTTCTTGCCTACAACATTATCGCCTTTTTTAAGTCGTTCTGCTCCTTCTTTGGTCAACTTGCCGTTTTTGTCCTGGTATTTGTTAACATACCAGACATTCGAACGAGAAAGCTTTTTGGTCTTTGAGCTTTTAGCATTAGAAGACGATTCCGAACCCTTTTTTCTTCCAGCGCCAACGCCATAATGTTCTCTTCCTTCAGGCGTTAGAGATCCATCATAGTTTTGATAGCGTCGACGATACCATTTCATTTTTGGAGTTCCATAATGGTATAATTCTGAACTACGGCTTAGCATCTTTTGTATCCTTCGTAGTAATGACTGGTTGCTGCATTTCCTCATCTGACTTATTAAGATTCTTATTTCTTAATTCATCAGCTCTAGGATCGTCAACAGGTTTCATGCCCATGACCGCACGAATTTCATTCGAAGACATAATCTCGTTACGAGTAAACTTATCAGCGATTTCTGCCATATTCTCAGCCGGAACCAGCTTAAATGGATCTCTGAAGAAATATACGGCTTGCTTTTGCGAGCGAGCTGTTTTCGTTAAGAACTTTCTTTCCATTTCGTCCGCAATAGCAGATAAGATAGGCTCGATTGTTCTATTGTAATAGTTAAGCATCGTCTTATCGTCGGCCGTGCCATCCAAAATTGTTTCGGTCATTCCTAACTGACTGTAAAGCATCTTTGTAAGATACTCAATTTGCCCCATCAACTGATTATCGAGAGAACGATTTAATTGAGTAACTTTTTCGGTGCCATCCGTATAAGCTATCCCGTATTTTGAACCAGCTAATTGCATCTCTATGTCTTTTCGACGCTTTTCGGCCTGTACTCTTCTTGCTTCCGTCTTAATCGTATACGGAAGCTGAATGATAAGATCTAGTTTGCCAGCTCCAGATTGTTCGTCGATCGCATCCAATAGATTCAGTTTTCTAATAAGCCTCTGCAATGTGGAATTTGGTTCGTTCATAACGGAATACAAAGGGTTTTCAACAATAGCCACCATTGATTTTGGAAGCATAATCTCTTCTTTGTTTCCTGTCTTCTCGTTGTAAAGCTTGACTCGAACATACTCCGGATGCCATTCCATAATTTTTCCGGTGCGTAAAGTCTTGATATCATAAGACTCCGTTAATTTCGGATTTAGTGTCGTTTCTACAGGAACCACTGCAACAACGCCTTCGTCAAGCATCGACATGACGATATCCTGAACCAACGCTCTTCCGGTTTGGTCAATGTTTGCTTCTACGGTTAAACAATTATTAAGACCGGAGCTGATGGTTTCGACAAATCTATTGTTCTCGTCTAATCGAACATGCATAAGATTCACTGCGGCAGAATCTATAGCAATTCGATTGTATATAGCAGTAACAATTGACCGTTCGTTTCCGCGACTTAATCGTGATCTGGACGGACTATACGAATAGCTTGGTCCGTAATCGAATTTATACTCCTGATTTTGACCATTTACAAAGGCGTTCCAAGCATGTTGCAAACGCTCTCCAAAACTTGTCATGCTTCACCACCTTCTTTTATTTTTTTATACTCCTCGTATAATTCGTCCGAAATTAACAGGTAATTAAATGCTTCTGGCGCTCCGTCAGATTTTCTAACAGATAGTGGCCAGATACCGATATCTTTTTCCTCGGGAACAAAAATATATCTATCATTTAGTTCGGCATCAAATCTAATAGAAGGATTATTATAAGCCTTAATTGCTATTTTCATAGCATCATTACGATTAATACTCATATTATTCCACCTACCTCTTTACCAATTCTTCAGTGTAGAATATTCCATCTTTTTCGGCCGAAGATGGCTCTCTATTCGAATTCGCCACAAAAGGCTCTCCACTAACAGTAGCTTTAAAGTCCTTCATGGTACGCCTGCGCCAATGATATTTGAAATCAGATATATTATTTGTAAACTCACAATCATCAACTCTCAAATATCCAATAGCATCACTACGATATTTATCGCTTAACTCGCTAAAAAAAACGTCGTTCCAATCCAGTGCTATTTTGGGCAGCACCTCGCTATTGAATTCCGATTGCGTATATATTTTATTAGTTTGGGAATCGACAATATACACTTCGTTTCCAACTTTCTCAAAATTGACAATGTGAGCTGGTCCAAATTCCCAGTCCAAGTACACATATCCTCTTGCTCCATCGTCAAATTTATTTAATTCATTAAAAAACGAATCTGATAATTTTTGTCTGTATTCGTCGACTGTTGTCTCATCTGGATTCATTTCGATGGGAATCCCCATTGGTGTTGGCGAGGTTCCGTACTTAGTTTTATACAATGTAGAAATATCATATAGCCCAAGCCCGTTCGAATCAGGCTTCGCCTGAACGTCATATCCCCTTCTTCTCATATCATATGCGACGCCACAAAAACCGCAATTCATCTGATATTCGATACCTTCTTTATAATGAGGATTTGTATTTTTAGCATCTTCCTCTATCGAATGCTCGCCATTTATTTGCCCAACTCTGGACAAATACCTGCTGTATTCGGCTTCGCTATAAAAATACCGATAGGATCCGTCTGGCATAGTTATTCTGTAAAGATACTTGTGATTTTTGCTCTCCTCTAAAACTTCATCCGGGATTCCTAGTTTTCTAAATGATGCACCAACCTTCCACTTTTCTTTATTATGAATATAATAATCATGATTATAGGCTGGTGAATTTTTTCCATTAATGAAGCCGCCTAAATATTTTGATTTAGAAGCTGAAGATTTAACACCTTCTATATAAGTCTTTAGTTCCTTCTTAATACCATTAATTTTTGTACGTACTTGGCTCTTAAAACGTATCTTTTTATTCTTTGTTCCGCCGAATTTGGAGTTGGCGTTTATAGCAGAATGCCGTATAATTCTATAAGTTTGTTCTTGCATTCATTCAAACGCCTCCTTGTTTTCTTTATAGGCAACGAAAGCGTCCATCATTGCTGCTACGTTGTCTATCTTCTGTTCGTATCGTTTCTTCAATAATTTCTTATTTCCGTTTGTATCTTCGATAATGATACAGTTACCCATCGTATAAGACATTAAATCCTCATCGAATATAAGCATTCTCTCTTCTGCAAGATTCTTAAGTTCTGTTAATGGAACAGATTCTGTCTTTGCACCCTGGATAACTTTTACAACACCAAAAGGACCATTTTCAGAAGTCCAACGATCTACAAATTCTTTTGCGTTATAAGGGTCAAATCCAAAGCACCGTATATCGTATTCTGTTTCTTGTATATGTCGATCTAGATCGTCGTATACATCCTGAATGTCCAGGATAGTTCCTTCTAGAACAATCAGACTGCCCTCTCGCATAAAATTGTCGTATTTTATCCGCATAGCGGCTGGGAGTTTGCTTAACGTGAGACTGGAAATATAACTCTTTGTTTTTATTCCAAACGTTCCGTCTGCTAATGGAAATAAGAAAGTAAAAGCACAGAAGTCGCCACCCTGAGAAAGGTCTGCGCCAAGAGCACAAGGCATGCCCCAGAAATCTCTTCTTCTGTGCGGAAGCGTTTCCTGATATGTAAAGAAATATGTATAACCCTCCATAGGGATGCCAAATCTTTTTGCCAAGATATCATTTCTAGTAGCAGGAGCGTTCTCGGCTCTTTCTACATCTAACTGATATGTTTCATAAGATACGGTCTTTCCTAAATTCGGATTAGCCTTAACCCACATAGTAGGATCAGCAACTTCTTTTACATCATCTAATCGATAGTACCAAATGGATACATGGGGCGCATAATACGTCCCTTTCAGAATATCCATTAGTTCCATCTTAATTGTGTCGCCACTACCATTTCTAACAGTTCCTTCCGAGCTCATCGCAACGATCAAATAGTCGTCCATCTTAGACGCTCCTTGCTCAATTGCGCCAACAACATCTTCTCGAATATCGCCAGAAAGCCATTCGTCAATGGTAGAAATTTTAGGTCGTAAGCCCTGAAGTTTATCTACGCTCATTGGACGAATTTCTAAAAGAGAACCGGTTAAGAAATTCTCGATTCCTTTCTTCGTCGAGGCGAGCTTTACTCTGTTAGCTTTCGAGCCTGTTGTATTTTGAAGCGATCCTTCTGTTAAAAATTTAAAAAAAGGACCTCTTGCTCTTGTTATAGCAGTGCGTATCGGCGACATTACTTCTTCCGCCTGCTTCATTGTTGGAGCTGTAGTTACCTGATGTGTAGTGGATCCGTCAACATTTAGAAAATAGTTCTGAATACACGATCCGTACATCGATTTTGCAGCTCCTCGAGCTACTATTAAATACTGCTTTTTGGTCAAGCGTTGTTTAATCTTCTTACGGACATACTTTCCGCCTTTGCCGTCTTCATTTGGCTGATATACACTTCGCTCTACAAAGTAATACCATCCAAATATCTCTTCTGCCCAAAGTTTGAAAGTGTCTAAAAGATGTAAATCAGACCCGTCAGTTAATGTTAACTCGCTCTCACAGTATTTAATAAAGCCGTCTACCGCTTTATCATCGTAGTAATATCTTCGATCGGCAATGAGAGCATCAATCCGATTCATTTCCATCGAGATCTCTCTATTCACCGGTATCTCACCACGAATAACAGCATCTCTAAACTGTCCATAATAGATAGGAGTTGCTGTGTTTGATAAAGCCATAGATTAACTCCTTACTTTTTTTGCTTTGCTTTAGATACAAGTATGTCAATCAAGTCACTTGCTGTTCGGTCCGCTTCTGCTAAATACTCAATTTGTTCAGCTTTATTAAAGCGTTTATACGCATCTTCTAATTCGTCATAACTAAACAAGTTCCTATGCTCATATAAAGTTTTAGGATCGTTCGCATAACGAGCCTTCTTTTCTTCTAAGGCTGCTTTCTCTCTTTCAGCTCTCTCTTTATCTTTATATGATTTAACATCCTTTTCTGCATCCCAACGTTTTTTGGCATTTGCGATTTCGTCAAGAGAGAACAAATCCAAATGCTTACTCATCTTTTCCGGATCTTTAGCATACTTTTCTTTCTGCTCGTCAACCTTCTTCTGCTTTTCCGCAGCTACTTTATCGGCGGCTTCTTTCTGCTGATTCTCTTTTTCCTTTTTAGCAGCATCGGCACGCTTCTTAAGTTCCATAGCCTCATCATAGACGCTTCTAGCAGTTTTACTCCAGTTAACAAGAGACGCTATAGTATCTTGGCCCTTTTTTATCTTCTCCTGCATTCTCTCTCGTTCTTTTTGAGCAGACTTATATAGCTCTTCTTCTGCTTGGAAACGCTTTACATGTTCGTTAATTTCCTCTGTTGTGAAAAGCTCTTTATGAGCAAATAAATCAGTAGGATTTTTCGAATACTTCTCTTTTAACGCTGCTGTTTCTTCGTCTTTCTTTTTCTGCTCCTCCGCCTGACGTTTCTTTTCTTCTAGATTGCGACGCCTGGTTTCACGAGCTTTTTCTAAAGCTGCTCTGCGACGAGCATTAGTAGTGTTAGACGTTTGCGGATTATGCTTGTAACTTCTGCCACTACCCCAAGAACTTTTTACAGCAACTTTATCGCCCTCAAAATCTGCGCCGCTAGCTTTCCTTGCAGGTCCAACACCATAGTGTTCTCTTCCCTCTGGTGTAAGCGATCCATCATAATTCTGATAGCGCCTTCTATACCACTTTTGTCTTGGTACACCGTAATGGTATAACTCTGAACTATAAACATACTGATTTGTCATAAAGCCACCTCTCTTAACATCGGAGGATCTCTGTAGCCTCCATATTTTGAATACCTATAAAACATCAGAATCCTCCATATCCTTCTGAATATACAAACGCCATTCGTATTCGTCTTTGGTCGCTTTTAGCATATCCATAACGTAAGAGCTTGATGGCGGATCAAATACAAGCTTCACACAAATCCATATGTAGTCCTTAACCCAAGCATATCGAGTAGTATCAATCACATCATTCCACGTAACCGATTCATCTTCGACTCGGATAGGACCGTGATCTTTTTCAAATCCTAATTGATACAGGGTTAAAAACGAAGCATTGATGATGGTTAATATATCAGCATCGAAATGCGTATAATCTTCCTCGGCACCAAGCTTCTTTCTTATCGTTCCAAGTACGCTAGGAACTTCTACTGGTAACATTTCATTCATTTTAACCACCTACTTCCAGGGACATGTGTCATTTAACTTTCTTTCTGTCAAGTCTAATAGTAAAAGCGATTCGTCTCCGTAATGAACCGCTCTGTGTGTAAGAGGACTAATCGTAATAGCATTCTCAGGATCTAATAATGCTTTCGATCTTTCTGCAATATCTTTCAGGGTTATAGGATTGATGTGATGCACTACAATTTGTCCGAAGATCTCACGATCTGCTATTCCTAAATCTCTTCCGAAATCTCTTACGATGATGTCTCTTCTAAATCGTTTCCATTCTGGAGATTTGTAAAACACTTGGTTCAAATATCTGTTGAAACCAAAAGTATCCTCTCCTATCTTGCCGCCAATTTTTAAGTACAAATACCTATCTCTAAAAGAAGGTATTGTAATTAATTCACTGTACGTCTTCATCGGTTCCGCTATACTGTTTAAACGCTTCTATAGCATTAGAATATAATTCCTCGATTCGACGAGCCGATTCCAGGGCATCCGTCTTGGCGACAATCAACTTTTTCTGCTCCTCCAGAATCTCTTTCTCGATTTTCTCTTTTGTAGACCCAAGTTTCAGGTAGTGGGTTATAACTTGGGCAGATGCAGTGCCATCTCTAAGCTGTTGTTCTGCCAAATCAACAGCAAGAGCTATCATTTGATTCTCTCGATCCTCCGGAGTCTTTGCTGGACGCCTCCTATAGCCGGAATCGACTACAGTTTTAGCCTTCTTTCGCGGCATATTACATCACTCCCTCCTCAATTTTTGCTCGCTTTGGTGTACTTTTAAGGACTTTCCAGATACTTATCGATGTCTTTTAGGGGTATAT
>JAEEGL014396026.1_pt1 | contig 13282 bp, 9 predicted proteins | sample 9134231 | NCBI WGS metagenome assembly JAEEGL01 (sample SAMN16246548, study PRJNA631951) | gut metagenome | biome: gut microbiome; feature: rumen; material: fiber-attached | host: Bos | place: Iran: Karaj | collected 2018-10 | reverse complement strand
AGTCATGTCCAGAATTTGCGATGAAGTGTATAGCTTGACCCCGGTGATTAATAATGAGTCTGTCAACAAAAACGACATCACAAGTATTGCACAGAATAGCCGCAACAAAATCGTTGGTGCGTTGCTGAGAAGTGAGCTTGAGCCGAACCTTGGTCTTTCCGGTACAGGTCAGGATGTCTCTATTATGCGTAGCACCCTTTTGCGGACAGGCATCTGGAATGAAGTCGATGGAGTTGCGCAGATTAATCTTCGTCCAGAAGACGAAGCCATGCGTAACATGTTAGAGACAATTGAAAACTTTATTCTTGAAGCGCGCCAAAACGGACGAATTAGCTTTGCTGTGCTCTATGAACGGTTGACTTCACCGGAATATCATATCGGTCTGCGCCTTGGCCTGATACCAATTTATATTGCAGCAGTCATGCACAACTATCGCCAGCAAACTGTGATCAATGATCGCTTTGGGCCGGTTCAGACAAGTGCAGATATATTGGTTCAAATCAACAGCGATCCGAGCAGCTTCACATTGGAATATTTGGATTGGAATCCGGAGAAAGAACGCTATATTCTCCGGTTGTCCGAGGCGTTCGGCGATTATGTCGTGGAGGCGGAAAAGGCCAGCAATTCCTATGACTATGTGGCAAACGCAATGCGCCGCTGGTATATGGCTCTGCCTAAATATTCTAAAGAAAGCACCAAGAAACCCGATGGTGAGAAGCTCGTGCGGCGGCAAATCGAGATAATGAAACTTCTTCGACAGAATAGTAGTAGCTCAGACTTGCTATTCAAAAAACTGCCAGAGGCAGTGGATTCTCATGGAGATTATGCAGATGCTGCCACGGACATCATTGCTGCAAAGGCTGTATTTGATGGGTTGCTGACTGAGTTAAAACACGAGCTTATTAAAAAGGCGAAGGACGCATTCCTGCCGGAAAAGGACAAGAAAGCAGGCAAGAAAATGTCGCTTACAGATGCCGCCAAGGAATGGTGCGACAGGCTTGATCCGAAGAGCTTTGAGCAGCTCTTTTCCGATGGGACAGATCGTTTCTTGCAGCATCTGAAAAGTATGACAAATGACGAGGACTTGTTTATCACTCGCCTTGCAAAGCTGGCAACCGGCCTGCGGCTGGAGGATTGGGATAGTAAAACCATAAAGCAATACTCTGATGCCCTCACTCGCTTCATGAAAACGGCAAAGGACTTTCATAGTAGTGTTGTGGCTGAAACCATCAACGACACCTTCAGCTATCAGGTGACCTTTGCCGATGAAGAAGGTATCGGCATGACGAGACGGTTTGAAAAAGTCGAAGTGTCTCCACGAGGAAAGCTCCTGTTTAATCAGATTACCGCTTCACTCGAAGCGATGGGACATTCGATCTCAGAGCAGGAAAAGCGACAGATTCTTATGGAAGTATTAAAGAAACTCTGCTGAGGGGGGATCTCGATGGCGTATTTTGATAACGCGGCAACTACATATCCAAAGCCAGACGAGGTCTATTCCTTCATGGACAGCTTCTACCGAAATCACGGAGGCAGTGCTGGGCGAGGCGATTATGCGCTTGCAAACACCGCCAAAGGGATTATTGATGAGACCAGGAAGCTCCTTCAAGGATTACTGCATTGCCCTGCAAAGCAGGTGGTTTTTACTCCAACTGCGACGATTGCCCTCAATATGATTATTCAGGGAATAGTCACTGGTGGAGCCAAAAGCATTTTCATCAGTCCCTTTGAGCATAACGCCGTTACTCGCGTACTCCGCCACTTCGAGCAGCTTGATCAAATTACCGTGACAGAGCTTGCAGTCTCTGAATCGCTTGAATATGATATGGCGCGGATACATTATCAGTTTGATGCCAATCGTCCTGACTTAGTGATCGTCAGCCATGCTAGCAATGTCATCGGACTAATAGCGCCGGTTGAAGATATCTTCGCATTGGCAAAAGAGTATGGCGCTATAACGCTTGTTGATATGGCGCAAACGGCGGGACTTGTCGAGTTTGTTGCTGGTCTTGAGACTGTTGACTATGCTGTTTTTGCCGGACATAAAACGCTCCTCGGGCCAACCGGGATATCCGGTTTTCTGATGAACCCAGCAGCGGAACTCCCACCGATCCTTTACGGTGGCACCGGATACGACTCGGCCAATCAGAATATGCCGGACAGCCTTCCCGAAAAATTCGAAATGGGTACTTTGAACATTGCTGGCGTCGCTGGTCTCAATGCCGCACTTAAATGGATCAAAGACCAGACAATTGAGCGGCTGTATCAAGAGGAAGAAAAGCGGCGGGATCAACTACTGCAAATACTGTCCGATTATGATTTCCTCACCGTGGTGGGAAATGTCGAAGGCCGAAAGTATGTTGGCATCGTTTCCTGCCTACTTGATGGAATAAGCAGCGATAGTGCAGGCAGCATCTTCGCAGAACGCGGCATTTCTGTCCGAACCGGATTGCAATGCGCCCCCAAAGCCCATCAGTTCCTTGGAACCTATCCGGCAGGAACCATCCGCTTTAGCGTAAATGCGCTGACCAGCGACAATGATTTTGAGCAGCTAAAAGAAGCTCTTGACGATATCGAGGCAAACCTATAACACTGGAGGTGATCATTTGAGCCTGAGAGATATCGAACTCAAAAAAGAGTACCGTTCTCTTATTGACAATGTAGTTCAGGATTTCTATATTCCGCTGCTAAAAGATGCTACAGTTTATCAGCGAGCAGTTGGCTTTTTCTCGTCATCATCGCTGGTCGAGATATCAAAAGGAATTGCGGCTATGGCTGAATCTGGTGGACATATCCAGATAGTAGCATCTCCATACCTCTCTGACGAGGACGTTGCCGCCATTAAGAAAGGATATGCCGATAGAGAAAAAATCATAGAAGGAGCGCTCCTTGCTTCTCTCTCGGATGATCATTCGGATTACTACTCCATGGAACGGCTGAATCTCCTTGTGAATCTGATCGCAGACGGTATCCTTGATATGCGCATTGCTTATACCGAGGACTCTAAGGGCATCGGAATGTATCATGAGAAAATGGGGCTTATCCAAGATGCAGACGGAAATACAGTTGCATTCTCCGGTTCAATGAATGAGTCGGCCACGGCCATGCTCGTAAACTATGAAACCATTGATGTCTTCCGCAGTTGGGGTGACGAGAGTGAAATGGAGCGGGTTAAACTCAAACAGAATGCATTCTACTCAATTTGGAATGACACAGAGCCCAATATTCATGTACTTGAGTTTCCCAAGGTTACCGAGGCGCTGATCGAAAAATATCGTCGGAAAGCGCCAGACTATGGCCTGGATCAGAAACAATACACTGGATCAAAACGCCGGATCAACCGCGCTGGAGAGCGGCAGAGTCCCTCCGGGGCAAGAGTTCCACAAGATATCAAATTTCATGATTATCAGGAACAGGCAATTGCAGCTTGGGTCGGAGAAAACTATCGTGGCATCTATGATATGGCAACCGGAACAGGCAAAACTTATACGGGGCTAGGTTCCATTGCCAAATTATCCGAAGATCTTGATGATGAGTTAGCAGTAATCATATGTTGTCCATACCAACATCTCGTGGAGCAGTGGGTCGAAGATATCGTCAAGTTTAATATCAAGCCGATCATTGGTTATAGTGCATCCGCGCAAAAGGACTGGAAAAAGCGCCTCTCAAATGCAGTGAGAGACCAAAAAATCAGAAAGGATAAACGGTTCTTCTGTTTCGTAACCACTAACGCCACCTTCGCCAGCGATTATGTACAGGAGCAGATTGATAAAATTAGGGTTCCAATTCTGCTGGTGGTCGACGAAGCTCATAATTTTGGAGCTCCAACCTATGCCCGTCGCCTTGATGATCGTTTTACATATAGGCTGGCACTTTCTGCCACATTAGAGCGGCATCGTGATGATGAAGGGACTGCACTTCTCTATGATTTCTTCGGGAAGAAGTGCATCGAATACCCGCTCAGCCGTGCAATTAAAGAGGACAAGCTAACCCGGTATAAGTATTATCCGGTCGTCGTCCACTTAAACGACGATGAGACCACCAAATACGAGAATATCTCGTTTGAGATGAGCAAGTGCCTCATCAAAGATAAGGCAGGTAATTGGAAGCTAAATAAACGTGGGGAGATACTTGCTCTGCAACGGGCAAGAATAGTTGCCGGAGCCTCCGAGAAGCTTGCCGCACTGCGGGAGGAGATCTTGCCATATGTACATGAAAACAATTTGCTTGTTTACTGCGGTGCAACGAATGTGATCGATGAAAAAGCCGAGCGATCCTCTACAGATGAAAGTGATGTTCGCCAAATTGAGGCGGTAACTAACATCCTCGGAAATGAACTCGGCATGTCCGTGTCAAAATTCACTGCCGATGAAGACATGGAGACACGAGCTTTGATTATCGACCAGTTTCAGAAGCAAGGTAGACTGCAAGCGATTGTAGCTATCAAGTGCCTGGATGAAGGCGTAAATATCCCCGGAATCCGCACAGCGTTCATCCTTGCAAGCACCACCAACCCGAAAGAATATATCCAGCGGCGCGGGCGTGTACTTAGGAAAGCTCCCGGCAAAGATTATGCGGAGATTTATGATTTTGTAACGTTGCCTCGCCCCTTAGACTCTGTATCCGGTCTTACTGAAGAACAAGCAAAACGCGATTTATCTCTCGTGCGAAATGAGCTGGCTAGGATCAAGGAGTTTGGCCGCCTTTCAATGAACCCAATGGATGCGGAATCCTTGATCTGGGAGATACAAGATGCTTACAATATCACAGGCGATGAGCCAGACGAGGAGGAATTGTAATGGCCGAAGAGATCAAAACCAATGATGCGGCGGTCGAGCGCCTCAAAAAATGGATTATTCTGAAAGAGAATCAGAATATCAAGACCCGCGAAAAAGGCGACGCCGAGATGGTGAAGATAATTAAGAAGCGGATTGAGGAGGAAGCCAATGCTGTTACAATCAATTAAGCTGACAAATTTCCGTCAGTTTCGAGATGAAGAAATTGTGTTCGCCTCTGGCGCTGGCGGAAAGAATGTGACAATCATCCTCGGAGAGAATGGCACTGGCAAAACTACGTTTGCTCAGGCATTCTTTTGGTGCTTATATGGGGAGACCGAGTTTTCTGATAAAATAATCATCAACCGTCTTGTGGCCAATAAGCTACTATCTGGCCAGAGTGACAAAGTGACGGTGGAGCTTCGTCTGCAGCACGGAGAGAATTCTTACATTCTCACACGGGAGCAGACTTATACAAAAGATGCCTCCGGTAATGTCAAAGGTGCAAATACCGTATTTGATATTATGCGCCGTGATAGAACTGGGAACACCACTACAATTAAGCCCACCCTACGCGAGACAGAGGTCAATAGTATTCTTCCTAAGGAGTTGTCTCGATACTTCTTCTTCGATGGCGAACGTATCGAACGCATGAGCAAGGAAATATCCACGCATAAAAAGGCTACCGATTTTGCGGATGCAGTGCGTAGTCTACTTGGCCTCAAAGGAATTGAGAAAGCGATCCAGCATTTGAATCCCGGCAGCAAATCGAGTGTGGTTGGTTCATACGAAGCGAGCTATGATGCAAGCAGTAATACACAGATTGCGAATCTAACGAAAACCATTGAGGAGTGCAACGAGAAAATCGACCGTATAAACAGCCGCATTGAGGAACTTGACCAGCAGATTGAATTGGCCCAGACCCGAAAAGCGCAGAAGACCGAGGAACTCAAGCAATATGAGGATGGCGAAAAGCTCCAAATCCAGAAAGAGGATTTGGAGAGGAAAATTGCCGCCGCGCAAAGATCACGCTCCAATATGGTTAAGACAATCTGCTCTGATTTTTCTAGCAACCTCGGTTCTTACTTTTCTATCTGGATGACGCAGAAGGCCATGCAGCTGCTGAAAGACCGCGATTTCTCGGGCAAGGACATTCCTCATATGCATGGCGATACGATTGAGTATCTTCTACGCCAAAAGGTCTGTATCTGTGGAACACATCTAACTGAGGGCTCCATGCCCTACGAGAAAGTGAAAAGCCTGATCGATTTTCTCCCGCCCAAGTCCTTAAGTTCCAATATCAGCGACTTTAAAAAGGCGGCAGTCCGCAGAGTCGGTGTAGCCCAGCAGACCGACCTTTTGGAGCAGATTACCGAGCATCTAGGTATTATCAGCGAGCAGGAGGATGACATCGTCAATCTTACGGAAGATCTTCATGCCGTTGAAGGAAAGCTGAGTGGTGACGATGTTCGGGAGAAGGTCAGGACAATCAACGCAGAAATTCAGCAGTGCGATAGAACTATCCGCAGCTGCAGCGCTGAACGCGATAAGTGTATAAGCGACCGTGGCGACGCACAAGGCCGAAAAGAGCGGGCAGATACCAGACGCGGCGAACTGGCCTTACTCGATGAGAACAACAAAAAAACCGAGCTTTACAAGGATTATGCAGAACGTATCTATCGTGAGCTGGTTGCGTTTTATAACAAGAGTGAGAGCGAGGTCAGGGATAAACTCCAGAACACCATTAACGAAATCTTCAAGCAGATTTATGAAGGCGGCTTGGCGCTCACGATTGACGAAAAGTATCATATCTCCGTTTATGCAGATGAAATTTTCGGCGATCAGAGCGTCGAAACCTCTACAGCTCAGAGTATTTCTGTAATCTTTGCGTTCATAGCTGGTATTATTAAGCTCGCCAGAGAGAATCGGAATGCAACAAACGAGAGCGAAAAGTTGCTGGCCTCTGAGCCGTATCCACTGGTCATGGACGCACCCCTCTCCGCTTTCGACAAGCGTAGGATCAAAACCGTTTGCACTGCTCTGCCGGAAGTGGCCGAGCAAGTCATCATCTTCATCAAAGATACCGATGGTGATCTCGCAGAAGAATATATGGGAGATAAAATCGGCAGCCGCCATCGTTTTGACAAGCTCAATGAGTTTGAGACGAAGCTGGTCTAAGGGGGGGATTAAAAATGTTCGACAAACCGTATAGATTGAGAGGCATCCATTCAAAAAAGGCCAGAGAACTTGTGGCGATATTTGATGGTGTGAGTAAAGCCCAATTCTTCAAAGCAGCTAAGGATTTATACGCATTTGCCCCATTGGTTGGTTTTCTCTATGGTCGCCGCGCCGATCTGGATCATACCAAAAGCCAAGAGACCGGTGAAGAACTCGACTATAGTATCATGGCTGAACAGGTGCTCTCTGTGGCTGAAGACCTGACCTTTAACTTCTGCCTGATTATGTTGTTAGATAGTACATATGAGGCAGATGATGAGGCGAGAATCGACAAGGCTTTCCGCTTTGTAGGCAAAGTTCCGGAGGATGAAGCCCGATTCGACGAATACGTTCGCGGCGGAATCGACGTTTTATATGAGAAATTGATCGAGGGTGGCGGAGAACCTGAAGACTATGTGAAGAGGCTTTATGACTTTCTAGAGGACATTCAGGAACGGTACAACGCAGGGGTCGATATTGACACACTCATGAAGCTCTGCGTAAGCTAAGGGGTGTAATTCGCGATGGAGAGGGATAACCGACAAGCAGCACTTAAGCAGTTGCTGACTATTGCAACCGCAAATGGCTTTGTCACGTTTGATGACATTATGAAGTGTGCTGACGATAATTCTCTCTCCCTCGGCGAGTTCGATTGGCTGGCCGATGCAGCGGGATCACGAAATGTAATCATCTATGATGAGGCACCCGCCCGTGCCAAATCGGAAGATGATGAATATGACGATTATGCCCAAGTCGACTACGACCACACTTTCGCAGAAGCTATTGCAATGAGTCCGGAGCTCGAACCCCTTATAGATGAAATCCGGAATATTGTGCCTCCGCAGCGTGGCGAAGTTGGGCGTCTGAAGTATCAGGTTCAGGAAGGCAATGCTCACGCCCGTCAGAGAATGGCGGAAATGTACCTTCGGATTGCCGTAAGAATTGCCGTTTCAAGGGCGAAGACATACGACGTAGATCTTGTCGATACTGTTGGTGATGCCTTTGTGGGCCTTTTAACGGCAATAGACAAATATGACCCCGACCACTCAGGCCCGTTTATCTCGTTTGCTTCTCTCTGGATTTACCAAAATATCTCTCGGGAACAAAGTACGCTGAATCCCTGTATATACTTTCCAGTACATAGAAAAGAGTGGTTCTATACGATGTACCCTCTCCTCAAAGCAAGAGGGTGCACTGAATGCGACGATGTCCTCAAATGCGATAAAGTCGTGGATATGATTTGTGAGAAAGTCCAATGCAATCGGGAGCAAGCCAGTGATGTGTTGACCGCCTCGTTACCCAGCCTTTCGTGGGAAGATGTCATTGACAACGGCATTGACTATCCAGAGCAAAGATATTATAACGAAGATATATTCGGTGACGTTGAAGGGCGCGACCGCAGTAATATAGTCCGAGAGATGTTAAGCAAACTTACTGCTCGGGAACGCACTGTGCTTATTGACAGATACGGGCTAGATGATGACGTGGAAAAGACACTCGAACAGGTCGGGCAAAAGCTTGGCATAACCAGAGAACGAGTACGTCAAATTGAGGCGAAGGCGTTTCGTAAACTCCGTCATCCATCGCGTTCCAAGAAACTCAAGGAGTTTTTAAATTAAGGCAGCGGGACACAGAAGATCAATCCTAGTTCTTTGCAGAACTAGTGTCCCCTTTGCACCACTTTTAACAATTCAATAAACATATATAATGGGTCAAAATAGTGCAAGACTGTTGATGAATTATACTATCGCTAAGAAAACGAGGTGAGAGTATTGTTTATTTCTGAGTATCTGGGGCTAGATTCAGAGCTAATAGATTTAGGCGTCTTTGACTCGCTGTTGGATAAGGACAGTCATTTTTTCATAAATGTTATATGCCTTAAAAAATCTCATATTCAGGAATTTGAAGATGCATATAAGCATATGAACCAGTACTTCAGTGAAATTGCTACCCTTCTTGACGCAGCCGATGCTCCAAAGATGTCTGATAAGATATATCGAGAGGCCCGGAGAAGATTCACATTTCATGAAGTAAATGGTATTAATCTTGGATTCTCTGAAAGCCGCTGGGGCTCAGGCTGGGGAGCCGGTATTTCAGATCAAGTCCTTTATGATGCCTTTCAGATAGTGAAAAAGGGGTCTAAACAGCCGGAGATTTTTCACCTTGTCAGCCTATTTGAAGATAATGTAGCTGGTGACCGTCTAAGCGATATGTTGGCAACCATTATTGAACCATATATAGTACAGTATACACTTCGGATATTGGAAGAGCTCAATATCAATAAGCAAACTCGTCCCAAACTCCAATTCCGTGCAGACGGACTAATTCAGAATCCCTATAAAAATGCGCCGATTCTTATGTTGCCAGAAGAAGTGTTACATGAATTACCAATCGCAAAAGATTGGGATGATATAGACAGAGTTGCATCCGAAAATAATACCATCCGAAGAGAGATTAGTGCAGAAATTGGCGCGGAATGGAAAAAATGGGCATCATCAGAACAGAAGTCTTATCTCCGCAATCATGTGTTCATGAAACCGGATGTTTGTGAACGTGTGATCGAAGGATACCGTAGCAAGGATCTCTCCGCTATAGACGTACGAGATGATCCTGACTACTTAGCTGAGACAATACTGAAGAAGATCAGAAAAGCTCTGCCTTTTGATATTGCTGGAGAGAACCCCTCAAGTTTTGACGCCACAATGGATGTAATTAACATTTTTAAGGATTGGGTTGAAAACAACCGTGGTTGGGCTGAGATTCAGGATGCTTCAACTAAGAAGCGCGAAAAAGCGGTGCAGCGTTTTATGCATCTTGGCGCAAAGTACTACTTGAAGGCCAACAATCTTGATTCGTCTTTCGAGTGCGATGCTGGCAACGGTGCTGTTGATTTAAAAATAAGCCGGGGTACTGATAAGACCGTTGCCGAAATTAAACTATCAACTAATAGCCAGTATCTTCATGGGTACAGCGTTCAGGTTGAGAGATATGGCAATGCAGAGAACACGCAGAAACTAATTTATGTATTCATTGACGTTGGTAATCCTGGGCGGAAGAAGACATTACTAGCTCTGCACCGCAAAAACCAATGTGCTGGGGTGCGCTGTCCAGAACTGGTGATTATTGATTCGAGGAAAAAATTGGCGGCGAGTACATATGAGGATGAAGACAACCTAAGTAATATCGAATTAGACCTAGACAGTCTGAGAAATATAGGTATCGAAGACTTGGACTGGAAGATATAATGGTATCTTGCAACAAAAAGTAACGCAGTGCAAGAGAAGAGACTTAAACCTAAGCAGATGTGACTTGATAGTGACACGGATAAAAAATAGCCGTGTCAAACCGTGAAAAGTGGTGCAAAGTGATTTTCACGGGACTAATTGGCCTTCCAGCCTGTTTGGAAATTGGTGCTATATAAATCGCTGGCCAAACATAATTAGACAGAAAAAAGGTGGGACATCCCCGATTTAACAGGGATGTCCCATGTCTTTTTGACGCCGATTGATATCCAATCTTGACGTCTTAATGTGGTGGAGGCGGCGGGAATTGAACCCGCGTCCAAAGGCGTTTCCTCAGAACCTTCTCCGGGCGCAGACGGTTATTTCGGGCTCAGCCCCGTTCCCCGCGCCGCGCGCAAGCCGTCACGCGCATCGGTTTGGGTAGCTTCATTATGCGTGGCAGGCTCAAAGCTTTGCCTGCTCACGGACGCCACTAAATGACACCGTCATCCGGCCCGTGGCCCCTCCGGCGACGATGGGTTGCCTTAAGCGGCAGCCAGTTCGTAAGAATCGTTGTTCTTTAATTTATAAGATGCCCATTTTTAGGATGGTGGACGCATCCGCCCGCTTATTCTGCCCCCGCGCCCCTGTCGAAACCTTTACGCCCCCGTATAGAGCTTTGGAAGCGCCGGAAGCGGCGGAGAACCGCCCCCGGCAATGTTTTTAATACGAATCAGACCTTTTCCGGCTCGGGATAGTCCACGCCGAATGTATCGACCGTGACCTTTTTCATCTTCTGCTCGGTGCGCGGACGGTCGTTATAATCCACGCTTGTTTCCGCGATGGCGTCAACGGCGTCCATACCCTCGATGACCTTGCCGAAGGCGGCGTAATCTCCGTCAAGATGCGGCGCGCGCGCGTGCATGATGAAAAACTGGCTGCCCGCGGAATCGGGGATCATGGTGCGCGCCATGCTGAGAACGCCGCGGTCATGCTTAAGGTCGTTCTTAAAGCCGTTGGACGAAAACTCGCCCTTGATCTCGTAGCCCGGGCCGCCCATGCCGGTGCCCTCGGGATCGCCGCCCTGGATCATGAAGCCGGAAATGACTCTGTGGAAAATAACGCCGTCATAAAAGCCGGAATTTACGAGAGAGATGAAGTTGTTCACCGTGTTCGGAGCGACCTCGGGATAGAGCTCGGCCTTGATTATTTTACCGTCCTGCATTTCTATTGTAACAACGGGATTTGCCATGATTTTATCTTCCTTCCTTGTGATGTATACTCAGCGGCGCTGCGATTTGAGGCTGCGGTCAATCTCGCGCTTTGCGTCCTTCGCGGCGGCAGCGTCGCGCTTATCGTACAGCTTTTTGCCCTTGCACAGGCCGATTTCAAGCTTCACGCGCGAGGCCTCGTTAAAATAAACCGAAAGGGGGACGAGCGCGTAGCCATCCTGCTTCACGAGCGCGAAGAGGCGGTTAATCTCCCTCTTGTGCATGAGAAGCTTCCTTGGGCGGACAGGGTCTTTATTGAAAATATTGCCCTGCTCATACGGGCTTATGTGCATGCCGTGGACGAAAATCTCTCCGTCCTTGACGATGCAGAAGGAGTCCTTCAGATTCAGCGTGCCGCGCCGGATGGATTTTACCTCCGTGCCGGCCAGAGAGATGCCCGCCTCGTACCTGTCCTCCACGAAATAATCGTGAAAAGCCTTGCGGTTCTGAGCCATTATTTTGTTTCCTCCGCGTTTTTCAGCCATACGAGGCACCACCCCTTCCGGATAAACGCTACTTATGGATTATAGCATATTGTATTCAAAAATATAAGCCCCTATTTCAAAAAAATCGGCTGACTGCATTTTCTGCGGCCAGCCGTTGATTTTAGGTTTTAGGGGAGCACGTTCAGCGGGTCTCTCGCGTTGCCGCCCTTGGGATGATACTCAAAGTGGAGGTGAACTCCGCTGGCAACGCCTGTGCAGCCCATGCGCGCGATAAGCTGACCCTGGCTGACAATGTCGCCCTCCTCGACCAAAAGCTCGGAGCAGTGGGCGTAATAAGTTACGTCGCCGTTATCGTGCTTTATCTCAATCTTGTAGCCAAAATCGTCGAACCACTCGGAAACGATGACCGTTCCGCCGTCTGCGGCGATGATGTCTGTGCTGTAGTCGTTGGCGATATCAATGCCGAGGTGATAAGAGGAGCCGACGGCGACGCTCCTGCGGCCGAAGTAAGAAGTGAGCTCACCTTCGGCGGGCCAGATGTAGCTGCCGACGGAGAGGCGCTGGCGCGTACCCTTGCGGGCGAGAGCTGCGGAAGGCTCCGAAAGAACGAGACGTCCGCTTTCCTCACTCTCGGCGAGAACGCCGTTGATGTAGGTGTTGACGCAGGCAACCTCGGCCTTACCCTCAACGCCCTCGACATAGACGAAAACTTCGTCTTCAAAAAGGGTATCGTCGTCGGTGTATTCGGTATCATAGGGGATTTCTTCGAGAGTGACCTCTGTCTCGACGGTCTTTACCTTGATGACGGAGACCGCTTCATCGGCGAAGTTGTTGCCGACTGTGAGAAGCGCGGAATCGGCATAGTCGTTAGCGATGGTGACCTCATTCATGAGCTTGACAGAGGTGGTGTTGTCGTTTGTGTAATGCGCGATATAAGCGTTGAGCGCTTCGGCGGCTTCCTCCGTGGAATTGAAGGCACAGAAGGGAACTCCGTCAACGCTGAGGACGGTATACTTGTCAATGCCCTCAAAGCTGCCGTAAATAGCTTCCTCGACAGACTCGATTATGTTGCCGTCGGCGTTGCCGATGGCGATCTGACAGTCGACGGAGCTGCTGACGTCGTAATCATAGCCCAAAATGCCGGAAACATTATCCGTGACAGAGGAAACGAGCTCGTTAATCTCTTCTGCGTTTTCCGCATAGCCGACGAGCTCTCCGTCAACGGAGACGGCGAAAGCGACGTTCAGCGTGAAAATATAGATGGCGCAAAGGCAGCAGGCGCCAATGGAAGCGAGGCTGACCGCTCTTGCCTTTTTGGCGTGGCTGATGCTTTTGAAGCCGGTAATGAGCTT
>JAEEGL013121923.1_pt1 | contig 13282 bp, 11 predicted proteins | sample 9134231 | NCBI WGS metagenome assembly JAEEGL01 (sample SAMN16246548, study PRJNA631951) | gut metagenome | biome: gut microbiome; feature: rumen; material: fiber-attached | host: Bos | place: Iran: Karaj | collected 2018-10 | reverse complement strand
GAAACAGCTATTAATAATCAAACTAAAGAAGATAATAAATTATTAATAACAGGTGAAGAACTATTAAATAACTATTCTAATTATCTTGAGAATGTTTTATATAATAAAGATGACAGTATAACAATTGCTGAAGCTCCAGAAGGTTATAGTGGCAATGTTGAAGACTTCTTACAATATTTTTCAGAAGCTGATAACTTAGAAGAGAATTTACATAAATATTTCTCTAGTGATGTAACAATTGATGATTTATATACAAAGTTTGATTATGATAATAATAAAATAGATGATTATGATGAAGTAAAACCAAATTATACAATTCATGATAATAAATATTATATCGATGGAATATGTAATTCTACTGGTAATAGAGCTTTGTATAGTGACTTTAAAGTTATTGAAAGAGATAATGAGAAAGCAAAACTTACTTATAAGATAACTATTATGTCAATAGTTGATAATTCTATTATGGAAACATATGATGAAAAAGAATTAGAATTAACCAATGAAGATGGTACTTGGAAAATAAGTAAAGGAACTATTATTGGCCGTTGTGGCTTGACTTATAGTATTAAATAAGACTAGTTAAAACTAGTCTTTTTTGTTATAATGAATTAGAAGGTGATAAAAGTGTTTAATAAGCAAGAATTTATTCCTGTTCTTATAGGAGCAGATATTGGTACATATAGTATTGCCAGAAGTTTTCATCAAGAATATGGCGTAATAAGTAAAATATTTAGTCAAGAAGTATTAGGGGCTACTAATAATTCTAAAATAATTAAACAAACAACGATAAAGAATTTAACAGGAGAAAAATTAGTAGATTATCTATTAGAATTTGCTAAAGAAACAAAAGGTATTAAAAAAATATTACTTGCTTGTTCTGAATGGTATGTAGATATCATTGTATTATATAAAAAAGAATTAGAAGAAGATTATATTATACCTTATGTAGATAAAGAGATATTAGATAATATTGTACGTAAAGATAACTTCTATAAAATGTGTGAGAAGTTAAAAATAGATTATCCAGAAACAATTGTTGTAACAAAAGATAATTATCAGAAAGTGGAAATACCTTGGGAATATCCTATTATTGCTAAAAATAGTGATAAGAATACATGGCATTATGCTGATTTCCCTGGTAAAAAGAAAATCTTTAGAATCAAAGATGAAGAAGAATTATATACAGTTTTAAATAATGTATATCATTCTAGTTATGAAGATACATTCTGTTTACAAAAGATGGTACCTGGAGAAGATTATAATATGCGTGTTCTTACTTGTTATTGTAATAAGAATCATGATGTTGTATTCTCATGTCTTGGGCAACCAATATTAGAAGAGAAAACACCAGGAGCTATTGGTAATTATGTATCTATTATCACAAGACCAATGGAAAAAGAAATTCTTGATCAAGCCAAGAAGTTCTTAAAAGAATGTAAATATATTGGTTATGCTAACTTTGATATTAAATATGATAGTACTGATGGTAAATATAAATTCTTTGAAATAAATGTACGTCTAGGTCGTAGTAACTTCTATATGACAGCAAGTGGAGCAGATTATACAAAGTATGTTGTAGATGAATATGTATATGGAAAAGAACTTAAAAAAGAAGTAAGTCCATATAATCCATGGTTATATACAATAGTTCCTAATCAAGTTATTAAGACATATGTATCTAATAAAGACTTAGTTAATGAATATTTAAAATTAAAGAAAGAAAAGAAATATAGTCATCCATTATATTATAAAAAAGATATTAACTTAAAAAGATGGATTTATATTAAAGAAGCTTACTTAAATCAAATAAGAAAATTTAAGAAATATTTTTAGGAGGAATTATGAAAGTAGGAGTGTTAGGTGGACTTGGTCCAAAGGCAACAGCAGACTTTATGGATTTAGTTATTGATAATACCGATGTTACTTGTGATCAAGAACATGTTGATATGATTGTATCTAATCATGCAACTATTCCAGATAGAACAGCATATATCTTAGATAATACTAAAGATAATCCAGTACCTTACTTAATTAAGGATGCTAAATTATTAGAATCATGTGGTTGTAACTTTTTAGTTATGCCATGTAATACAAGTCATTTTATGTATGATGAAATAAGTAAGAGTGTTAATATTCCCCTTATTAATATGCCTTATGAAGTATCTAAGATTGTTAATAGTAATCCAAGAATACATAAGGTTGGCATAATGGCAACCTTAGGAACACTAAAATCTAAAGTATATGAAAGATACTTGGAAAAAGAAATATATTATCCAGAAGATAGTGTTAATGATGAAGTAATGGATTTAATATACAATAAAGTTAAAAAAGGAATTAGTGTTTCAAAGAAAGAATTCTATGATGTTGCTAATAAATATTTCTTAGCAGGTTGTGACTTAATTATTACAGGTTGTACAGAATTATCCGTAATCGTACGTGATAATGATTTATATAGTGATAATAGAATTATTGATTCTCTTAAAGTATTAGCTGATAAAACAATAATTGATGCAGGTAAAAAACTAAAATAGGTGTTTATATGAATAGTGATGAAATAAAAAAACAATTTATGCAAATATTTGTTGCAGTTAACAATTTTAATCTTGATTCTTATTCAGATAATGATATAGATGCAATTAAACCTTTTCTTGAAAGGTTTAATAACATTTATACTAATCATGCTAACGAACTTGAAGAAGTTTTATTTCGTGAAGGTTGTGATTCTTCATCATTTGTTCATCAAGTATGGGAAATAGAAGACATTGTAAAAAATGTTGAAACTAGAAGATCTTATCAATAATAAAAGGTGTTTATTAACACCTTTTTTGCTTTTATATAGACATTTTGTTATAATATCAAACATGAGGTGAATATGCACAAGAAGATATCATACATTTGTTTATTATTAGGAGTAATCTCGATTGTTTATTTTATATATCAAAAAGCAAATTATAAAGTTGATGTTAAATTAATAGTTGTTGGTGGTAATAATCAAATATTAGAAGCTAGACGTGGTTATTTAGAAGAAGAACCAATTGCTCCAGATATTGAAGGTTATACTTTTAATCATTGGGAATATAATGGTGAAGAATATACAATTGATACAAAGTTGACAGAAGATGCTGAGCTAGTAGGCGTATATGATAAAAATATTGTATTTTATAATGTAACATTTAAATATGATAATGGTATTAAAGATTCTGTTTATGTAATTGAAGAGAATAATAAAGTACCTAAACCAACAGATCCAAAAAAGAATGGATATACTTTTAAAGGATGGTATTTAAATGATAAATTCTTTAATTTTGATAATCCTATTACAAGTGATATTACTTTAGTTGCTAAATATAATAAAAATGTTGTTGTTAATACTACAAAGTATTCTAATACTGAGAATAAAAGAAAAGTTTGTCTTGCTTTAAAAAGTAATGGTTTAAGTAATAATGCTGTTGCTTCTATTATGGCTAATATTGTCTATGAAACAGGTTTTAATCCAAATCTTTATGGATGTGGTGGACAATGTTATGGACTAGTACAATGGTATAAAGGAAGATTTACCAAGTTAAAGAATTATTGTGGTGCTAATTATACAACTAGTGAATGCCAAGTTAAATATTTAATGAATGAATTAAATGGTGGTTATAGAAATGCTAAGAATGCTCTTAATAGTGGTCAAGATGTTGTTACAATGACTTATAATTTCTGTAAATATTTTGAAGTACCTGCTAATTTGGAAACAACATGTAAAAATAGAGCAAATGGTCAAGCTAAAAATATGCTTAACTATGTTAATAATGGTTGTCAATAATAGTGTAAATAATAAAGAAAAAGAACTTTTATTAGTTTTTTTTCTTTTATTTTGCTTTATAATATTATTAGAAAGAATATAGAGGTGTATTATGACAGAATCACAATTAAAATATATGAATAAAGTTAAACTAATATCATTTATAATCTTAGTAGCCGGATTATTATTAGTATTAGTATGGTCTATTATGAAAAACAATGTAAATAATAATGGAGGTAATTCACAATCACAAACATTAGCTATTAACTATGAAAATGCTGGTGCTATGAGTAAATATGATTTTACTTGTGCTACAACAGATTGTATTTTATCTAGTCAAGCTGGTACTTTTGCTTTAGTAAGAGATGGAGCTTATAAGTTAATTGACTTAGTAAAAGGTACTAATAAACAATTAACATTACCAACCATGACAAAGAACTTTATGGTAGCTGATACTGAGTTCTATGGACTTGTTTATACTAAAGATGAATCTAATAAAGCAAGTTTCTATGATTATGCAAATAACAAAACATTATTTGAAGATGAATTAAGTTATGAAAAGATGAATGAAGAAGAAATTCGTACGGTACTTAATAAAATGTTCCCAAGAAAACTTTTATATGTAATAACTGATGAAACTTCAATGGTTGTTAATATGACAGATGGTGAACCTGCACTTCAAAATGTTAAAGGTGCTTTCTACTATGAAAATGAATTATATGTTGTTAATTCTGGATTACATCTATTTAAAGAAGATGGAACAGTTGAAGCAAGATTAGAAGATACAAAAGAAGTATATAAAGCTGTATACAAAGATAGTATTGTTATCTTAGATAAAGATAATAATATTAAGGTAGCTACGCTTAAAGGAGTAAAAGGGGATAAGATCCTTGAATTAGGTGAAAATAAAGTTCATGATATTAATGTAACTAATGGTATCTTAAGAATTGTTCTTGAAGATAAAGATTATGCAACAAATAATAAATTAGTTAAATATGAATATGATTTTGAAACAAAGAAATTAAAAACTGTTGAATAAAATAAAAAGACGAAATAATTCGTCTTTTTTTATTTATATGGCTGTCCCAGTTAGATTCGAACTAACGCTCATGGAGTCAGAGTCCACTGCCTTACCACTTGGCTATGGGACAAGTTCATTATTTATTATATAACAAAATCAATTTACAAACAATTAAATACAAAATTAGCAATCTCTATTGACAAGTGCTAAAATTAGGACTATATTATTATTTGAAAAGAGAGAAAGCAATATGAAAAAGAAAGAATTTAAAACAGAATCAAAAAAAATATTAGATATGATGATTAATTCTATTTATACAAATGAAGAGATTTTCTTAAGAGAATTAATATCAAATGGTAGTGATGCGTTAGATAAATTATATTACAGATCACTAACTGATAAAAAATTAAAAGTAAAGAAAGATAATTTAAAAATTAAAGTATCATTTGATAAAGAAAGTAGAACAATTACTATCTTTGATAATGGTATTGGTATGACTAAGGATGAACTTGAAAGTAACTTAGGTACTATTGCTAAAAGTGGTAGTGAGTTATTTAAGTTAGAGAATGAAAAGAAAGAAAACATCGATATTATAGGTCAATTTGGTGTAGGTTTCTATTCAAGTTTTATGGTATCAAAGAAAGTTGAAGTTATATCACGTAGTGTTGATAGTGATGAAGCTTATATTTGGACAAGTGAAGGAATAGATGGTTATACTATCGAAAAGAGTGAACTTGATACAAATGGTACGAAGATTACATTATATTTAAAAGATGATAATGAAAATCATAAGTATTCTGAATATCTAGATGAATATAATTTAAGAAGAATTATTACAAAGTATTCTGATTATATTACATATCCAATAGTTATGGATTTAATGGTTGGTGAAGAAGGTAAAGAAAAGTTATCAGAAACAACTATTAATAGTATGATACCTATTTGGAAGAAAGATAAAAAAGAAGTAAAAGATGAAGATTATGATAATTTCTATACTGATAGATTCTATGATTATGAAAAACCTGTTAAAGTAATTAAGAGTAAAGTAGAAGGGCTAGTTAGTTATGATGCCTTACTATTTATTCCATCTCATGCACCAATGGATTACTATACAAAGGAATATGAAAAAGGACTTGAGTTATATTCTAAAGGAGTGTTAATTACAGATAAGTGTAGTGAATTACTTCCAGATTACTTTAGTTTTGTAAAAGGTATTGTGGATTCTGAAGATATTGATCTTAATATATCAAGAGAGACAATGCAACAAAATCATCAAGTTAAGAATATTGCAAGAAGTTTGGAAACAAAGATTAAGAAAGAATTAATGGAATTACTAAAAGATAATCGTGAAGGTTATGAAAAGTTCTTTGATGCCTTTGGTAGTCAAATTAAATATGGTATTTATTCTAGTTATGGAAATAATAAAGAATTACTACAAGACTTATTATTATTCTATTCAAGTAAAGAAGATAAGTTAGTAACACTATCTGAATATGATGAAAGAATAAATGATAATAAAAAAATCTATTATGCTAGTGGTGAATCAATTGCTAAGATTAAGAATATGCCACAAGTAGAAAATATTATTGAAGAAGGTAATGAAGTATTATTCTTAACAGATTATCTTGATGAATTTACTATAAGATCTATTATGAAATATAATGATCATGAATTTGTTAATGTTTTAGATGAAAAAACAAATAATGATGAAACTGATGAAGTTAAGAAAATAAACGATGATAATAAAGATTTAATTAGTTTAATGAAAGATACTTTAAATATTGCTAATATCAAATTTAGTGATAAATTAAAGAATCATCCCGTAGCTTTAGTAAGTGAAGGAGAAGTATCTCTTGAAATGGAAAAAGCATTTAATGCAATGCCTAATGGAGATATGATAAAAGCTAATAAAGTATTAGAGATTAATACTAATCATGAAGTATATAATAAGTTAATTAGTTTATATGAATCTAAGAAAGAAGATGAGGTTAAAAACTATACTAAAGTATTATATAATATGGCAAGACTAATTAATGGTATGCCGATTGAAGATGCTAATGAATTAACGAATATCGTATGTGAATTGATATCTAAATAACTAAAAGGAAGGAGTGATATTTATGTTACCAATTAGAACATTTAATGATGTATTCGATTTAGATTTTACAGAGAAAGGAAATTGTGATATTTATCTTGAAGATGGTAAATATCATGTAGAGATGGATTTACCTGGTTATAATAAGGAAGACATTCGTCTTGAAGCTCACAAAGGATCAATTATAATTACAGCAAAGAAAGAGACTAAAGAAGAAGAAAAAGAAGGTAAGAAATATGTTCGTCGTGAAAGAACCTTTGGAAGAGTTGAAAGATCTTTCTATCTAGGAGATATTGATGATGAAAACATTTCTGCTGAATTTAAAGATGGTATTTTAAAGGTAACTATTCCTACTAAGGCAGAACCTGATAAAAAATCTATTACTATTGAATAAAAAAAGAGGTTTTTACCTCTTTTTTTGTAAACAAAAGTGTAAACAAACAAAATGATGTGATAATAATATTGTAAACAAGGCATTGTACAAATTATAATAAATATAGGTGATATAATATGAAAAGAACAATGTTTTGTTTACTTTTATTTACAATTATTTTCTTTAATATAAATGTAAAGGCTAAATATGATGAATATCATGCTGGTGATATAGTAATTGTTGGAGGAACGGCATTTGTTGTAATTGAAGATAGTGATAGTAATACAGAAAAACTAAAGTTATTACTACAAGGAACTACTTTAGGTATTTCTAATCCTGATGAAATAGAAGAAGCTTGTTCTTTTAGTGGCCCTCCAATACCAGGAACTAAAAGTGGTTCCACATTACCTGAGAATTATATCCAATGTGTAACGGAGCATGCAGATATTTGTATTCTTGGTGAAATTGGGTGTACAAGACCTTTAAATATGCCTTTTGAAGAAAGAGAATTGGAAGACGATGAAAATTTAGTTTATGATGAAAATAGTAGTACAAATATTGCATATTTCTTCAAAAATAAGGTGGATTCTTATTTTAAAACAGTTTTAGGATTAAATGATGTTAAAACAAGATTAATAACAGCTGATGAACAAATGGAATATGCTAAAAAGAATAATCAATTTGCAAGCATGTTAACAGCTTTTTATAATTTACTAGAGAGTGCTTGCCAGAATGAATATCCTGTTCAAAAAAAACCTCCAAAATCACCACCTATTGTTGGAACTGATGATTATGCAGATACTTTATATGGATCTTATATGGTTAATTCTTTAAAATATAATGGTTCTTGTAAATTAATTCCAAATTCATTTGCTGGAATTGATGATATTAGTGTTAGTAATTATAATAGTCCAATGATGGTTCGTCCTGTTGTTGAAATAAATAAAAAAGAATTACCGTATGAATTAACAAAAGAGAAAGATGGTTCAGGAAATCTTGAAGTTAAAGCAGATGAAGATATTCAAGTTGGAGATATGGTATCAATTAATAATATTCCATACTTTGTTATTGAAAATAAAAATAATCAAGTTCGTTTATTACCATCTTCTTCAATTTCCGTATCCAATTATGATGAATTAAGAGACACTTGTAATATTCCTAGCTATCTTGATGATTATAAAAATCTATCTTCAAATGAATTGTTAGAGATGAATAGTTGTATCATTGAACATGCGGAATATTGTAATATAGCAAATGTTAATTGCTATTCTATTGAATTACCATATAATTTCGATGATCTTTCAAATCATACATATAATCCTGAATTAGAAACTAATATAGGTCATTATATTAAAAATGAATTAAAAGATGTAATTGAAAATCAACTTGGTGTAAATGTTATTAATGTTGATGTTTTATCTTTTGATGAATTTAATAACTTATTAGATAATCCTATATTAAGTAGGTACTTATCCGTTTATATTTCAATGAGGACTCTAATACCTATTAAACCTAGTACACCACCTAATGCTAGTTCACCTAGAGGTATTAAAGCCGGAAATAATGGTGTACAAACTATACCTATGTTAGTACTTAATTATGGTGATGATTTAGATAATTATGATGAATATATTGATGATATATCTGCAATTCTCCCAGTTATCACTGTATCAGTTGATGATTTAACTGTTACTGCTAAAAAAGGTGATACTGTTAAAATAGTTACAGAACCTGATGAAGGTTATGAATTAAAAGAATTAACAGTAACTGATGATGATAACAATAGTGTTGTTTATACACCATCTGAATTAGTAAAATATGAAAGAGGAGAGTATACATTTACAATGACTTCTGCTAAAGTACATGTTTATGCTAAGTTTGTTACAGCAGAACATTATGATGCTAAGAGTTTAAGTCAAGAATTAAAAATTACTAATGGACTTCGTAGACTAAGTGGTGAGAAAGTAAGTTGTAAAATCGATTTAAATGAAGGTGATACATTAACTAAGATTGTTTACTATGATGAAGATAATAACGAAATAGAAATACCATATGTATTAAATAGTAATGGTGAATATGAATTTTATATGCCAGAAATGAATGTTTTCTTAAGAGCTGTTATAAAATATGCAGATCCTGTATATAACTTATATGGTAAAGATATTGATATTCCTGTTCAAAAGAGTATTGAAGGAGAAACATTAACATTTACAATTAAGGATTCTAGAAAAGTATTAAGTATTAAATATAGAGATGAAAATGGTAATGAATTATATCCACAGTATACTGTTAATAATGGAGTTTACTCTGTAGTAATGCCAAATAAAGATGTATATGTAGATATTGTTTTTGAAGAAGAAACAGCACCTGTTCCTGATAAAGGAAATACACCTAATGATACAAATGTTCCTATTACTGGAGATAAGATAGGTTCTTCAATACGTTTATTAATTATTTGTTTAGTAACATTTATTAGTTGTGCTATTATCTTTAAAAATAATAATAAAAAAAGAAAGAAAGTATTAATACCATATGACATGGTTTAAGAGTGATTAATATTACTATTGAATAAAAAGAGAAGAAATTCTCTTTTTATTATGCTATAATTATTATGATAGTAATAGGAGTAAGGCATGAAAATAAAAGAAGTATTATTAACCGTAACAGAATGTATTGTCTTAGTAGCAATTATTGGATTTCTAACTTGGTTTGCTGTTTCTAAAACAAGTAATACATATGAAGAAGAAGCTATTATTATGGAAGCTGGTTCATCTTCAGGTAGTAATACTTTCACAATAACTTATTTTGGTAATGGTGCAACAAGTGGTAAAGTTACTAGTCATACTTGTAAAAAGAATAGTAAATGTACTATTAAAAGTAATGGATTTAAAAGAGTAGGTTATGCCTTTGCTGGTTGGACTACTAAGTCTAATGGTTCTAATGATGGTTATAAATGGACAGGATTTAGTGGAATATGGAAGTTTACTAATGGTCAAAAAGGTATATCTAATAATAAGTTAAAATTATATGCAATGTGGAAGAAAACAAATTATGTAATTACAAAAGATAGTACATATAAGAATTATCCTAATAAAGTAGTTTGTGATAGTAGTACTTTAAAATATCGTATATTAAATTATAAGGGACAATATCTTGTTCTTGTATGGGTTAAAGATCCTGTAAAACAATTAAATAATGCTTTAGCTAGTGGAAATGCTAAAGGAGTAGCTACAGGAGAAGCAATATTAGGTAATGAAATTAAAAAGAATGGTTACAGTAAAAAATGTTTAGTTGCTGTAAACTCTAGTTTCTTTAATAATCAAACATCTTGGGGTGGTGTTGTCATTCATAAAGGAAAAGTAGTTAAAAATACTGGGGTAACATCATCGACAGTAATTGGTGTTAATAAAAATGGTATGTTAACAAGGTATTCTCAAATGAAGGCTAAAGATTTAGTTGATAGTGGGGTTCGTAATACTTTTGTAGCTAGTAGTCTAGCATCAGCTGATAGTACAAGATTATTATCTAATAGAACCCAAATATGCCAAATTGATAAGAATAATTTTGTAATATATTCTGGTTATGGTACAGTAAAAGCCCCTGCAGCAGATATAACAAAACTAACTGGTTGTAAAAATGTTTATAACTTAGATGGTGGAGGAAGTAGAAAGTTATACTATAAGACAAGAAATCAAGAATTAAAAAGAGCCTTTGGTGGAGATCGTAAAATTCCTGAAATGTTGTATTTTGTTGAACAATAACAACAAAAAATCGGTTTACACTGTATCAAAATATCTTGACAAATTTAGACAAATATGGTATTATTAAAATGTTGAAAGGGAGTAGTTCCTCGTTCTATATCGTCAAGACGATTATTCCGGTATAGAGGATATTATACAAATAGTATTGAACAAGACTTTTGCAAAAGCAAGAGTCTTTTTTCTATGCTCTTGCGCGGACTAGAAGGAGGGATATTTATGAAAAACATTAGAGTAAGTCCAAAGTTAATTGAGTTAGTAAAATCTAACGGAAAGAGATTACTATGTGGAATAATTACATGCGTTGCGTTAGCTATTCCTCATACTGGTTTAGCGGAAGCTAATAGTGAGGGAGGAGAAGTACAAAATAGAATTGTAGAGTATGTTAATTATAATACTAGTGAAGAAATTGAATTCATTGTTGATGGTGAAAGTATTAAAACTACTATTGATTTAAGTAATCCTGAGTTAGCAAAGGAGGAAATTAAAGAGATTCTAGATAAATTAAATGCATCTCGTCCTATCAATGAATATCCATCATTCTTCTTAATTGGTCATTGGGAAAAATCAGAGAAATATGATGATGTTAAGAAAGAAAATGATGGAAGAGAATATAAAAGAACTATTTCTTGCTTTAGAATAATTGATAGTGATCCTAGTAAATATGAAAATGATATTGAAAAGATTGCAACTAACTTTAGAGATGATGAAAAACATGAAAACTTTGTTGTAGTTGGTGAAAAAGATGAATATGTAGTATTAACCCCTGAAGAAGAAAAAGAACTTGATACCAGCAAAGACTTAGTTATGATTGAAGGATCAAATATCATGTTTAAAGTAGATGCTAAAGAAGAAGGTCATAGTAATCTTTCTTGGCTAATCATATTTAATTCATTCAATATGTCAAGAATATTATTAAGAAAAAAAGATGAATAAATAACTCAATTATATAATTAAAAAGAGGATAAAACCTCTTTTTAATTTACATTAATATATCTTTTTGTTATAATACATTTGATTTTAAAAGAGGTTGTTATGAAAGTTAAATACAATTTATTAAAGGAAGAGAAAGAAACAGGAGCAAGATTAGGTAAATTAGAAACTAATTATGGTACATATGATACTCCGATGTTTATGCCTGTAGGAACAAGAGCTACTGTTAAAGGTATTACTCCTGATGAAATATATGATATTAAAAGTGGGATTATTTTAGCTAATACATATCACTTATGGTTAAGACCTGGACCTGAACTTATTGATAAAGCAGGTGGACTACATAAGTTTATGAACTATAATGGACCCATATTAACTGATTCAGGTGGTTTTCAAGTATTTAGTTTAGCAAGACCAAAGGATATCACAGAAGAAGGAGTTAAGTTTAAAAGTCATATTGATGGATCTAAATTATTTTTAACTCCTGAAGAATCAATTAGAATTCAAAATCTTCTTGATAGTGATATTGCAATGAGTTTTGATGAATGTCCAGCTTATCCTAGTACTCGTGAATATATGGAAAAGTCTATTGAAAGAACACTTAGATGGGCTAAAAGAGGAAAAGATGTTCATAATAATCCTCGTCAATCATTATTTGGAATTGTACAAGGTGGAGAATACGAAGATTTAAGAAAAAAGAGTGCAGAAGAAACTGTTAAACTTGATTTTGATGGTTATTCTATAGGTGGAACAAGTGTTGGTGAAACAAAAGAAGTAATGTATAAAATGGTATCTTATGCAACCCCATATTTACCTAAAGATAAAGTAAGATATTTAATGGGTGTAGGGGACCCTATTGATATCATTGAAGGTGTTATTCGTGGTATTGATATCTTTGATTGTGTACTTCCAACACGTATTGCAAGACATGCTAATGCGTTTACAAGATTTGGTAAGATAAACCTTAAGAATGCTAAGTATAAAGAAGACTTTACTCCTCTTGAAGAAGACTGTGATTGTTATTCTTGTAAAAATTTCACAAAAGCATATATTCGTCATTTAGTAACACTTAATGAAATGTTAGGTAGTAGACTATTATCAATACATAATTTAAGATTTTTAACAAGATTAACTGAGGATCTTCGTGAATGTATTAAAAATGATAATATCTTAGAATATAGAGAAAAGTTTATAAAAGATTATTATGGAGATAGAGATTATCTTCAAAATAAAACAACGGGGCAAGGCGAATGATGAGTAAGATAATTAGTAGTAATGAACTAGATAAAGCTATTGATAGTTTAAATAAAGG
>JAEEGL010263927.1_pt1 | contig 13282 bp, 7 predicted proteins | sample 9134231 | NCBI WGS metagenome assembly JAEEGL01 (sample SAMN16246548, study PRJNA631951) | gut metagenome | biome: gut microbiome; feature: rumen; material: fiber-attached | host: Bos | place: Iran: Karaj | collected 2018-10 | reverse complement strand
TTTGGAAAAGTATACATTGCAACATTAAAAAATTCAAATAAAAAAGTAGCAGTTAAAACAGTATTTCAAGATAGAAATTATAAAAATAGAGAATTATCAATAATGCAAGAATTAAATCATCCAAATTTAATTAAATTATTAGGTTTTTATTACACAGAAGCAAGAGAAAATAATCCAAAAGCAAGTAAAAATGATGTAAATTTAAATTGTATAATGGATTATATTCCAGAAACATTATCTCATTTAATATCAAAGAATAGAAAAGAAGGAATAGACTTTAATCCATTAATAATAAAATTAATATCATTTCAATTACTTAAATCAATAGGATATATGCAATCAAAAGGAATTTGTCATAGAGATATAAAACCTTCAAATGTTTTAATAGATCCAAATGATTATTCTTTAAAAATATGTGATTTTGGTTGTGCTAAAATATTAGTTAAAGATCAAGAAAATATATCTTATATATGTTCTAGATATTATAGACCTCCTGAATTAGTAATAGGAGCAAATTTTTATTCTTGTCAAGTTGATGTTTGGAGTATTGGTTGTGTTATTGCTGAATTAATTTTAAAGAAACCTATTTTTGCTGGTTCTAATAGTAAAAATCAAATGGTTGAAATTATGAAAATTTTAGGTACTCCTAATAAAAACCAAATTTATTCTATGAATCCTTATTCTAAAAATATTAAATTTATTAAGTTACCTAAAAAAAATTGGAAAGATGTTTTTAATGGTAAAATCAGAGATGATAATTATATTGATTTAATTAGTAAATTAATTGTTTATGAACCTGAAAAAAGATTAAAACCTTATGAAGCTTTATGTCATTCTTATTTTGATGAGTTGAAAAATAAAGATTTAGTTTTACCAAATGGAAATAAAATACCTAATCATATTTTTGAATTTGAAAAATGTGAAATTGATTTTGATAAAGAAAGTATTAGTAAGTTTTTGAGTGGAATTAAAAAATAAATATTGTAATTTATATTTTTCATTTTATTAAATATATTATCTAAATTTTATATAATTTTAATTCAATTTTGAAACAAAGAAAAAAAATATTATTTGATTTATAAATAAATAAAACCAAAATTGAAATTTAAGTTTCTTAGATAAAAATTAAAGAATAAAAATATGTTCATTATCAATTAAAGAAAAAATATATAATGAAAATAAAATATATTAATAAAATTTAATATTTTTTTAAGAAATTAAAGCCAAACTTTTAGGATAAAAGACTTTAAACAATTTAAATTTCTTGAAAAAATATGAATTTAATCCTGAAATAAATAATATTAAAATTCATCATCTTATTTTGTTCTCAAAACTTTTATAATTTGAGAATAATAATGTAAAAATCAAATTATTTTTATTAAAATCATCAAAAGTTTTAATATTCTTTATATTACTTAATAAATAATTTAAATTATTTATAATAATTAATTTGGTTATTTTATATTTTTAATTTCTCATAAAAGAAAAGAGTTTGTTTTAAACAAAAGAGTGATTTTATTTTTTATTTTCATATTTTAATTGTTATTAATTAAATTTAATAGATTAAAGATAATAAGAATAATAGGATTTGGATTTTAGTATCAATACCAATATCATTATTTTTCCTTATAATATATAAACAATGATTATTGATTTAATATTAAAATTAACTTTAATAGTACTCTTTTATTATGATAATTTTTTTTTATATAAATCTAAAAAAATAAATTTTATAAAAATGAAGGTTTATATCTTTATATTATTATTTGTTTTTATATTTACAGGACATCCTTATCAAAGTACAATAGGCAACATTGTTATAGAAAAATCATTATATGCAAAAGATAAAAATAGAACAGTATATCTTGAAAAAGTTTCACAGTTAGATATTCCAGATGAAGCAAAAGAATGGGTAAAAAACATAAGATATAGTGGTAAAGAATTTAAGTACAATATTTTTAATTTAACATATGATCCCTTAAGCGGAGGATTTGCACAAGGTGAAATATTATATTTCTATAAAGATTCTGGTATATATAATTTTATATATGGTATTGGTTCTGTTGAACTTCGTAAATTACAAAAATATTTAAAATCTTATTGTAAAAGACCTATGCCTATTTTACCTCTTAAATGTGTTTATCATCGGACTGAACCTTCTTATGAAAAAACTACTTTTAAAAAATATCTTGCTGAAAGAATAAGAAATAAACTTATTTTGGCAAAAAAACGAAAAAAACTGTTTTAAATATTATATTTTTTTATTTTAAAAAAAATTGGTATAGAACAATTAATGTAAACAAATATTTATTATATAAAAAAATAATATTAATATTTATAAATCTAGTAATAAAGCTTTTGACACTTATAAATTAAATTAAGATTTACAATATTTTCAAAATGTAATAAAATAAAACATTTATAAGAGATAATGATACATATGATAGTAATTAGTATAAATGAATAAATATATTATGAATGAGATAAATTTAAATTAAAAAATATTCATATAATCTTTTAGATAAATGTTTATTTTAATAAAATAGATAATTTACCTTTTAAATATGCATCACCTATTTAAAAAGTTGAAAGTTACATTAGCTTTTGAATATGTTTTATTTTGCCTATTCTTTTTTAAAAGGTCTTTTTATCTGTTCAAAATATTTTTAACTTTTTATGAAATACATACAAACAATATAAATAATAAAATGAGAAAATATTCAAAAAAGAATTGTTGTAAATGGAAATGATGAAGAAATCAAAATAATAATGAAAAAATATAAAATAATTAAACTCAGGAGAAATAAAATAATAGATAAAATATTATTGAAAAAGACAAAGGAAAAGAATAATTAATATCAATTCCTTGTAACTTTATAAAAAAAAAGAATTAAAAGAGAAGAACAATTATAAAATTTCAAGAAGAAAGAACTAAATTAGAATGAACATTTATAGAATTACATTCATTAAAGAAAAAAATAAATATTTTATTTTTGTTATAGTTCAATACTTCAATTTAGAAAATTATAAAGAAGGGTAGATTACACAATATAAAATAATTTCCTATTATTAAAAAAATCAAATGAATATAAATATTTTAAAGAATTAAGAATGAAATAAAAAATTAATATCATTCAGTTAAAATATTATATTTATTCTAATAATTCATGATAAAAATAAAAAATAAAATTAAACAATTTAAAGAAAATTCAAATATATAAAAATATTTCTTTCTTGCTCAAAAAAAATAAAATATATATTTTAATACTTAAAACAATTAAACTTTTAATTATTTATTTAAAATAAATTTTTTTAAGAAAAAATACTTAAAAAAAATGATATACCAAGATAAAGAAGAAGAATGCATTCAAGAAGCTTTTGGTAATTATATTATAGAAAGAATTCACAAAGAAGATTTGTCCTTAAATAAGAATATATCTCTAAATGATGATGTTGAAGAGAATGAAGCTAAAATGATATTTGAAGAAAAAATAAATATAACTTCTTTAATTCTAAAGAATCAAGAATTGCTAGTAAACTTTGCAATTTTTTATGAAGAGGATTGCCAATTTTCACTTTTAATTTGGGGGTATAAATCCATTAAAAAATTTAATTTGGTAAAAAATAAATCTTTATATAGAAAAAATTTGGAAGTATTGTTATTTAATATTATTAATATTTTTGAAATATTTCCAATAAAACCTAATGATTTAATTTCATTAAATTTCATTGAAAAGTTAAATAAAATTAATTATACAGTTAAAAACTTCAATTTAGAATTATACTCCAAGATTAAAAATTTAATATATTATTGGAAGAATCTAATTAGTTATTATAATTCATATATAAATAGTCAGGTAAGTAATAATATAAATTTTTTAAATAAAAAGAGAAAAGGAGAAAAAGAAAGAGAAGAAAATGAAAAAGAAGAAGAATTGAGTTTTATTTCAACAAATGAAACTTTAGATTATAATTCAGATAATAATCTTTTAAAAATTAAAAAGAGCGTCTCTTGGAAAGAAAATCCACTTTTAGTTGAATTTTGTAATTTTAATCCTAACAAGAGTCCTTCAGAACATGAATAAATTAATTTTTATCTTGAGTGAAATTACCAATTTCATTAATAACAATTTAGTATTTTATAAATAAAATTATTTTAATTAATTATCATTTAAAATTTTATTTATTTTATTATTATTAATTAACTTTATTATACATATTGAAATAATTGTTTTTGATTTATTCTTAAAATTTCAAATACATTCTTTTGTTTAAAAACTTAAAAAATGATTTAAACTTATTTTAATTTAATTTTCAGGATTATCAATCATTTTAACAATATTATTCATCGATTTAAAATTAGAACTTGTAACTAACCATTCTCTAAAATAACCTTGTAAAGCAAAATGAAAAGCTTTTTCTTGTTCTTCTTGAAATCCTGCTTCTCTAATTAAATTTTTAATTTTTAAATAATTTTTATATTTTTTTTCAAGAGTTTCAACATAAATTTTAGGAGTTAATTTATAACCAAATTGTTCTTTATTTTCAAAAGGAACTACAATAATAGAAAATTCTTCAGGAGAAATAATTTTAGTTTCTTTTTTATTATTTAAATTAATAGGAGAAGCATAATTTTTAATTCCTTGATGTGTAATTAAAATTTTAGAATTTTTAACATGAATATATAATTCAGTATAAATAACATTATGAGGACCTAAACTTAATCCTCTATTATCACCAAATAAAATTGGTTCTGTAACAGAATATAAATAAATATTTGAATCAATCATATTTGAAATTCTGGTAAAATTTGCAATAAATGATATATTACATTTTTCACATTTATCAATTGTTATTATTTTATTTAATACTGCTATTACAATAGTACAATTTGTACAATGGGAAATTTTACAATTTATCACTTGTGTATTTATATAAATAAAACTATCTTCACATTGAGTTATTAAAATATTTTTATTTATAAAATCATTTTGATTTTTTATTGTAACACATTTTGAAAGATGTTTTAACTTTATATAATTACTTTTTTCAGGAGGATCATTTGAAATAACATTTAATAAAAATTCTTTAATAATATTCATTTTGATTTTAGTAACAATAGGTAAATTATCAAAAAAATGAGTATAAGAAGAAAGAGTATTTTTCTTAATATAATTATTAGATTTATTTCCTTCATCATCAGTCATAAAAATGAATTTCAAAATATTAAATTCATTAACATTTAAAGTTGTTTCAGTATTATGAATATCACTTGCAATTATTCTTAATAATAAATTTAAATTATTTTTAATGAAATTAACATAAATTTGATATTCTAATCCAGCATTTTGATTTCTAAAAGAATTAGAACTTTTTCCTCTTGGAGAAGATAAAGGAGAAGAAAAATAAGAAGGACTTTTATCACCTTTATCAATATTTAAACTTGTTTTCATTCTTTGTGTATATGTTTGTAAAACAAAAAATAATCCAAAAAATCTAACATCTACATTATTTTTATTATTTGATGATTCATATCTTGAATTTATACTATTTGTATATTCTGGATTATCTGAATCAAAAATTTTATATGTTTTAAATAATATATTTGCTTCTGTTTCTGTTATTCCTACTTCTTTTGCTCTTTGAATCCATTCTTTTATTGATATTTTAAAATCTATTTCACTTTTGAAATGTAATGTTCGAAATAATTGAATTATTGTATTATCATCTAATTTTACTCCTATTGGATATATTAAATGGTCAAATAATTCTGGACGAATATAAATTTGAATTTTTGGTTCATTTTTTTTTTGCATTTTTAATTTTTAGTTTTAATTTTAATTTAATAATTAAAAAATATAATTATATTTTTAGGAAAATAAAAGCGAAAAATAATTATTATAAAATTAAGTAAAAAAGCACTTAAATATGATAGGTTATATTTCATTTTATGGATTCTATTAATATTACTTTAATTATCATAATTTATACTTTTTATAATGAAAAGTCATTCAAAACTCCTTTATTTGTTAAGAATTTTTTAATTCTCCCTAATTTTTATACTTTTTAATCATTTAAATTAATAAATATATTATTTTGTTTTCCTTTTATTGTATTATTTATATTCATTTATTCATGTTTTTACAAATTGTCTAAATTTTTGAGATATAAATTATATAATTTGATATAATGATAACGCAAAAACTCTTTCTATTATTTTAATAAACATATTATATTTTCTTTTAAATAAATATTTTTAAATTATTAAATGTAAGAGAATTATACTTAAAATTTTAAACAATAACTTTCAGAAAAATATATTTATAAAATTTACTTTAAATACTTTACCAATGAAGTAAAGTAAAACAAATAAATTAATAATGATTTAAATTAATTTTGAAAAACAGTAAGTTAAAAATCTTTAAAAAAATTCTAATAAAAATTCAATTATAAAAATTTAAAAATCTAATTTTTGGAAAGGATCAATTTTACTTACAATTTTATCACAAAAAGAATTAATTTGCATTCCTAATTCTTCTTGTTCTCCTAATTTATTCCCATATTTTTGAATAAGATCAACTCCTTGATTAGAAATAAAAAAAGAATCATTACTTTTAAAATCAAGGAAAGTATTATATAAATTTCTCATTTTTTCATCTCCTTTAATTTCATTTGCAAAATTATCTAATTCAACTTGATAAGCATGTTTATTATTTAAAATATAATTTATGTTTTCATCTCTTTTTCTAGTTTTATCGTTTTTAACTTGTTCTCTAGTAACTTTATTAATTACTTCAACTGGTTCAGTTATATTATACATATCTAATAAACGATAATTATTTTGAATTATATTATTATTTTTTTGATTTTCATTTTTAATTTCTTTCTTTTTTTTTAATTTTTCTTTCGGTAAAGAATTTGATTTTGTTTTGTGAAAAATTTTAGACATATAATTGTCATATTTTTTTTCAGAAAAAAATTTAATAAATTCATTTAAATTTGTATAAGGTGTTATTACATTATTTTTTTCATGACTTTTTGCTCTTTTTTTCTTATTTTCTTCTTTTTCTATTTTATCCATTTTAAATAAAAATTTACAACGTAATTCAAGTTCATTTAAAGTAATAGTTGATTTTTTGTTAAAATTATTAAAAAAAGTATAATATAAACTACACCACATTGAAGTACTTTTATCTTGTTCTAATTCTTTACTTTTTTGATATATTCTTTTAGTATATTGAACATATTTATCATGTTTGTATTTTAATTCTTCCAAAGTATTATTATTATCAGAATTTAAATTAATATTATTTCCCACTACTTCATCTTCATTTAATTCAAAAGAAGAATCTGTTCCTACTGAATCTTCAGATGTTAAATCAGAATTTATTTCGCTGTTCATTTTATATATTTAAAATTAATTAATTTAATTAATTAAAACAAATAAAAAATAAATAGATATTGAGTATATAAAGACCATTTAAAAAACTAAATATAAGAATAAATTACGTTCTTATGTTATAGTTTCTATTTAAGAACGAAGATTTATTAAATCTTTATTAATTTTGTTAGGTTTTATTTTTTTAAATTTTAAACAATAAACGAATTAATTATTTGTTTAATTGTTTAAATCTTATATTTATTATTTTTTTATTTATTCAAATTAAATAAAATTTTTTAATATACTCACTATAAGCAAATTCTATACAAATATTAAAATTGCTTTTAAATCTTACCATAATTCTTTATTATTTATTGCTGGTGTGGTACCAAAATACATATAAACATTTACATATAGATTAAAAAAAAATTCAAAAAAAAATTTAAACAGTAGATAAAATAAAAAAATCATATAAAACCCCGAAAAAATGGAGAAAAAGGTACAAAAGAAAAAATATTTTTACATAGTACGTCATGGAGAGACAGATTTTAACACAGATCCAGTACCTCGTATCCGTGGTCGTGTGACAGTACCATTAAATGAGCAAGGAGTTCAGCACGCAAAAGAGGCAGGTGAGTTCTTATCACACGAGAAGAACATAGGTAAGATATATTATTCAAGTATTCCTCGTGCAAAGCAGACAGCAGAAATAATTGCAGAACAACAAAAGACAAAACCAGAATTAGTAGAAGAACCATTAGTAATAGATATTACATGGGGTGATTGGGAAGGAAAAACATATTTAGAATGTTTTGGAAGAGAAGATGGAGGTGATTATACTTATCATCCTGATAGATTAATGATTCCTAATGGAGAAACTTTTTATGGTGTTATGGATAGAATGAGAAAATTTTTAGAAAAATTTTGGCAAAGTGATGAAGAAGTTTGTACTATTGTTTCTCATGGAGCTGTCTTGTATTTACTTGGATTAATTATTACTCAAGCTCCTCTTGAAAAATGGAGAACTATGGGAATGAATAGTTGTGGAGTTAGTGGAGTTAAAATGAAAGGAATTAATGATTTTACTATTGATTTCTGGAATGCTCATCATTTTCTAACTAAAGGAAAAAAAGGAGTATAATTGTTTTCTATAGTTTTTTTAGAGGAATTTTATTTATTTGTGTAAGAATTTTTTTATTTAAAAAATTTTTGTTTTGAGGATTTTTTTTTTGATGGTAAATTGTAATTTTTCAATAATTAATTTAATTAATTATATTATTATTTTATTTCATCAATACTGTTTAATTAAAAATAAACAAAAGAGAATTTCAAAAATAAAAAGAGTAATTTCAGAATTTTTAATTGATTCAATAAAAATAAATATAATAATATCCTCTCACTTTTAATTAATCAGTTTTATTTCATTCATAAATAATTACAGAACTATTTCATTTTTTGAAATTGATAATTATATATATTTATTTAAGTTTTTAATATTGAAAGCTTTTATCATATTTTTTTGATTTTTGAGAAAAACATTATTGAAGAAATATTGGTAATATATATGAGAAAAAATTTATTTTAAGTAAAATTTCGAATGAATGAAAAGAAAAAGAATTAAAAACATTAAAAGAATTAATATAATAATAATGTTTAACTTTTTAATATTTGGATAAATTTTTATTGGAAAAAATGATATTATAATTTGTGTTTTGTTTTAACTTAAAAATTAACTATAATAAAAAAACATTAGTCATTAATTCCATATTTCAAATATTCCTTATTAATTAAATGACAAGTTTGTTCTAATCCTTCTAACATTTTTCCTAAATCATAACTTAATTCATCTAAAACATCATGATGTTCCATTTTTTTTTGGAAATTAACAATATTTTCAATTCTATTAATTTTAGCATACACATAATTATTAACAACCATATCAGCTAATTCACTTTCTATTTCTTCAATAGATACAGAAGTCATTTCTGAAATTCTTTTTAAATGAATTTTAGAAAAAAATTTAGAAAAAATTAATAAATCATGTTGTATCCAATATTTCCTAAACAACTTTAATAATTCTTTGTCTTCTTCAAAAATTTTACATTTAATATAATTTCCAAATAAATTATCATTTATTATTACTATATCATCACTTAAATGAGTTTTTACTATATATAAAATAATTTTATTTGCATCTAATTCTTTTTTATAATTTAATTGAAGTTCATTATACATATTTTTTGTTTCTAATTCAGGAGGACAAATTGATAAATACAAAACATAGTTTTGAAATAGTTCATTTAAGTTATTATCTTTTTTAGCACTTATATAATTTTCAACTACTTTAGGTTTCATTTCAATTTTATCTTTTTCAATTTTTTCTAATTTATCATTAATTTCTTTAATAAAATCATATAAAATTTTATAACTTTTAGAAACATCTAAAAATTTTTTTTCATGAATATAATACTTAATCATTAATTTATAAAACCTAATTTTTAATAATTCAAAAGTTTCATCATTTAAATGATTTTTATGAATTTTATTACTTACAATAAGAGTTCTAATATAATCACCTTTTAAAATTAAAGTTTCCATTTGAAATAAAATATAATCAACTTTATAATCTCTTTCTAAAGAACCAAAAGCTTCAATTTGAACATCTTGAATTAATTTTGCAGCTTCTTCTAAATTATTATTTTTTGTGTGAATTTCTGCCATTTTTCTTATTGCTTGACTATATTCAAATTCTACAAAAATTTTTCCTTCTGTTACTTTAATTATTACTTCTAATAATCTTTTTAATTTTTCTTCTTCTTTTAAATTTGGAATTATTTCATTATTACAATATTTTATCATTGCTGATATTGATTCTCTACTTTGATTTCTTCTTTGAGTTAAATATTCTATTAATTTTAAAAAGTTTTCAAAATCATTTCTTTCATATATTATTGATAAGATTTTCACTGATATTTTCCTGTTTTGTTCATATTCATTATCTAATCTTGTTTTTTTTTCTTCATCTAATAATTTTTTTAATTCTACATCTTTTAATAACTCCTCTGATAAGAGAGATGACATTTTTTATTTTAAATATGTATAATTTATTTTGAGGAGAAATAAAATAAATTACGATTAAATTATAAGATTTAATTTAATTAAAAAATTATTATTTTAAAAAAATTGTTTGAAATATTAATTAAAAAAATAATTAATGAACTATTAAGAAAAGAAAGGTATTAAATAATACAAAGATTAAGAAAAATCAAAATTATCTATCATTTTATTATTCTTTTTTATAATCTTTTTCATTAACTGCCAGGATGGAACTACTCACCGAATACATTGCCGTCGTCATAAACCATCGTCAAAAATATTTCAATAACAACAGATTTCCAAAAAAAATTTTATTGACTCCTTTAAGCTCAGTAAATTTATAAAATAAACAAAAATCATCATCTAATAAAAAATCACAATTTGTTTGCCTTTTCATTCCAAATTAAATATAGAAAGTAACATCAAAAGAATGTTTTATACTCTTTTTATAGGATTAAAAATATTATTTTTTCCTTAATGAAAATAATCAAATTGAATTTTCTTTTAAAAAATAGAATTTAATTGAAGAACAAAATCAAGAAGAAAGTTCATTGTTAGATATTTTTTTGATTGTTTTGTTCAAATAAAAACTCCTAATTATTCAAAAATATATATTTTTATGATAGATAATATTTAGAAACCTGTTTTAAAAACAAAAAAACAATTTAAAAAAATAAATTAATTGGTTTAAAAAAATTTCTCAATTATTTTATGCTTCATTTATTTTTGATTTTAGGCTTAAAATTTATCTTCAATATTTAATATATATATAATAAAAATAATAAAATTTATATATTAATATTTTTTTAGTCTTTTCGAAAATTGAAATTTTTCATGTTAAGTAATAATTTTTTTTATTTTAAATATCAAATTTTTTCTTTTCATTTTTAAAAATAATAAAATAAGATATATTTTATGGAATTAAATTTAAAAAAATATAATTTAAACCTTAAAAATTCATTTAATATAATCTTGAAAAACTTAAAGTCCCAAAAAAAATTCTGAAATCTGGAAAAAGTTCTGGAATATTTAAAATATTTATCAATATATTTAAACTAAGAATACAATTAATTATTTTTGAAATTTAAATAAATATTTAAAATGGAAAATATTGATATATGGAAAAAATATATTAAATATGATATATTAAGTAAAGGTACATTTGGAGAAGTATATAAAGCAAGAAATATAAGAACAAATCAATTAGTTGCAATAAAAATAATTGATAAATTAAAATATAAAAATCAAGAATATTTAAAAGAATTAGAAATAATAAAATCATTAAAATCAGAAAATTGTCTTTCTATTATAGAAACATTTGATGAAACAGATTATTTTTATATTGTGATGGAATTATGTTTAATAAATTTAGAAGAATACATAAATATAAAAAATGAAGGATTAAAAGAAGAAGAAATAAAAGAAATTTTAATTCAAATGAATAATATATTAAAAACAATAAAAGAAAAAAATTTAGGAAATATAAGATTGAATTTATCTGATATTTTAATTTCTTTAAATAATTCTAAAATTTTAGTTAAATTATCAACATTTGGATTAATTAAATATTTAAATGAAGATTCATCAACAAATTCAATAAAAAATATTTTAACTTTATCACCTGAATTTCTTGAAAATGGGAATTTTTCAGAAAAAAGTGATATTTGGAATTTAGGTGTTATAATTTATTATATGTTATCTAAAGAATATCCTTTTAATGGAAAAATAGAAATTCAATTATTAAAAGATATTAAATCAAATAAAATATTAAAGAAGACTAATGATGAAAATTTAAATGATTTAATTAATAAAATGTTATGTATTGATTTAAATAAAAGAATATCATGGAAAGAATATTTTGAACATTCTTATTTCAAAGAGAATGATAATCAAATTATAAAAAATCCTAAATTCAACTTTAAATGTAAAGAACATTCTAATTTCATTATTTATTATTGTTTAAGTTGTAAAAAAAATATCTGTGAGAATTGTTTAGGTGATGAGCATTATTTTCATAAAACTATTCCATTATATAAAGTAGGATTAAATGAAAAAGAAAATAATAAATTTGAAAATTTGTTTAAAGACATTGAAATAAATTTACAAAATTTTCTTGAAATGAATTATAAAATAAAAGAAATTATTGAAGGTTTTAAAAATATTAATAAAAATGAAAATATTTATAATGAAGATAATGAAAATAACTTTAAAAATTATTATATAGATTATTTAGAAATAATTAAAGAAAAGATAAAAATAGAAGATAATTTAAATATTATTGAAGTAAAAAAAAATTAACTAAAATAAGGAAGAAAACAGTGTTAATATATTCATGAAAAATTTGTAAAATAAAAAATAAAAATAAGAAAGTAAATATTTGATAGTATTCTAGAAAGTAAATACATAATAATGAAGTTAGATTGTAAATATTTAAATGTAATTTTAAGTGAGTAATCTTCAAATTAAATAATTATTAGAAAGTAAAATTTGTTTTAATGTAGGGAGTAAATATTTCAAATAAAATTTTTAGAAAGTACATTTTTATCTAAATATATATAGTATGTAAATATTTTATAATAAATAAGTTTGTTAAATATAATATAATAAATTATATAGTGAGTAATATATTTTAAATAAAAAATAGAGAGTAAAAAATAATTATAATATATTTAGAGAGTAAAATTTTATAATTTCTAGAGAGTTAAATATTATATAATCAATAATTAGTGAGTAAACATGTATTTTTAATTGAAGTATGTAAAAATCATTTTTAATTGAAGTATGTAAAAATCATTTTTAATTAAA
>JAEEGL017033754.1_pt1 | contig 13283 bp, 10 predicted proteins | sample 9134231 | NCBI WGS metagenome assembly JAEEGL01 (sample SAMN16246548, study PRJNA631951) | gut metagenome | biome: gut microbiome; feature: rumen; material: fiber-attached | host: Bos | place: Iran: Karaj | collected 2018-10 | reverse complement strand
GTCTTTACCACCGAGCCGGGCTCGTAACCCAGCACGGCATGGTTCACACCCTCGACATACTCACCTGTTGTCTTGCTGCGCTCCAGATTGCTGATGGCCTTGATCTCACCGGTAGCCACCTCCATGAGCACACAGGTAGCCCACTCGGCGCCCGTTTCCAGGCACATGTCGTTGAGCTCATTCTCCACGATGTCCTGCAACTGCACATTGATGGTCGTGGTGATGTCGTAGCCCTTGACAGCGGGCACGCTCTCGGCGCGCACGATGCCATTGGTGAGCTGGATGTTGCGGGCCACACCGGGGGTGCCGTATAGCAGCGAATCCAGCGCCATCTCCAGACCGGAGTGGCCATGGATGCTCGAGCTCTCCTCATTTTGGCCCACATTGCCGATGCTTCGTGCCGCCATGTCACCATAGGGCTTGATGCGGCGGTTGTGCTTCTCGTAGTAGAAGCCGTTCTTGTTTTTGGCACGGCACAGGAAGGGGAAATGACGCACTCGGTCATACTCCTTGTGGGTAAGCATATAGGGGAACAGGCGGTAAGCACGGTTCTTGCGGCCCTTCTTGCCGTCGGGCCCGATTCTCTTGGGCGCGTCAAGGATATCCTTACGGTCGCTCAGTATCTTCTGCTTCCACTGCACGGCAGTCATCGAGTTGTCAAACGCCGCCAGACTGTCACACAACGGGCCGATATCCTTCATCAGGGTATCGGTCTTTATGCCGTCGGTGAACCAGTCGATGCGCAACACATAGTATTGCAGATTGGCGGCAAGCACCGAGCCGTCATCGGCAAGCAGCTTGCCTCGCTCGGGCTCAATGGGCACGGTTTCCATGAGCACCTCATCGGCCTTCTTGTTCCATTCAGCAGCCTGGACAGCGGTCGTCTTGATCAAGTTCCACACAATCAACACCGAGAATGCGAGCATAATACCCACCACGAGCGCATAGCGGGCAAGGATGTGACGCTTGTTGTTCTGCTTCATTGTCTTGAGTGTTTAAAAATCGGTCATACTGCGGCTTACTTGGAACTCAGGACAAATGGCGGTTCCTGCGGGGCCACCAGGCCCAGATTCTTCTCACGCATGAGCTTGGTCAACTCGCTCTCGCGTATCATCGAGTTGTATTCGGCGCTGGAGTTAACCAGGTCGGTCTGTGCATTGGCCAGGTCGGTCTTGAGGGTCATCACCTCCTGCATACTGCTCTGGCACACAAATTTGTTGGCTATATAAGCCAGGGCCATGACAACGAGCGCAATGATGTAAACGGCATTGCGCTTAAAAAAGTCCAACGAGAAGAAACGGCCTTGGATGATGTCCTTGCCCGCCTTCTTGCCTGTGGATGATGTGTAATTCCTTTTCTCGCTCATCTCTGTGTTGGTGTGAATCTAAGTCGGTTACTATTTTGTTGTTAATCCTAGGGGTTCATTGTTGACACCAGTTCTGCCACACGCAGCTTGGCACTACGCGAGCGCGGGTTACGCGCCACTTCCTCATCGCTGGGAACGGCCACCTTGCCCACAACGCGCCATGGCGTGTTGACACGGCCGTAGAAGTCCTTCTCCAGACGGCCCTCAATGTTGCCGGTGCGCATGAAGTTCTTCACCAGTCGGTCCTCCAGTGAGTGATAGGTGATGACTGCAAGGCGTCCACCGGGGTTGAGCACCTCGAGAGACTGAGCAAGCAGCTTGCGCAAAGCGTCGAGTTCGCCATTGACCTCGATGCGCAATGCCTGGAACACCATCGACAGCTCTTTCTTCTCTTGAGAAACCTTGATCAGCGGGCGAACAGCATTCACCAGTTCGCCTGTCGTTGAAAATGGGCGAGCCTTGACAATCGCAGCCGCCAAACGGCGCGACTGGCGCAACTCGCCGTACATGTAGAGCACATCGGCCAGACGTTCCTCGCTATAGGTGTTCAGCAGTTCACGAGCTGTGAATGCGGCACTGCGGTTCATGCGCATATCCAACGGCGCGTCGGCGCGAAAGGTGAAGCCTCGCTCCACAGCGTCAAAGTGATGGAACGACACGCCCAGGTCGGCAAGGATGCCGTCTACACCATTAAAGCCGTAGTAGCGCAGGAAATTCTTCAGGTAGGAAAAGTTCGCATGTGCAAATGTAAACCTCTCATCGTTCAAGCGGTTATTCCATGCGTCCATGTCCTGATCCATCCCCATGAGCCGGCCATCGGCTCCCAAGCGTTCCATGATGGCACGACTGTGGCCGCCACCTCCAAAGGTGACGTCAACATAGGAGCCATCAGGCTTGATGGCAAGGCCCTCAATGCTCTGTACGAGCAATGCAGGTATGTGATAAACAGTCTGTTCCATGATGTCTTTTGTCGCTATCGAAAGGGCTATTTTTGCCTCTTTTTTGGGGACTTCAAAGGTACAACAATATTTTGAGAAATTTACAATCTCAAACGATTTTATTTACAATTTTGAAAATAAATTTTGTTAACAGGCCTTGTTAATAACTTTATAGTGCCTGTTTATCAGTGCTTTACAATTTTCTTAACTCTATTTACAAGTGCAAAAATCTTATGGTCATCGGTATAATGCTCCGCACGAGAAGCTTATCGAAAATCGTAGCCAATTACCTGATGACCACTTTTTTAACCAAAATTTTCACATAATTTACGGATTATAAAGATTATTTTGATATCTTTGCTGCCCAATAATCATTTTTCAAATTCAAGTGATATGGGTAATCATGAGATGAATAAAAACGGGTTCGCGATGGATGTTATAGAACAAACACCCACACCGTTTTATTACTATGACGTGGATGTGTTGTGCAAGACATTGCAGGAAATCAATAGACAAATTGCAGGGCATCCTTATGCCGTTCACTATGCCATCAAGGCCAATGGTAACCCACAGATTCTCAACATCATATCAAAACATGGTTTTGGAGCCGACCTGGTGAGCGGAGGCGAAGTGAAGGCGGCCCACGACCTCGGATTCAAACCCGATGAGATGACGTTCTCGGGGGTTGGAAAGACCGATCGCGAAATCCGTTTTGCCCTTGAACTCGGCGTGGGATGCTTTAACGTGGAATCCATCCCCGAACTTGATGTCATCAACCAACTTGCCGGCGAGATGGGCAAGACAGCGCGCATCGCTATCCGGGTCAATCCCGACATTGATGCACATACCCATAAATACATCACTACAGGAACTGCCGACAACAAATTCGGCATCAACATCGAATCACTTGACGAAGTCCTGGCGCACACCCTGTCGCTACCGAACATCCACCTGCGGGGCCTGCATTTCCACATCGGCTCACAGATTACCACAATGAAGCCTTATGTCATGTTGTGTGACATAATCAACAATCTGTTGAATCGATTTGAATGCCAAGGAATTAACTTCGAAATGATAAACGTTGGCGGTGGATTGGGCATCGACTACGAGAGACCTGATGAGCACTCCATTCCCGATTTCGAAAGTTACTTCAATGTCTTCAAGCAACACCTGCATCCAAGGCACGGCCAGCGGGTGCATTTTGAACTGGGACGCTCCATCGTCGGCAATTGCGGTTCTCTCATCAGCCATGTCGTGTTTGTCAAGGAGAGCCGCAACAAGAAGTTCGTTATCCTCGACGCTGGCATGACCGACCTCATCAGACCGGCACTGTACGAAGCACACCATGTCATTCAGAACCTGACATCAGAGAGTCCCGACGAAGTGGAAACCTACGATGTGGTCGGGCCAGTCTGTGAGTCTAGCGATGTGTTTGCACACGACTGCCGCCTGCCGGTCACCTGCCGCGGCGACATCATTGCCATCAGGTCGGCTGGCGCCTATGGCGAATCTATGGCATCTCATTACAACATGCGGCCGCTACCTGAGGCAGTTTTACACTCCAGTCACTGAAATTACATTTATTCCTTTCAGTATTTTTCAATTTAAACCACTGTTAAACAGCGAGTTAATGACCTATCGGCAAAAATAATTGAAAAATTTTTACCGAAACCTATAGCAACATATAAAAATAGTTGTTACATTTGCATTTAGGTTACTAAAATTTGATTTCATGGAAAAGATTGACACGTTAGACAAGAAAATTCTGGAAATTGTAATGAATAATGCACGCATCCCTAGCAAGGATGTTGCGCAAGTGTGCGGCGTGTCGCGAGCTGCAGTGCACCAACGCATCCAACGGCTCATCGACGATGGCGTCATCACCGGATCGGGATACACTGTAAATCCCAAATTGCTCGGATACTCAACGTGCACTTTCATCGGTCTGACACTTGAACGCGGTTCCATGTACCGCACCGTAGTACCCGAATTACTGAAAATCAGGGAAGTTGTCGAGTGCCACTTCACCACCGGACACTACACAATGATGATTAAGGTTTATGCCCGCGACAATGAGCACCTCATGTCGCTGGTTAATGACCACATCCAGCACATTGAAGGCGTTGCGGCCACCGAAACGCTCATCTCGCTCGAGCAGAGCATCAGCCGCACATTACCCATCTACTTTAACGAGTAATGCCCCCAACACACTGTCTTTCCTTCCGATATCATTTCTAATCACTTGACCCGCAATCTACTGAATTGTGGTTATTTTGATACCTCGTACCATAAATTATTGTTTTTTATTTGTACCTTTGCCACAACTAACAACAGCTTACAAACATCTTTGATCAATGGATAACAACAGGTATTGCGTTATCATGTGCGGCGGTGTGGGCAGCCGTTTCTGGCCTTTCAGCAAGGCTGCACGTCCCAAACAGTTCATCGACTTCTTCGGCACTGGCCGCAGTCTGCTACAAACGGCCTTTGACCGCATGCAGGGCATTCTCCCTGTTGATAACATCTTGCTGCTCACCAACGAGAGCTATGAACCGCTCATCAAGGAGCAGTTGCCCGAAATCAAAGCCAACCAGATTCTGCTGGAGCCGGCGCGCCGCAACACGGCGCCGTGTATCGCTTGGGCCGCACACCACATCAAGGCAATCAACCCCGATGCCAAAATGATGGTAGCCCCCAGCGACCACCTGATTATCAACGTCGAGCGCTTCAGGGAGAGCGTCATCAAGGCCTTTGATTTCATCGAGACCCGTGACGCCCTTGTGACCATGGGCATCAAGCCGAGCAGGCCGGAGACCGGCTACGGATACATCCAGGTGGGTGAACCCGTCGAAGGAAACTTCTCGACCGTCAAGACGTTCACCGAGAAGCCCAACGAGGACCTTGCGAGGGTGTTCCTGATGTCTGGCGAGTTCTTCTGGAATTCAGGCATGTTCTTCTGGAGTGCCGACAGCATCATCAAGGCTCTGAACAACTGCGCGCCCGAGGTCAATGCCGTTTTTGAAAAGGGAAAATCTTACTTTGGCAGCGACGAGGAGCGAGAATTCATCAACGCCAACTTCGCAGCATGTCCCAGCATCAGCATTGATTTTGCCGTGATGGAAAAAGCGCCCAACGTCTATGTCGAGACGGTTGACTTTGGATGGAACGACCTGGGCACATGGAGGTCACTCTATGACCACTCCCCCAAGAACAAAGACGGAAACGTCACCCAGAATTGCAAGGCGCTCATGTTCAATAGCCACAACAACATCGTCGCTGTCAAGGGAGACAAACTGGTGGTGGCCTCGGGGCTCGAGGGCTACATCGTCGCCGATGTTGACGATGCCCTGCTCATTGTTCCACTTGAAGAGGAACAAAAAATCAAGCAATATGTCAACGACATGAAATCCAAGTTTGGTGACAAATACCTCTGATCAAGAGAAACAGGGGCTTCGTGCCAGTGAAACAAGACGGAACACTCTACCTTGCAAGATGAGTGTCCCGTCTTGTTATCTTTGATTTTTTACCTGCTACTTATTGGGCTGCAGGCTGTTGAGGTGCTGCCGCATTAATTGGACGAGCCAACAATTCAAATGTATCAACATAAATCTCGGTAGTGTAACGCTTTACCTGGTTACGGTCTTCCCATGCGCGGGTGCGAAGGCGGCCCTCCAAGTAAATCTGGGTTCCTTTGCGGATGTAACGCTCAGCAACCTCGGCGTTCTTTCCCCACATCACGATGTTGTGCCACTCGGTGCGTTCGGGCACCTGCACACCGTTAGCGTTGGTATAGGCGCGATCGGTAGTGGCAAGAGTGAACGATGCTACGGGCTGATTTTGCGCTATGTAGCGCACATCTGGGTCTCGGCCCACCCGGCCCAGCAGAATGACTTTATTTACTGACATGATTAATGGTATTTGTTTTATTATATATGTTATTATTTATAATGTATATCTGTTGTAGTCTATATTAACCGGTAGCCTTGAGTGCGAGGCCTATGCGTTCATGGAGACCGAACATCAGGTTCATGACATGGACAGCATTGCCGACACACCCCTTGAGCAGAACGTCCATCACGGCATGCACGGTAATATCGCCGCTGTGCTCATCCTTGTCGATATACAGGAGGCACTTGTTGGTGTTCTCAACATCGGCGGTAACGATGGGGCGATCCACGATGAAGACAAAATTGTGGTCATCGTAATACTGCTCATAGAGCTGACGCACCATTTCCCCATCAACACCTGACTTGAAGCGTGCTGCCACAGCAAGCGTGCGCCGCTCGGCAAGAGGTGTCAAGGTCAACGAAACCGGCTGGTTGAAACTCGACTGGCATTGGCTCAGCGCCAGAGCAACTTCCTGCTGCTGTTCACGAGCCCAAGTGTCCAGGTCTATACCGTCGAGGGTCTTTTTATCGTCAGTCAACGCTCCTAAGCCTATGGCTACATGCAGCGTCAAGGGGCTGTTGAGCAACAGGTTTCGAGCCATCGGGATTAATGCCAGCATCGAGGCGGTCGCTACATTCCCGGGGACGGTAATCAAGCGCGCTTCATGAACAAGTACACGCCGTTGCATCTCGCTCAGGCCATACACCCACGGCTTGTCCGTTCCATGGTCCAGATTGTGGCTGCCACTCAAGTCGATGATGTGCACATCGTCGGGGATGACGAGTTTCTTGAGTAGAGAGCCCACCTCGGCACGGGAGCCACACAGATATACCAGATCAACGTCGTCGAGTTCACTCCCGGCCTCAACCGTGAGTCCACACTCACCAACGATGCCCGGCACAATGGCATCCACACGTGTCCCTGCCATAGCAGTATCACGCACCCATTTCAACTCCACGTCGGGATGGTTGATGAGTACGCGCACCAATTCAGCGGCACGCAGGTTGGCGCACCCGATAATGCCGACTTTTATCATTCAGCCAGAGGGGTTTGCATCGAGCTGAAGTTGTGCGGCGAATTCTTGGGCATGAATTGCTCAAATACCGCCCGGGCTTCCTCATGTGTCACACCCTCGGCAAGGATGGCCACAACGGTATCAGCTCCAGCAATGGTACCCAACACCTGAGGAGGACGGCTCATGTCGATATCGTAGGCCAGACCCGGAGCATAGCCGTTGCGCGTCTTGATCACGGCAAGGTTGCCCGAGAAAGTCACCGACACGAGACCCACCTGTTTAGCGGCATGGGTATCGGTCTGACGCATACTCAGCAGTCTGTCTTGCAGCTGATTGCTGTCAGGAATGATGTACATGTACGTGTTGCGGTCGGTTGCCACCTTGGAAATCTTCAAGGCTTTCAAGTCGCGAGACAAGGTTGCCTGAGTCACATTAATGTTGTGCTCACGCAACATATCGGCCAATTCACTCTGGCTTCCGATGCAGTTCGTCTTGATCAAGTCAGTGATCAACTGTAAGCGGTCACGTTTTCTTTTCACGAGTACTTTCTTTTTTCTAGGTTTCTTGGTTAATGTTGTCGTCTCCATTAGAAATATATACTTAAATTTATGGTTAGTCATGCAAAGGTAATGACATTTTTCCTAAATCAACAACATATTTATAGATTTTTTGCGTTTTTATTGGTCGAACTAATGAATTTTAATGACATATTCACTATATTCGGTAAGACCTTCGCATCAATTTTCATTTTTATTATACATGTTTATTATTTTGGGTAACCATCCATTGCGGGTTGCTCCGGAATTTTTCCCAAGCATCCAAGAGCTGAGGCTTCAGGGCGATGATGAGACGATGGGCAGCGGTAAGGTTGGTAGAGTCGGCTTCAATTTGGTGAATGTAGTCCAGCAGGTTATAGCACATGTTGTACTGGCCTGCGGCGAGGATGGCCTGCGGCATTCCGGCAGCTTTATCTTCACGTGTGAACCACAGCGTGGTGCCCATGCCGGCAGCAAGCGCGCTATTCTGCTGCATGGCCTCACTGGGCTGTAAATCAACATTCCAGCGTTTCTCTGGCTTCAGTTCATAGATGGCACTCATGATCCTGCGGTTATCCCATGCCGGGTCATCATAGAGTGAACTGTAATTCATCTGGCGCAAGTGTTTTATAAAAACTTCACTGCTCATCATCACAAGCGACTTGGCGCGGTTCACCAGCATGCTCTCGAGAGTGGCAAACTTCAAGTGGCTGATAAAGGTCGCGTTGTTACCGATGAAGGTCTTGCCGATAGCACGGAACATCTTGTTCTTCAACAAGGCGCCGACAATGTTGGCAAGTGTCACGACAGCCAGGATCACCGACATCACACCGGTCCAGAAACCACTGCCCAATACCAGCGCAAGGATAAACAGGGCCATCACGACAGCCTCGGATATTAAGCCGTAATTGCGCAAGCGACCCAACGTCAACTTTCCGACACCCTCCGGCATCAGCTGGTCGCTGGGGGTATAACCTTCCATATCAGGACTGGCCACATCGCTCACAATAACCAGGTCAAAGGCCTTATCGGTACGCCTCTTGTCTTCACGGTGATCATTACGGCGTTTCTCGGCCTTAAGAATGGGTTCAATACCCTGATTATCGGTGATACCACCATCCATGAGGCCAAAACGCTTATTGATGTTACAGGCGATGTCGGGGATCTGCGAGACTTTAAAGTCATCGGGATACATCATCGGCTCAAAACCGCTCGGGAAACAAGAGGAGCATGCCAATGCTTCGCCAAGCGTGATATAACGAGCCACACTCAACCCAATGTTATTCTTGCCGTTACCAAATACACCGTAGGAGAGTCTTTCGCCTTTCGTCGTCTTCCCCTCGGTCAAGCGGAAACGGAACGGCAACGAGTTGTCAAAGTCGGTGGCCAGGGCCGTGTAATCCTTGACCGGAATGCGGTCTATGTGATCGATGATGTCACCCATCTCCGCACCGCCGAACAGGCACTCGTCATAGATACCTGCCATGATCTTGATGCTCGACATATTACGATTGGCCTTCTCGGCACTCAAGCCACGCATGGCCCGCGCCACCAGGTCCTCATTACACAGGAAGTCGAACACTTCATCAACCATCTCATCAATCGCCTGACCCTTTGCCCGAGCCAACATATACTTCAAGGCGGGAATCGTGCCACCAGAAACCGATGTCAATCCCGACACACAGTCCAGCAGCGTGCGACCATCCTCAAGCCGTAGTGAATTCAGGAAAGACAGCACCCCCAAGTCAAATGTGGCAGCCCTGTAACCGCCTCCTGAAAAACACATTCCGATATTCAACTCTTCCATAACACAAAATAATATCCTCCACAAAAGTAGCGATTATTCACAATCTTATCAACCCCCACCCCATCTTTCTTTCCTTTTTTTGTCCAAGACTGCATAAAAAGAGGCGAAACAAGCGTAATTTGCCGTTTCGCCCCGGACCCTGTTTTCAGGGGATGATTAGACTAACGCAGGGTAAAGGCCTTGTGCTGCACATCGAGGCTGTTCGGGCCGACCATGACATCAAATTCACCAGGTTCGCAGACGTAGTCAAGATTTGCATTATAGAACTTGAGCAAATCGGCATTGATGGTGAAATTGACAGTGCGGCTCTCGCCAGGTTTGAGGCTGATGCGCTCAAATCCCTTGAGTTCCTGTACAGGACGAGCAATGCTGCCCACCATGTCACGAATGTATAGCTGCACCACCTCGGAGCCCTCGACTGCACCTGTGTTGGTGACCGTGACCGATGCGGTGATGTTGCCGCTGGTAGTCATCGAGGTACCGCTCAGTGTGAGGGGGCTGTACTCAAATGTGGTATAACTCAAGCCGTAACCGAAGGGGAACAGCGGATCGTTGGGCACATCCAGATAGTTGGTGGTGAACTTGGTGAACCACTTGGGATTGGGTCGTCCAGTGTTCAGGTGGTTATAATAGATGGGAATCTGACCCACGTTGCGCGGCATCGTCACGGTGAGTTTGCCGCTGGGAGCCACATCGCCGAATACGACGTCGCAGATGGCATCGGCAGCCTCACTGCCGCCAAACCACACGTTCAAGATTGTAGGGATATTCTCGACCTCCCAATCCATGACCGTGGCGCGCCCCGAGAAGTTGAGCAGCACGATGGGTTTGCCGGTGGCTTTGAGGGCCTCGAGCAGGTCCTTTTGAGCATCGAGGATGGTCAACTCGCTACGCGAACTGCTCTCGCCCGACATCTCACTGGGCTCACCCATGGCAGCCACAATCACGTCACACTGCTTGGCTATGCGCACGGCCTCCTCACGCATCACGTCAACAGGGCGATCATCGCGCATCTCGCGACCGAACATGGTCGAGTTCTTCTCCAATTCGGCATCATAGCACACGTTGCAGCCCTTGGCATACATCACCTCGGCCTTGTCTCCAACGGCACGGCGCATGGCCTCAAGCAGAGTGCTGTAACGGTCGCTGGCGGCCGCAACGCTCCAGGTGCCTGGCATGTTGGCGCGGGTGTTGGCCAGGGGTCCCACGAGGGCGATTTTGCCTGTACGTTTGAGCGGCAGCACATTATCCTTGTTCTGCAGCAACACGAAGGTCTCGGTCGCCAACTGGCGGGCGGCGGCACGATGCTCGTCGGTGTAGATATCTTTCTTGGCTCGTTTTGCGTCAAGGTAACGATAGGGGTCGTCAAACAATCCCAGCTTGTATTTGGCTTCAAGGATGCGACGGCAAGCCTTATCGATATCGGCCATGGTCACCTTGCCCTCGCTGAGGGATTTCTCCAATGTGCCCAGGAAACCGTCAGCCACCATATCCATGTCGGTACCGGCCTTGAGTGCCAGGGCCGAAACGGTCTGCAGGTCGCCCATGCCGTGATTCATCATCTCGCTGATAGCGGTGTAGTCGGTCACTACAAAGCCGTCAAATCCCCAACGGTCACGCAAGACCTCGGTCATGAGCCAATGGTTGCCCGTGGCGGGGATGTAGTCGATGACGTTGAACGATGTCATGTAACTGCCCGCACCAGCCTCGACACCAGCCTGATAGGGCGGGAAATACTCGTTGAACATGCGCACGTGACTCATGTCCACGGTGTTGTAATCACGGCCAGCCTCAGGGGCACCGTAAAGCGCAAAGTGTTTCACGCAGGCCATCATCGTGGCTTTGTCAGCCAAATCGGCACCTTGATAACCCTCAATCATCGCGCGGCAGATAGCGGAGCCCAGGAACGGATCCTCGCCATTACCCTCGCTCATGCGGCCCCAACGCGGCTCACGACAGATGTCCACCATGGGACTGAAGGTCCAACAGATGCCGTCGGCAGTTGCCTCGATTGAGGCGATGCGCGCCGAGTTGCGGATGGCGTCCATGTCCCAACTCATCGACATGGCAAAGGGGATGGGGAACACCGTTTCATAACCATGAATCACATCCATGCCGAAAATCAACGGAATACCCAGGCGGCTCTGCTTGACGGCCACCTCCTGTAACGCGCGGATGCTCTGCACACCCTTCATGTTGAACAGGCCGCCCACCTGGCCGGCCTTGATCTTGCCGACCACGTCACCACTGACGGTGGAGCCGGTGATGATGTCGCCCGTGACGGGGAGGTTCAACTGACCGATTTTCTCTTGCAGGGTCATTTTGCCCATCAGGTCATCGATAAACTGGTTCATTCGGGCCTGGTCGGCAGCAAACGCGCTCATTGCAGCACACACAGTGGCCAGAACCAGTAACAGGCTTTTAAATCTTGTCATAACTATCGTGTTTTAAAATTACTTGCAAATATAGTCATTTATTTTGGAAAAGTGAAACCCAATTTGTCAAGACCTTGCTGCACCTCGGGACAACTCATGAACAACTTCCACAGCAATCCCGTGCGATAATTCTCGATCATCGGGGCGATGGTGCATTGGTCGATGGCCAGGTAGCGGGGTAACGTCCACCCTGTAACAGGGCTGAACGCGTCATAGAAACCGTATTTGCCCCAGATGGACTCGCCGCGGCTGTAGAAACCCTTGAGTGCCGCCATCGACTGCTCAGGCGTGTATGGGAACGAGGACAGTGCCGCTGTGGGAGTAATGACGCCCAGGTCGTTGCCAGGGCTATGTGCAGAATAGCCTTCGGTCGAATAGCTGGCGGTCAAGCCCCAGCAGTCAGACCCATAACCTGAATATTTCTTGGGGTTATCGACACAATACTGATAGTTGCTCATGGCATGGTTGCGCACCACATTCCAGTAATCGGCATATTGGTCTTTCAGTCCCTTGGGATTCAGACCAATCCAACTATAGTGTGCCCAAAACAGCGGGCCGCCTGTCTGCTCGGCGCCGTTGTGCTTGAGTTCCAACGGGTAGCCATAGGGAGCAGCAGCGCTCTTGATGCCACCGCTGCGTGCCCAGCCCTTGTGATAACATGATGCCGGCACGGTGTGGGTGGGCGAGGCAGCTGCCAGCACGTAGACGATGAGGCACTCGTTGTAGCCCTCGAGCGGGAAATTCATTTCCCACTCATACTCAGGAGACCAATGCCAATAGATAACATCTTGTCCCCCGCGGGTATACCAGTCAAACTCCATACCTTCCCACAAGGCATTGATGCGCTCAACAAGGCTTTTCTCGGCATCGTTATCGCGGTTGAGGTACTGGCGGGCGCACAATAATCCCTGCATCAAGAAGCAGCTTTCCACAAGGTCGCCGCCATTGTCCTTCTTGCCAAATGGCTTCACCTTGCCCGTGGGTCCGTTGATCCAGTGGGACCACACACCATGAAAACGGTCGGCCCGCTCCAGGAAGCCCACGATGCGTGCCAAGCGTTCGACACCCTGGTCACGGGTGATAAAACCGCGTTCCATCGCCACGACAAGTCCAGCGATGCCAAAACCGCTGCCACCCGTTGTGACAACGTCCTGGTCATGTTCGGGATAATACCCGCCGAGGTGGATGCGTTCGCGTGCCAAGCCCGATGTGGGTTCGGCACTGTCCCACATGTAGTTGCACTCAACCCTCTGGATATAGTCGAGCATGGCGTCATCGTTGGCAAATGACTCGGGACG
>JAEEGL016656863.1_pt1 | contig 13283 bp, 8 predicted proteins | sample 9134231 | NCBI WGS metagenome assembly JAEEGL01 (sample SAMN16246548, study PRJNA631951) | gut metagenome | biome: gut microbiome; feature: rumen; material: fiber-attached | host: Bos | place: Iran: Karaj | collected 2018-10 | reverse complement strand
TCCAACTGAGCTGGCGACATTCCCACTCCATTATCAGAAATCTTCAGCAGCAATTCACTTTGCAGTTCATTTCCGTCGACGGTGATTCTTCCGCCTTCATTGGTAAATTTAAGAGCATTGTTAAGAATATTTCTCACCACCACCTCAAGCTGACGTATATCAGCCTTCGCGCAACAAGAATAATCAATGTTAGTGACCACGTCTATTTTCTTTGCCACAAGCAATTCATTGAGCAGACGGACCTCATTCTCCACAGACCTTTTCAAATCGACATCCGACATACGCACCGCAAACTGGCTAGTGTTCGACTGTGCCCATGCCAACAGTTTCTGCATTTCCCCCTGCAACATCGACGCTGCGTTTCTGATATCCACAAGTGAGCTCTTCTTTATATTCACCATCTCCTGTGACAAAACTGAATCCAATGAGGCTACAATTCCAAACATCGGATTTCGCAAGTCGTGAGCAATGACAGAAATAAGTCTGTCCTTCTCCTTCAATGCCACATTCAATTCTTCTGTACGCTCAGCCACCTTCTGACGCAACTCATTCTTCAACGCCTCCTGCTGACGCATCTTTGTGCGATAGACAACGAAGATTATCGCCAACACCAACATTACCTCAAGCAGATAGCACCACCATGCCTTCCACCAAGGAGGCAATACCTTCAAAGGCAGAGTAAGACTTTGGACAGATGTGAAAGACGTTGGGGAATTAGCCTCAACCTCCAACAAATAGTCTCCCTCTGGTATATAGTTGAAAGATATCCTACGGTTCTTGCCCATCTCCTTCCAGTCGTCGTTCAACCCTTTCAGGCGATAACGCAACGCTGCTGCTCCAGTCTGTGAATAATCCACCAAATCAATATCAATCGCTATATCCGTCTGGTTATGCTTCAACGTCAACTCGCTCACATTATGAAGAGTATACTGTTTCTCCTGCGAAATATATAACGTTGAGAAATCCATATACTTGATATTCTTCGTCACCTTGATTTCATTAGGTGCGAAACAAAGATATCCTGTGTTCGTACCCATATAGACATGGCCATCTTTCGACAGATATCCAGAACGGGAATAGAACAAGTATTTTGACATGTTTCCATAGTAGCCAGGCAATGAACCTGATGTGTTGTTGATCGGATCATACCATAACACTTTGCCTAATCCACCAAACCATATCTTGCCTTTTCCGTCCGAACAAACGACTCTGAACTCACATGAGTCAATTGCGGTAATTTTCTTCACTTCCGAACCATCAGAAGCTATTCTCAACACACCTTCGTTCGTGCCGACATACAGATTGCTATGCTCGTCACAATCGATATCAATCAAAGAAAGTGGACATACTGATTTGATTGTGGCCAAATCCTTCATCATAGCCTTGTAGACACCTTTCTCAACACGCCAGATTGTGTTCGTCGTCAATATCCAACGTATGTCATTCTTCTCAACAATTTTATAGATCCACTTGTTTGGCATCTTAGCCAAAGAGTCATCTGCAAGAATTCTTTTGCTCCACTTTCCGTTCTCATCCATCACATACATGCCATCTCCAGCAGAGCCACAATACTTTTCTCCGTTCTCCATCTGACAGATGCTGAAAATATTGTTGTACGGTGCGATTCCGTCCATCTTGACAAGCTGGCTGACTCCTGTGTTGAGATTCAACGACTGCAAACCGTCACCCCAAGTGGCAAGCAACATATTTCCGTTTTTATCACGGTCTATTCCCAACACATTATTGCAACCGAATTTATACTGTTTAAAAGTGTTCTCAGTCTTCTTGAAAACGCCAGAACCATCCGTAGCTATAATCAGATTACCGTCCAAATCCTCGGTGAAATCGGAACAAACATGATTAGGGAATCCTTGTTCAGACGAGAACGAGATTCCACGAACCTGCTGAGTATGATAACACCATATACCGCTGTTTTGAGTTGACACCCAGATGTCGCCATTGAAATCCTCAATCACAGTATATAGCTTTTTCATTGTCTCTCCATTATTCTCATAAGGACGGAGATTCACAAAATCAGGCTGGTCAGCCTCAATATTATCAGTATACCAAAGGCCATCGCCATCGGAAGAAAACCAACATCTTCCATTTTTTGCCTGAATAATGCGAGTTGTATTGTTGAAAGGAAGAGTCACAACACGTGGACGCTCATTGATCTTAACACTATTGAAAATCCATAATTGGTTGGAAAAAGATGTAGCCGCGATATCACCATTGGCCAACGGAATAATCGAGTTGACAACCATCTCCGCACGGTCGCCCTTATATTCCATAAGTTGTCCGCCGTTTCTGCCATAGACGCTGACACCATCCCCCAAACCTGTCCAATAACGATGCTGGTTATCCACATAAAGAGAGCGGATGAATGCTCCCGTCAACGCATTATATGCAGGATGATCATTAGAAAACTCCTGTTTCTCATTATCATAGATGTATAATCCGCCATTAGTGAACGCATATATCGTACCCTCGTCGTCGACAGTTACTCCATGAGTCATCTTATAATAAGTCTTGTCGAAATCTGCCGGCATCTTGTTTTTCACCTTGTCTGTAGACGGATCATACTCCACCAGCAGACCATTCATACCACCAGCCACAATCTTGCCATTGCCTACATGAGATACGAATAAAAAGTTGTCTCTTGGGATTTCAGGATAGTTTTCTTTTGAAAAATGACGGAAATTGCTTCCATCAAAACGGTCGAGGCCAAAATCAGTTGCGATCCAAATAAATCCACGGTCATCCTGTGTGATAGACTCAGATTTATTGGTCATCATTCCGTCATCTGTAGAGAAATGGGAAAAATGAGCATATTCCACTCTTTCAGCGAATGCAGACACAGCATACACTATCAATAAAGTGATAATAGACGCCAACTTTTTCATGTTCTCCTTAATAATTAGTATTAGATTAGACGCAACGAATTTATAATTTTTCAATTGTTTACAAAAACGAATGTTAAAAAAACATAAAAAAAGATATTAACATAGATGGAAATTAAGGACTGATAGAAAAAATTAAACAAAAATGGGATGAGCAACAGCCCACCCCATCTTTAACGAATATCATAAAATGGTTATTTCACAATTGCCTTATAAGCCTTACCTTCAATTCTCACGACATAAACACCTGATGTCAGAGATCCGTTAGATGAAGTCAAATCACGTCCGAGAGTGTCAAATATCTTATATTCATCTCTGTTGACGGAGATACGACCATCTGCAGCAACCACTACAACATCATCAGCGTCGACATCATCAACCGCTGACTTTTCACAAATGACATTCATGTCTGTCATAACTTCTTTATAAGCATTCACCGCATCACAAGGGACAACAATCGTTACACTGTCCGCCTCGTCTGTAGATTTCGCGAACACATTTTCCAAATCGTCAAATGACGGAGGTGTCATTCCTGAAAAATATATTTTTTTCAGCTCATCACATTCAGTGAATGCATAAGTTCCAATTTCAGAAAGAGTTGATGGCAAATATATCTCCTCAATATTATCCATGAAAACAAAGGCCATATCACCTATGGTTGTGATACCTTCCCCAACCTTTACATATCGGAAGTCGTCAAGAGACCATCCATATGGTGCAACCTCTAAAATAGTATAGTCCTCCATTTCTCCATTTCCTATCAGATATAGAGTGTCGTTCTTTATAGACCAAGCGATGTTCTCACCTCCGTCTTTACCACAATATGGCGACTGCGTGAAGAATGCCTGTACGTATTCAGTGGCAGTGATAGTCAATGTCAGTTCTGGATTTTTTGCCTGTTCCTCTGTCAAAATGCCTTCGTTATATGTCTCCCAGTAAAGGAACTCATATCCTTCTTTTGGAGTAGCGACCAATTTGTATGTATGGCTTGTGTTTGTCTTCTCCACGACTTCCACATCAACGTCTCCCATACCAGTTTTTGTCACAGAGAAATTGATTGTCGGAATGCTTGAGCCTCCTCCTTGAACATAATCTATTTGAGCAATCACTGTTGCTGGCGACGACAAGTCAACAATAATTTCGGGTTTATTCTTATCCTCCTCTGGCACATCATAAGTGCCTTCCCATGTCACTTGATAGCTTGACGTCCACAAATCTACCGATAGTTTGTAAAGATTCTTGTCACAATCGACTGGTGTGATTGTCAAAGGTCCGTAAGCATTACTTGTCGAGTAGACATCGGTGCCATAAGGCCAAGCAGGTATGATTTTTGTATCATATGACCCTCCGTGACTTTTGATCGCTTCTATCGCTTCCTCAGTATAAGCATTACAATTGATACTTATAACGACATCCCCTTCCTCTTTATGCATCGTGAAATTATTGAATCCTGTCAGTTTTGGAAATGTTTCGCCTAAGAAATTGATTGTATCCAACTGACAATAGTAGAATGCTCCAGACTCAATAGTATCCACACTTGCCGGGATATCTATTGTCTTCATGTTACGACATGAGAAGAACATGTTCTCTGAAAGTGTTTTCACTCCATCTGGAATCACAAACTTCTCAAATCCACAATATTGGAAAACTTGCTTTCCGAACTTTCTCACATTTCCCAAATCAATATTTTTCAACGACTTACAACTTTGAAAAATATAACCAGGAAGATAGGTCACTTTCTCAGGAATTGAAATTGAAGTCAAAGAAGAACATCCGAAAAAAGCCTCTTCTCCAAACTCTTTCAACCCTTCTGGCAAATTGATTTCAGCAAGTGATGTACACTCTTCAAATGCTGCGACATCGATTATCTCCACAGTAGAGGCGATATTCACATTCTTCAATTTGCTGAACGACATGAATGCATGTTTACCAATGTTAGTCACTCCTTCATTGATGACCACATTCTCCACATCCTCTTTTAAATCGCTCCACTCTGGTTTGATATATGTGTCTCCAAAAATGTCCGTGGAGTATACATTCATTTCTCCTTCTCCAGAAAATGTCAACGTTTTGGTAGACTCATCATACTCATACGTCACCTCCGCAGATGCCGATAATAGCGACATCGCTGTTGTAATTGCAATAAATAACTTACGCATAAACTTTAGTTTTTGACAGTGTTATATTTTCTCGCAAAAATAATTTATTCCATTCACAAAAGAGACGGAATTATGTTATTTAACACGACTTTAACATTAACTAATAATATTTTACATTTCAGATCGTTTGTTCTCCTCTTCTCAACAGATAACATCCTGCTTTTTTATTTTGACTGTCAATCATCACTACCTTACCATTTTATCGTTTGAATGTGCTAATGTTTTTTATGTGTCACAGATTTACATCCATTAAAAGGATCATCCCCAAAATATCTGTATCCGGTTGAGAATGGATGAATTTTAACCTCCATATTTTCACATCCGAAAAAAGCTGATGATCCTATAAAAGAAACAGATGAAGGAATCTCCATGGTCTCCAATCCTACACAATTTCCAAATGCCTCTTTTCCAATGGTGCGGGCATTCGATGGAATCGTAATATTTTTTAGCTTTTTACAATTCTTAAATGCCAAATTTCCAATATTTTCAACACTCTGTGGCATTTTCACAATTTCCAATTCATCACATCCATAAAATGCATTATCCCCTATCTTTTTCACACCCGAAGGAATCTCTACACTTTTCAAGCCATCACATTCTCTAAAAACATTGTCTTCTATTTCCTTCACACCCGAAGGGATTGCTACTTTTTCCAGTTTTCTGCAGCTTTCAAACGCACCCTTTCCAATTTCACTCACACTCGATGGAATTTCTATACTTCTTAAATTTGCACATAGTGAGAAAGCACTGCGCCCAATGCTTGTGACATTCGATGGAATCTCTATATGCTCCAGTCTTTCACACATTCTGAAAGCACTGAACCCTATGCTTGTGACACTTGATGGAATCTCTATATGCCCCAATCTTTCACACCCTAAAAAAGCATAGTCACCTATGATTGTCACGTCCGATGGAATTTCTATATACTTCAGTTTTCGACAAAATCTAAAAGTAGCGTCTTCAATGATTGTCACACTCGATGGCATTTTTACACTTTCCAAATCCAAGCATCCATCAAATGCATGTTCACCAATACTTGTTACACTCGTTGGGATTTCTATATGTACCAAATCCAAGCAACTCTCAAATGCACGTTTACCAATGCTTGTCACACTCGATGGAATATCAACTTGATTCAAACGTGCACATCTATAAAATGCACCGTCTCCAATACTTGTTACAGTCATTGGTATTTTTACACTTTCCAAATTATTGCATCCTGAAAATGCATTATCCTTAATACATGTCACCGTATGCACTCTCATGCCAATCATCACCTTAGATGGGACAATAACATCGGAATCAAGCGATTTAAGAAACCCTTCAAGTTCAGCCGTAGAACTGGTCAATTCCCTAAATCTCAATTCATTGACAGAAGATTCTTCATTATCAAAGAGATATTCGAGATATTTGAACCATTCCTTACTTATCGGCAAAAGAGAAGCAAGCAGAATAATTATTGCAAAAGGTTTTATCGTCTTCACATTTATATTTCAATAGTGCAGTTATTATTTATCGCAAAATTATAATTTTCTATAGGATTACAAAAGCCATCAAAAATAAAAAAACCGCAGGCTCACACCCACGGTTTGATTAATGACGGTTACATTTCCATCAAGTACGATATTAGCAAATTAACTTATTAATATTCGAATTTTGAATTTAGCATTTCTCATTTTGAATTTTCATTTATTCCAGCCAAAAGCATCAAGAACGGAGCACTCCAGTTGATTGCGACCTCATTTGTCGAGTAGCTGCAAATCTCATCGTTGTAGGCTCTTGCCGGATATTCGCGAGTAGGATATTCGCTCTTCGGATGATCATAGTTGTAGACGTAGGTGTCGCAATCACGTATGCAATCCAGTGTTGGTCCTCCAGCAAGCAATCCTGGCACCGGCACGGCTATTCCGTCACCTGTGCTTCGACGGTCGTGGATGAACATCGGCGATTTCTGTCCAAAACCAGTCACGAAACAGTAGCCAGTCGCATTACGTCCGATCATATATGTAGTGATATCCTGGGCAGCCTTCAAATATTTCTTGTCTCCAGTCTTTTTATACTGAAGGAGCAAAATACTTCCTGCATTCGACAAACTTCCGTTGCTTCCCCACTCAAATTTGAAAAGAGGGAAACGACCAGGATCTTTCTCCATACGGTCGTAAAGCAAATTGGCCAACTTATCAAAATGCAATTCCGTCTTCTTCTTCAAATCCCCGTCTACCATATTGTTTTCAACTCCTACAATCAAAGACATCAATGCGAATGAAGCAGGGAGTTGCCATGTAGGCACATCATACTGGAATGTGTCGATAGCAGTCAGATCAATATACTTTTTATCTTTTGTGGCAAGATAAAGCTCCACATCAGCCCAGAAACGGAACTGTTCAGGGAATCTAGCAGTGTATGAGCCTGTTCCGATTGAATCCGGGTTGTGGAAAATGATTCCAGGATTCTTCTCCGCCCATTCATAAGCCTGCTTAGCATAACGCATCGCCTTTTCAGAAAAATCGGGATAATCTGGATTGTTCTTGTAGAGACGCGAGGCCTTCGCCATAATAGCTGCGAAACCATAGTTTGTGGCAGTGCTTTTTCCGATCATATATCTCTGAACATTTGTTTCAGCTGGCAATACCATCGGAACAAATCTCTTAGTCGTAACCTTGTGGGCGACACAACCGTCGACTGTATCAATCAAAGTAAGCATCCACTCCAGATTATACATCGCCTCATCCAGCACGTCTACTGTATTATTCGTGCTTTCTGGAATCTCCATGTCGAAATTCTTATAGAACGACGGGAATGCCTCTGCACTCATGAGCATCGACTCCAATGCGATCGCTGAATTGAGAGCGTATTTTCCATAATCACCCGCGTCGTACCAACCTCCTGGCGACTTCACCGTAGAGCCAGCCTTTCTTCCTGCACTCTCTGCAGACGGATGCACAATCACGTTGACGTCGGGATGACCAGCCTTATGAGCATAGCTCTGCCCGTGGAAATTGGAGAACTCCTCTGTGCAGTCGATTCCACAACGCCACAAGTAGAACGTCTTGTGAGCCCATAAAGTCAGATCATCATACGCTTTTGAAGAAATTGTGAAATTGTACGATTTCTTTCCTCCGACACTTAAATAATACTCACCAGACTTGTCATAAGATGAAAAATCCGCCCACTGCAAATCTTCTCCACTCAAATCCCAATATTTTTTCGGAGATAATTTACCTCTATAGCAGATCTTACCAGATGCAGCGTCGCACAAATAGAACGAATCAACTTTTCCATCCGGCACTACCATTGCCTTTTTATCTGAATTTGGAGTGTAGCCTAACTGTGAAACATGGATTTTCGCATCGTTTTTTGCCTCGCAACTCACCGTCGACAAAGCAAATGCAAATCCAACACATACAAAATCCTTATACTTCTTCATACAATTTTGTTTAATTCAGAACAAAAATAGATTATTTTGTCGACAAAAGCAAAGATTTCGTCGACAAAACAACAAAATAATCTCACATTAAATCTTTTTGAGGTGTCATTTTGTGTTTTTCATCACAAAAACTATATTTGTATCAAACTTAAAATATCAGAATTATGAAGAAACTCTTCTTAGCAATATTGTTTTTGTTTTCGCTCACTTTTGTTGCAAAAGCGTGTTTCCCTGAATTTCCCAGAAAAATTGCCAAAGTAGACGGTGTATGTTACGCATACGATGCAGGCAGATGGTATGTAGCTGGTTTTGAGCAAGAACAAGACAGCATTGTGCTTAAAAGCGAAGTTTTCATAGATGGGAAAAAAGAGACGGTGGAGGATATATACATTAGAAAATATAATAACGCACACGATTTCAGTTCTGCGTCCCCAAGAGTTCTGGTGATTTCCAAGGGATTCAAAACTATAGCTATGCTAGATCTTCCTAAATTGGAAAAACTATACATTTCCAAAACGGTAGACAGGACACACGACGTATGCACTTCAATGTACGCATGCTTTTATACTCCAAATTTGAAAACCATCATCGTCGACAAGCAAAACAAAGAGCTAAAGTCAGAAAATGGCATTCTTTTTACAAAAGATGGTGCATACCTGCTTAAATATCCGGCAAAAAAAGCAGGAAAAGAATATTCGATACCAAACAACGTGAAGAGTATCTGTTATGGGGCATTTGAAAATTGTAATTTGAAAACCGTATATTATCCAAAACAGAAAAAAGGAATAGAATCCTACGCTCAATTTAAAGTTTACGACACATCCGACAAAGTTGCAGAGTCGATGGGATTCGATATCGGCAAAACCAAATTCATAGGGAGATGATATATAAATTAGGCCTTTCTTCTGGTTGTTTGACAATCCGAAATTTGTCATTCATACACCAAAAACTATTTTTGTATCAAACTAAAATTCCAACATTATGAAGAAACTCTTCTTATCAATATTGTTTTTATTTGCGGTCATACTCTTAGCTGAAGCTTGTTATCCCGAAACTACGGATAGAGTAGTCAAAGTAGACGGAATTTATTATGCTTATAATGGTAATTGCGGCAGACGCATAGGCAGATGGTATGTTGCCGGATTTGAGCAAGACCAAGACAGTGTTGTGTTAAGAAACAAAGTTATCATCGACGGGGAAGAAGAAACCATCATTGATGTCTATATAATAGAATATTTACATTGCCGCAAATATGACGACAACATAAAAGTAAAGAATATCTTATTGGCATCGCCAAGAGTGTTGGTCATACCAGATGGGTTCATTACAATTTCCTCTTTATTCCTTCCAAAGTTGGAAAAGCTGTACATTTCTGAAACCGTCGACAGGACTCATGATGTATGCACGTCTGAATATGCTGCTATTTATTCTGAAAAGTTGGAAGCTATCATTGTCGACCCCAAAAACAAAAATCTAAAATCAGTGGACGGAATGCTTTTCTCAAAAGATGGCACAAACTTGCTTAAATATCCAGCAAAGAAAGCAGGAAAAGAATATTCGATACCCGACGACGTGGAGGACATCTGCTATGGAGCGTTCAGCGGATGCCAGTTGGAAATAGTCTACTACCCTAAACAGAAAGGAGGAATAGAAAACTACGAGCAATATGGGCTGTCCGACCCCTATGAAGAAGCCGTAGACAATTTGGGATTCGAACTCGGCAAAACCAAATTCATAGGAAGATGATACCACTGCCGTCCATAATGTATTCATAATAGAGATCTGACAGATAATCTTTCTATCAAACCATGTTTATCAAATAAAATCCGTATTTTTGCAGTTCGAATAACGAATTAATCAATCATGCTCAAGCAGAAATTAGCGAAGTCCGTACTCAACTTGTTCGGATGGAAGATAGATAAAGAGGTTGAACTTCCAGAGAAATGTGTGTTTTGCATAGCTCCACACACAAGCAACTGGGATTTCTTCGTGGGACTGTTTGCTTATCCGGCCATCGGAGGCAAAAAGAAACAGTTTATGATCAAGAAAGAATGGTTCATATTTCCATTCGGCATATTCTTCAAAGCCGTAGGAGGAATTCCAATCGACAGAAGCAGACGTATCTCCACTGTGGACCAGTTGGTGGAGGTCTGCAACAACACAGACCATTTCCACCTTGCGATAACACCAGAAGGGACACGCAAAGCCAATCCAAACTGGAAACGTGGATTCTACTATATCGCAAAAAAAGCGAACATCCAGATCGCTCTTATATATTTCGACTACAAGAAAAAAGAGATCGGAATAAAGAAAATGTTCACTCCTACGGATGATGCGGAAGCTGATATTGCGGCAATCAAGGAGTATTACAGAGGAGTCAATGCAAAATACCCAGAAAATTTTGCCATTTAATTTGTAGCAGACTTCTAAAAGAAATATTTTTGCACAAGTTACCCCACGCATGTGGGATAGTATTAACTTATAAATAAGGTTAACGATAATGTCAAAAGTTGTCATCATTGGTGTCGGCGGAGTCGGCACAGTTGTTGCTCACAAAGTAGCGCAAAACATTTCAGTGTTTGAGAGTGTGACGCTAGCAAGCCGCACTAAATCTAAGTGCGATGCATTAGCCCAGACGCTTAAAACGAAGTATGGAGTGCAGTTTGAGACGGATAGCGTCGATGCTGACAATGTAGATGAGATTGTAGCTCTATTCCGTCGCCACAATCCAGAATTGGTTATCAACGTTGCTCTTCCATACCAAGATTTGGCTATCATGGACGCTTGCTTGATATGCGGAGTGAACTATCTAGACACAGCCAACTACGAGCCAAAGGACGAGGCTCATTTTGAGTACAGCTGGCAGTGGGCTTACAAGAAAAGATTTGAAGACGCAGGTCTGACAGCTATACTTGGTTGCGGTTTCGACCCAGGAGTTTCTGGTGTCTACACTGCATATGCGGCAAAGCATCACTTCAAAGAGATGCAGTATCTTGATATTGTAGACTGTAATGCCGGCAACCACCACAAAGCATTCGCCACAAACTTCAACCCTGAGATCAACATCCGTGAGATCACTCAGAAGGGTCGCTATTATCAAGAAGGAAAGTGGGTGGAGACTGGTGCTCTTGAAATCCACAAGCCACTTACATATCCGAACATCGGACCAAAGGAATCATACTTGATGTACCACGAAGAGTTGGAGTCGTTGGTAAAGAACTATCCTTCAATCAAACGTGCACGTTTCTGGATGACATTCGGACAGGAGTATCTTACTCACTTGCGTGTGATTCAGAACATCGGTATGGCAAGAATCGACGAAGTTGAATACAATGGTGTCAAAATCGTTCCTCTACAGTTTTTGAAGGCTGTGCTTCCTAATCCAAAAGATTTGGGAGAGAACTACGAGGGAGAGACTTCAATCGGATGCCGTATCAAGGGAATCGGCAAAGATGGCAAAGAGTTGACATACTACGTATACAACAACTGCAGCCACCATGAAGCATATATCGAGACAGGCATGCAGGGTGTAAGCTACACAACAGGAGTGCCAGCGATGATCGGAGGTATGATGTTCTTGACAGGTAAGTGGAAGAAAGCTGGAGTTTGGAATGTAGAAGAGTTTGATCCAGATCCGTTTATGGAGCAGCTCAACAAGCAAGGACTTCCTTGGTTTGAGGTGTTCAACGGAGATTTGGAGCTATAATATAAACAATCCAATTGCAGAGACGCGTTGTCACGCGTCTCTCAATTTTATGAAACAATAACAAAAAAAGATGATTTTCGGTAAAAAGAAAATAAACTGGAAAGTTCCGAAAGGAGTAGAACCAACAGAGTTCGACCGTAAGATTTTGAACTTCCAGAACCGTGGATTCTTAGTCCCAAAGAACGAGTTAGTTCTTAATGAGGAGCAGATTGAAGGAATCCGCAGAAGTGGAGTCGTGAATACGGGAGTGCTTGATGCAGTAGCGGCAGCCATTCGTCCAGGCATGACAACACAGGAGATTGACGACATCGTATATCAGTATACAATCGATCACGGTGCAATTCCAGCATGTCTGAATTACGAAGGTTTCCCAAAGAGTGTATGTGTATCACGCAATGAAGTTGTGTGCCACGGAATACCAAGCACTACAGAAGTGTTGAAAGAGGGAGATATTGTGAATGTAGACTGCACAACCATCCTCGACGGTTATTTTGCAGACGCATCACGTATGTTTATCATCGGAGAGACAACACCAGAGAAGAAACGTCTTGTCGACGTGGCTAAAGAGTGTTTGGATTTGGCGATCGATATCTGCAAACCGTTCACTTTCGTCGGTGATTTTGGAAACGCAATCGAGAAGCATGCCAAAGCAAACGGATATTCTGTAGTAAGAGAGTTGTGTGGACATGGTGTAGGATTGAAATTCCATACAGAACCAGAGGTTTGCCACTATGGCAAAAAGATGTCAGGTATGCTGTTGGTGCCAGGAATGGTGTTCACAATAGAGCCAATGATCAACATGGGTGTCCGCAACGTCACATTCGACAAGAAAGATGGATGGACAGTCCGCACAGCAGACCTTTTGCCTTCAGCACAATGGGAACACACATTCGTGATGAGAGAGGATGGTCTTGAGATTTTGACATACTAAGACAAGAGGTTGTCACTAAAAAAACAAAGCGAGAATATGCATTTGCACATTCTCGCTTTTGATTTAAGATGATTTATATCCTTAAAGAGTTTCTATTTCATTCAAAGACAGTTTGGTTAGTTTGGCTATGAGAGATGGATTCATTCCTTCTTTCTTCATT
>JAEEGL016464131.1_pt1 | contig 13283 bp, 11 predicted proteins | sample 9134231 | NCBI WGS metagenome assembly JAEEGL01 (sample SAMN16246548, study PRJNA631951) | gut metagenome | biome: gut microbiome; feature: rumen; material: fiber-attached | host: Bos | place: Iran: Karaj | collected 2018-10 | reverse complement strand
GACGACCTCCATCCAGCACATCCAGCTCCTCACCCTCGCGAACGAGATGGGGCTGAAGGTTAAGCAGTACACCGTCGGAGAAAAGATCTCGTCGGACACCATCTATTGGATCACTAATCTTTCGAATTACAACCTCATCGCCGGCAACGAGTTCATCGATGCAGGCATAATCTGGGAGCCCCAGTTCCAGAGGGTCATCCAGGAAGCCTGAGCCTAAATAATCCCGGTCCGCCGGGCCTTTCCCCTAAAACCTTTTATTTATAGCATCATGTTAAGCGATGTGGAACGAATGCTGAAATATGACGAGCACAACAAATATCATCGTTTCATCAGAACGGTGCTGATAACGGCGGTCTCGCTCATCGCATTTGTCTGTCTGTGGTGGGTGGTTTCCAAGATCGCGAACAATGCGGCCATACCGGAGCCATTCGAGACTTTCGAAGCGCTGATCGATCTCGTGTGCAACGGAGATCCCGTGACAGGTCTGTCCCTGACGACATATGTCGTGTCCAGCCTTAGCAAGTTCCTGAGGGGATTCCTGCTGGCTTTGGCGATAGCTTTGCCCATCGGGCTGATACTGGGCAATTTCAAGCGTGTCAGAGCGTTTGTGAACCCGTGGATCGAAGTTCTCAGGCCTATCGCCCCCATCGCATGGGCGCCTATATTCATCCTGCTGTTCGGTTACATCCAGGGAGCTACCTTCGTTGTTTTCATAGGAATTTTCTTCCCTCTTCTGACCAACATCATTTTCGGTGTCACCAAGATAGACAAGGTTCTGATAGATGCCTCTAAGACCCTCGGGGCCTCGAACATGCAGATTTTCCTGAAGGTCCTGATCCCTTCCACCGTCCCCTATCTTATGAACGGTATAAAGGTAGGTCTCGGGATAGGGTGGATGTGCATAGTCGCGGCCGAACTGTATGCCACTCCCCTGGGCGGAATCGGATTCTACGTCGCCAATATGATCACCTACGGGGCGTTCCCCCAGGCTTACGCCGGCATCATCGTGATTGCGGTGCTCGGGCTTCTGACCACGGGTCTGGCCGAATACATTTCCAGAAGAGTATCCAGAAGAATGGGGATGGATGTCTGATGTCCAAGAGCAAAATCAAGATTGAAGGGGAGAAGTACGACCAGGAACGCGTCCGCGCAGACCGCACCGATGAGCTCTACAAGCACATCCCCGAGGGCGAGACCCTGATGTCTATAAGCGGCCTGCGTGTCGTGTATGTGACCGACGAGAAAGAGACGGTCGCAGTGGAGGATTTCTCATTGGATGTGAAGAAAGGCGAATTCATATCCATCGTCGGGCCGTCTGGATGCGGGAAGACCACCATCCTGCGCTGCATCGCCGGTTTGCTTCAGCCCACCAGAGGAAAGATCACCATAGGGGACAGAGAATGCACCTCCCCCGGATCCGACCGCGGGATGGTGTTCCAGGATTTCGCGCTGTTCCCGTGGAGGACAGTGAAGCAGAACGTCAAATTCGGGATGGAAATAGCCAAAGTCCCCAAGGACGAGGCCGAGGAGAGGGCCATGAGATACATCAAGGCCGTCGGGCTGGAGAAGTTCGCGGACTCCCGCATACATGAGCTTTCCGGAGGGATGAAGCAGCGTGTCGGGATAGCCCGCACGATGGTCATGCATCCCGCCGTGATCCTGATGGACGAGCCTTTCGGGGCTTTGGACGCTCAGACTAGGAATATAATGCAGGAGCAGCTCACGAAGATCATCACGCGCAGCGAGAGGACCATCCTGTTCGTCACCCATTCCGTGGATGAGGCTCTTTACCTGTCCGACAGAGTGGTCATACTGACCAAAAGGCCGTCCACCATCTACAAGATAGTGGATGTCCCATGGAATAGGCCGAGGGACAGGGCGAACCCCGAGTTCACAGCCCTGAGGAAAAAGATCCTCGAATACCTCGAGATGCAGAACGTCATGGAAGATTGACGTCCAATGCCCGGGGACTTTTACCCGGGCATCTTATTGTTAAGAAAATGCCGCCGGGGCGGTCCGGCGGATGGTTTTTTTTCAGATCGTCAGCTTCAGATTGTCATACCTGTAGACTTTCTCGGGGCACGAGAACTGGCATCTGTAGCAGGCGGTTCCCAGACAGTCCTTGGTCTTCACGACGATTTCTTTGTCGTAGGTTACCGTCAGAGCTTTTTCGGGGCATTCCCTCTCGCATTTCCTGCATCCTGTGCAGCCTTCCATGCGGCCGCGGAGCTCGGTCCCGATATCGTGCAGTATAGTCAGCCCCTTCTCTCCCAGATCAGGGATGTCGCGCTGGACCACGCGGTGGATCTTCGGCATCCCGTGAGGTTTGGGAAGCTCCTGTATTCCGGCCATGGCGTTGTTCCTGTTGTACATCTCCAGGCTCATGCCTTCGTCGCAGACCGCGAGCTCCTGCATGTAGATCTGCTCGAAGATCTTGTCTTTGGCGAACATCACATGGTTGGCTCTGATGCTGTCGGCTATGCCCTGGAGCTCGTCCAGAAGCTCGGGGTTCCTCAGTATGTCGGTGGACATGGCCAGAGAGGTGTTTCCATATTGGTATATGGTGTCGCATGACGGGGGCACCAGGCCGACGTCCCTCGCTTTTATGGCATCGACGTAAGTCCCGGATGCTCCGGCCATGTACATCGTCCTCATATCGCTGAATTTGATCCCGGCGTGCTCCAGAAGGGTGAAATGCCCGGCACGTATGGCCCCTATGGCTTTCATAGCCTCGGAAACGTCCTTGGAATCGATGTAGACGCCGTCCTGCATGTGGAGCTTCCCGTCTGACGTGGTGATCTTCCCTTTCCTGTACAGATGGTCCTCCAAGGCGGCGGCTACCGCGGCGACCACGCCTGTCCCGGTGATCCCGATCGCTTTCCCGCTCATCGGCCCTTCCGGTTCGACCGTTTCGAGGCTGAAATCCACTCTGCTTCCGTTCTGCGGGGTGATGCTCTCGTCCAGGACCTTGCAGATCCATTGGAAATCATATTCCAGATCGGAAATCGCCCCGGGGCCGGCCAGCATCCCGCATTTGATGGACTGGCCTTCCATGGCAGGGCCGGCGGCCGCCGATCCGGTGTATATGTCGTCCCCCACTTTCAGGGCCATCTCGGCGTTGGTGCCGTAATCGGTGACCATGCAGTTCTCTTTCTGGTCGAGGAACCCGCTTTTGTACATCATCGCAAGCGCGTCCGCTCCGATCTCATGCCTTATCGCCGGCGGCACCAGGAGCTCGCAGGAATCTTTCACGTCGAGGCCGGCATCCACGGCGGAGAACACTCCGGCATCCCTTTTCTGTTCCTTGATTCCCCTTGATTTATGGGCGTTCTCCCCGGCGAAGGCGAGGTCGTCCACAGGTATCCCCTGGAAAAGGGAGAGCTGAATCGGATTCCCGCAGATGCTGACCCTTTCGACGCTCCCTTTTTCGGCCCCCAAAGCGGAGATGACTTTGTTGACGGTATCCATGAGGATCCTGTGCGCCACATCGGTGCCGACGTTTATGCAGAACGTCAGATGATCCATGATGTTGGCGCCGGGAAGCGGATGGCATTCCGTCACCGCGGTCGATATTATCTTTCCGGTATCCAGATCCACCAAATGGCCTCTGGTGCCGCTGGTTCCTATGTCCAGTGAAATCCCGTTTTTCATTTGTTCCCTCAGACGGATATTGGGACGGAAGAAGGTAAAAGGTTTCCGCCTTCCGGCGGTTGAAGCGGCCGGATAATGCGGCGGTCCGCTGATGTTTCAGTGCTTATGGTCGTGGCAGTGGCACTCGCCCTCGTCGTGGCTGTCATGGCAGTGGCAGTGCGTGTCGCCGTTCACCGAGCATTCCGGGCCGATGTCTTCTACGGCATGGAAAAGCCTGTGCTTCAGCTGGTGCTCTTCGACGCCGAAAGCCGCGCATTCGATGCGGAAGAAGACCTTGTCGCACGCAGGGATTCTGCCGCTGATGTAGGTGAAGTCTTTGTCCATCATGCAGATGGTAGCCCAATCGTGCTTTTCCGGGGCTATAGTCATTTCGATGTACTCGGGAACGCCGTGCCTCCCCTCGATCCATTCCCAGACCTCATCCATCGAATCGATGATGTTGACGGTGTCCTCCGTCCTTATCCCGGAAATGGAACCTGTCATGTCGACTACTACGTCCTCATCCTCGTCACAGCAGCATTCCTCATGATGGTGCCCGTGGCAGCAGCACTCCTCATCATCGTCGTGGTGATGCCCATGGCTGCGGCAGCATTCGCCGTCATCGTGGTGGTGATGGTGATGCCCTTCGTCATCGTCGTGGTGATGCCCATGGCAGCATTCGTCATCATCATGATGGTGGTGCCCGTGGCAGCAGCACTCCTCGTCATCGTCGTGGTGATGGTGGTCATGGTCGTGGCAATGGCATGCAGGCTCGTCGAGCTCGTAATCCAGGCCGGTATCGTCGATGGCATGCCACATGGCGTGCTTCAGCTCGTGCTCGTCCACGTCGAGGACGGCCGACATGAAAGAGAATTTGACTTTGTCCTGCGGTCCGAGAGTCCCGTGGTGTTCGACTCCGTTCTCCATGTCGGTGAGGTTGAGGGTGATCCCGGAGCCGTCCTCTTTGACTATGGCAGCTTTTATGTGGCCCAGAAGGACTCCGGATTCCTTCGTGACCCATTTTCCGGTCTCGAGAAGCGCTTTGGAGAATCTGGCTTCCGCGTCTGCGTTGTAGCCGTTGATGGTTCCAGTGAACCCGACGGCGCAGCCTCCCGCCATTTCCAGGGAGGTTTGCTCATGGTGGTGCTCATGCTCGTGGCTCATCTCATCATCTCGTACACTTTTTCTAGGTTCTCTCCGGTCGAAGCGGAAATCGGTATTATCGGTTTGCCCGGGTATTTGTCTTTGAGCCATCCGGTGATCTCTTCGATCTGGCCTTCCTTGGCGATATCGCATTTGTTGATCAGGATGAAATCCGCATGGTTCATCTGCATGGAGAAGAACTGCTCTTTTTTCTTGATGAGATCTTCGAACCTCTGGATGTCGACGACTCCGATGATGAACATCTCTTCCGCATCGATTCCGGAGACATGAACGAGCTCTTTGACTTTGTGGGGGAGGGCAAGCCCGGTGGGTTCCACGATGATGACGTCGGGATCGATGTCATTTTCGATGTTCTGCAGAGCGGATTGGAGGGTCCCGGAAAGGGAGCAGCAGATGCATCCGTTAGGAAGCTCTATGGCATCATATCCTTCCGCTTTCAGGGTCGCCCCGTCGACTCCGATCTCCCCCGATTCGTTGACGAGGAGAGCCGTCTTTAGCCCGCGTTTGGTATACATCGACGCGAGCCTCATGAGAAGGGTGGTCTTCCCGCTTCCCAGGAAGCCGCCTATAATGTAAACATACATGCGGTGCCCATGGCCCTTCACATATTTACGTCGAATGATATACGCAATGATATCTTGCGGATAATTCTGGAAGCATTATAGAAAGTATATAGCATCCAATTGACTAATCCATTACAGCTTGCATCAGTTTCTGTCAAAATAATAGTATTTTTCGTATCGCAATGCGGAAAAAGGCCGGTATTATCCCACAGGGATGGCATACGAAGCCGGAGACGCAGCGATTATTCATATTCCAGCGATATCCGACCGATCTGCCAGAAATGATGATTTGAGTTCATAATTGATGATTCATCAACATATCATCGGGATTTTTTAATTGTTATAATGTATTTTAAATAATCCATATTATGATAATAATCCAACGACGGGAGACCGTCCAGAAGGATTGAACATGAACGAGATGACATGCACCAGGCGCGCGCTGGCAGCCGTATTGGGGGGACGCGTGGATTATGTTCCTCCGGCCAATCCGCTCGCCCAGACTACGAAAGAGCTGATGGAATTCTGCGGGGCATCCTGGCCGAAAGCCCACAGGGACCCGAAGATGATGGCAGACCTTGCCGCGGCGCCCTACGAGGTGTGCGGAATAGAGGCGGCAAGGCCGCAGTTCGACATATCGCTGGAAGCCGAGGTTCTCGGATGCAAATTGGACTGGAACAAGCCGGACCGCCCGCCGGTAACCGGCCCCGCCTACAAAGATCCCAAAGACATCACATGGGACGACAGGTTCTACGAGAAAGACAGGCCGGCCGTGGTTCTCGAAGCTATAAAAATCCTCCGCGAGAGGTACTGCGGTGACCTTCCGATAATCCCGGTCATCACCGCGCCGTTCACCGTCGCCGGTCACATAATGGGCGTGGAGAAACTGGTCATGATGACCGTCACGGATCCTGAGAAGGCCCATCTCGCCATAGAGGCGGCCACGGACTTCTGCATCGATTACGGAAGGCAGCAGGTCGCGGCCGGAGCGCATATGCTGTTCCCCGCGGATCCGTCCGCGTCCGGGGATCTGATCTCGCCGGAGACGTACGAAGAGTTCGTCCTGCCGTACCACAAGAAATTCGCCAGGGCAATCAGCGCCCCCAAGATCCTCCATATGTGCGGGCACACCGAAAAGCTCCTGCCGAAGATCAAGGAGAGCGGCATGGACTGCTTCTCGTTCGACGCTCCTCCTGCGTGGTATGTCAGGCAGCAGCTGGGCAACGAGATGAGATGCCTCGGAAGCCTGGACGTCATCGATCTGATGCCAAACGGAACCCCCGAGCAGGTATACGCCAGGACCGCCCAGTGCATCAGGGAAGGCGTGGATGTCGTCGGTACCGCCTGCGATGTCTCCAACGGAACTCCGCTGGCCAATCTGAAGGCTTATGTCCGGGCCTGCAGGGAGACTCCGATCCCGGACGAGTGCGACATCGACGATTGCGTCCGCGCATACGGAAGGGCGATGGCGAAGAATCTCAAGGCCATGGCGCCTTATGACGCCCAAGGGGGTGCGTTCCGATGAAGATGGACATAATCATGCAGAACATCGATAAGATGCGCAGGGAAGACCCGGTCCGCTTCAACAAGCTGGTCCAGGAAGGCATGGCCGCCGAGCTGGGCATCATCGGGCCGATATCCAAGAAGCAGAAGAGCGCGGAGAAGCTGAAGGAGGAGATATTCCCGGCCGACCCCAAGTACAGGGCGGTTTCCCAGGGCGTCCTGGATGGAAAGAGGAAGACAGTCGAAGGCTTGGTCAGGGAACTGATCGCAGACGGGAAGGATCCCGTGGACGTGGTCACTAACGCGCTCATGCCCGGGATCCAGGTGCAGTGCGAGATGTACGATCTGGGACAGAGCTTCGTCCCGGAGATACTGATGTCCAACGATGCGATGCAGGGCGGGATCAAGCTCTGCCAGGATGTCATAGGGAACGTCCCCAGCAAAGGAGTCATAGCCTCGTTCGTGGCCGAAGGGGATCTCCACGACATCGGCAAGAACATCTGCGCGGCCATCCTGAAGGCCAACGGGTTCACCGTCATCGACATCGGAAGGGACGTGCCCAAGGACAAGGTCCTTAAGATCGTCAAGGAGAACAACGTGCAGCTGGTCTGCGGCTCGACTCTGATGAGCACCACCAAGCCCGGGCTCGTGGACACCGCCCTTCTGCTCGAGCTGCAGAAGACGGGGGTCTCGGTGGCATGCGGAGGCGCGGCCGTCTCCAAGGCATTCGTCGACACCTTCCGCAATTCGCTTTATACCAAGTCCCCGCTGGAGACCGTGCACGCGGCTTCGGACATCATCGGCAGGAAGAAGACCTGGGAAGATTACCACTGAGGAGTCGGCATGGAGCAGGCAATAGCCGTGGACATAGGGACCAGCGGGATCAGGGGGCAGCTCCTGGATCTCGGTGACGGGCAGGCGATCCGCACCTGCATCACCTCGAGGAATCCCATCCCCGGGGCGAATGTGATGGATCACATGTCGTTCGCCATCGACTGCGGGATGGACCTTGCCCACGGCATCCTGCTGTCGGCTGTCAGGGATGTGGTATCAAAACTCCGCCCGGAGAGGCTGGAGAGGCTTTCGGTATGCGGGAACCCCATCCAGCTATCCCTTTTCGAAGGGCTGGACATAAGGGATCTGGCCTATGCCGGGGACAATAAACTCCGCAGCGAGAACGTGACCCGCCTGGACAGGAAAGGGCACATCATAGACGGGGAGCGGCTCGGCTTCCCGGGCGCGGAGGTTATAGTGCCCCCGGCCGTCAAGCACGAGATCGGCGCTGATGCCCTGGCAATGATGCTCAAATCAGGTTTCCTGGACGATGACATGTGCATGGTCACGGATTACGGCACCAACGCCGAGATGGCTCTCAAAGTGGGCGACAGCATCTACACGGGATCGGCCGCGGCCGGCCCCGCCATGGAAGGCCAGCAGATCAGATGCGGGATGCTCGCCGCCCCCGGCGCGGTCAGCGACATGGTCCGCACCCCCCAAGGCTGGAGGGCGAAAGTCCTCGGCGGCGATCTGCTTCCCGTCGACGGCCCGATGGTCAATCTGCGCAGCGGAATAACCAGGAAGGAGGGGGCGGCCCCCACAGGTATCACCGGTACGGGCGTGGTCGCTCTGGTCTATGCCGGCCTGCAGGACGGGCTCATAGAGGGTTCGGAGATCCGCGGGGGCTCGATTTCGCTGGCAAGAGGCATAGATTTCAGGACAGAGGATCTGAAGGAAGCCGGGAAGGCCATCGGAGCGATCAGAGCGGGGCATATGACCCTGATGATCAGGGCAGGCGTCTCCCCGGAAGACATCCGCACCATGTATATGGCCGGCGCATCCGGAACATATGTGGATCCGGTGAAATCCAAAGGCGTCGGGATGATCGTCCCCGGATGCGGAAGGGCGGTCCAGGTCGGGAACACATCCCTGGAACTGGCCAGGGACATAGCTCTGGACCCCGGGAAGCTGGACGGTCTCAATGTCCTGAGGGACAGGCTGGTCACCGAGCATACGATGTTCGCTTCTTCGGATGTGTTTAGCGATCTGTACGTCTATGAGTACGGGTATTGGACGGAAGGGATGCCGCTTTCCCGCTACAGGCGCGCCCTGGAAAGATACGGGATAGAAAGCTATCTGGACGCCGACGGCCCCATGGATGTGGAGAAGGTCTGCATCAGGGACATCAGGGACATAGGGGAAAGCCTGGAGATAATGGATCTCGGGACTTCCATGAGCGCCTCCTGGGACTGCTCCGGGTGCCTTTCCTGCGTCAGGGGATGTCCCGAGAAGGCTCTCTCCTATGCCGGCGGCGAATTCTCGGTGCTCACCGGAAGATGCCTCGGCACGGCCTGCAGAAGATGCGAGGAAGGCTGCCCTGAGCACGCGTTCGATTATTCGGCCTTAAGGCTCCGAAACCGGCCCAGCCATCCAGGCTTCCGATTTCCGGCGTATCCAGGCGGCTGTTCCCGGCCTCAGATGCGATCAGAGGCCTTTTTTCCCCTATCGGGAATAAAAGCCATCGCCATGTTTATAACGTTCCATTTTAATCCATTCCAAAATGACCATATTGCTGGCCTACGACGGAAGGCCGAACTCCGAGAAAGCTTTGGATTATGCGATAAAGCATTCGGCATGCTATTCCGAGCCGCTTTACATTCTGACCGTGGTGTCGAGGGATCAGGCAGACCCTTCGGATCCCGATCCCGCTGTGAGGGAATACATGGAGGCGGCCGTGGAGAAAGCCGCGTCCGAGGGGGTGTCCGTCCACACGATGATCGAAGTGGGGAAGCCTGACGAAACCGTCCTGGAAGTCGCCGGGCTCTATATGTGCGACACCATAATCGTGGGGAGGTCCAGCAGATCCTCCCTGGACAAGCTGTTCCTGGGGAGCGTCTCCAATTATGTCGTGAAGAACGCGGAATGCACCGTGATCATCGTCGGCGATCCCTGAATGGGAAATGACCCGGGAAGCCCCGGGCCTGATAAAAGGGAAAATAGCCGCGGAAGCGGCCGTTTGTCCGTTCATTCGCTTCTGATGACCTTCTCCATCAGGCTCTGCGATTTCGAGATTTCTTCCTCGGTCATCGTCAGGTCGTTGTGGAGCTTGTATTCCTTGCTCTCGTCCTCGCACTTGACGTCGGCCGTCAGGATGCCTTCCTCGGTGGCGATGAACGTGACCTCGATGGGCGTATTCTTGCTGGTTCCCGGGGGAAGCTCCATGGTGAAGTCTCCGATGGGGGTTCCGTCGTCGGTATCGGTTTTGTGGCCCTCCTCGTTGTTGAGGGCGGCGCTCTCGAAGATCTCCACTTTGATGGAGCTCTGATCGTCCTCCACGGGATAGTAGATCTTGGTCTTGGTGATCGGAAGCGTCTCGTTCCTGAAGATGAGGTTCGATATCTTCTCCGATCCGTCCTCGTAGATGGCCTTGATCCCGAAGGTCTTGCTGAGCACGTTCTTGATGGTGACCTTTCTGGGCGGCTCGTCGCCTTCGCCGATGGCGGGGGCTTCCCCTCTGGCTTCGAGATCGGTGATCATGAGGGAGCGGGCGTAGAGGGACGCTCCCTTTGCCACGGACTGGTCGGGATCGTAGATCTTTATGTCTTTGCCGGGGAAGTTCGCGGCGATGGCGTTCTTGACCTGGGGCATCCTGCTGGATCCTCCGACGAGGATGATCTCGTCTATGTCGTCCATGGTGAATGATTTGGATTCGAGAACCCTGTGTATGATGTCGATCGTCTGCAGGAGGTTGGCTTCGGATCTGCTCTCGAACTCGTCGCGGTTGATGTTGAACACATATTTGTGGCCGTCCACGGTGAGCGTTCCCTTGGTGTTCTCGGCGGTGGAGAGCCTCTTCTTTATGGTCTCCGAATCATAGGCCAGGGTCTGCATTATGTCCGGGTCCTCTTTCAGTGCGTTCTTGTCGGTCCCCGACTCCTCCGCGACTTTCTCGAGGATTATGTCGGTGAGGTCCGCGTCCCAGTCTTTGCCTCCCAGATACATGGCGCCGTCGGTGGCTACGGTGGAGAACTCTCCCCTGTCGATCTCGAGGACGGTCACATCGAAAGTCCCGCCTCCGAGGTCGTACACCAGGACCCTCTCCTTTTTGTCCTTGGGCTCCCCGTATCCGAAGGCGATGGCGGCGGCTGTGGGCTCGTTGATGAGGTACACTTCCTTCAGGCCGGCGATGATCCCCGCGGTCTTGGTCTGGTCCTTCTGGTTCTCTCCGAAGTAGGCGGGGACGGTGATAACGGCGCGCTCAAGGGTGCATCCGTGGTTCTCCTCGAAGTCGCCGATGAGCTTCCTGAGGATCATGGCTGACAGCTGGGTGGGATTGTATGAGTTCCCGTCGATGGTAACGGAGTAGTCCTGCCCCATGCTTCTCTTGATGGCGGTGATGACCCTTTCCGAGGGATACATGAGAGCCTGGTCTTTGGCGGAATTCCCGACTACTATCTCGCCGTTCTCGTTGAACAGGATGACGGACGGCGTCGTCTCCCCTTGCTCGTAGTTCTTTTCGACCACGGGGTTGCCATCCTCATCGATGTACGCGAGGCACGAATATGTCGTTCCAAGATCTATTCCGACGCAGTGATCCGTCATTCTATTTCCTCCTGCTTTGTCTCTTCTTCGGAAGCGGTTTCTGAAACGGTTTCCGGGGCTGCCTCCGGCTCCGGCTCGGGATCCTTCCCGGCGCCTGTCATGCTCTCGCACAGCCTGTGCACGGTGACCTTCTCTTTTATGAGGATCTTGTTCCCGAGCTTGTATCCGTCCGCTTTCCTCTCGGCGACCATCCCGTTCTTTTCCGGGTCGTCCGTGGGGATAACTCCGACTATGCGCTGATGCGTGGTCTTAAGTCTGTCGTATGGGAAGGGGCCGATGTACACGCCCCCGTCGCACAGTATGTTCTCGAGGTCCACCATGTACGCCTCGAAGGATGACAGGACGTCCTCGGCGGTCATGGCATCCATCTTTTCCCTGATGCTGACGCACAGCTTCAGGAAATCCTCCCTCATCATCGCCACCTGCTCCATCGCCCTGGCGAATCTCTTGTCCGCCAGTTCGGCGTCGCGCCTTTCCACGGCGGCGATTATGGTCTTCATCTGCTCCCTCGATGTCATGTATGGGGACAGATCCTGCTTCTCGGGCTCTTTCTCTCTGAGCTCTCTGATCTCCGAGACGATCTCGACGGCGTCGGCTCCGGCTTTTTCGCGGAGCTCCCGGACGGCCGATTCCAGGGGTTCCAGGTCGTGCTCCGAGTTCCGCAGCGCGGCTCCCATCTCCGAGAGGGCTCTCTCTATGGAATCCAGCCTTTCTTCCATCCTTTCCGCCGCTTCGCAGTCTGATTCCTGCTGCTCTTCGGCTTCGGGAAGCTGCGCGTCCGGTTCGGAAGCTCTGTGGCCGTTCATGATGAAACTCACAAGTTTGTTCTCTTTTTCACCGCTCATTCCATTCCTTTCCTGTTGAGGAGCCATATGAATGGGTCTTCGACTCTCATGGGCATCACTCCGCGCAGGAGATCCTCGCCCTCCGGGTTGTTTCCCAGGGCGGACACTGCGAAGTAGCAATGGTCTGCGAACCCGTTCACCTTCTGTATGAATTCTTCTCCCGCGGCCCTTCTGAGATACTCTTCGATTTCCGCGTCGATCTGATCGAAGTTCTCCCTGTCGAAGGTCCCGGTCTCCCTCGGGATGCGGACCGCCGATCCCGGCGACAGAAAGATCGCGTCTTCCTCGTCGTTCTTCGCCGGTTTCAGAAGCAGATCGCATTTGGTGAGCGCGACGGCAAGGGGTATGTCGATGCGTGCGTTGGGATTCAGCCCCTCCCTTTTGCCGCGTATTATGTTGATTATCATGCTGAGGGTCTCGGACGCGCTCCCGGCTACCGGGGGCAGGTCCTCCAGGTGGATGCGGTCCCTGATGTATTTGATCTGGAGGGGATCCACCAGATAGACTATCCCGGAGGCGTTGGCGATGAGGTTGTCCAGATTGGTCTCGGCGGCTCTGTCCGTGCCCTGCAGATCCTCCCCCGCAGTGTCGATGAACGCGAAAGTGTGGACTATCTGCTTCCCGCCCACTTTCATGTTGAGATAGTAGATCAGAGGCTCCCTGGAGTCCTCGGACGCGTCGTAGGGCGCGGTGGATGGCAGCTTCTTCTTGGCGGTGAAGAGAGGGTTGCCGTAGATCTCTCTGTATCTGTCTATCGTCGAATCGCCGGCCGGGTTGAACACCGCGCCGAATTCGTTGGCGACGGTGTTGCTGAGCCTGTTTATGAGGACCCCGATGTAGTGGCTTTTCCCGACCCCTTTGGGTCCGAGCACGACGAAAATCTTGTTCCCGCTCTCCTCGGCCCCGGGCGGTATCTCGCTGTGGCAGTACGGGCAGAGGCGAACCGACACCAGCCTCCTGCACATGTCGCATTCCATGG
>JAEEGL015621299.1_pt1 | contig 13283 bp, 9 predicted proteins | sample 9134231 | NCBI WGS metagenome assembly JAEEGL01 (sample SAMN16246548, study PRJNA631951) | gut metagenome | biome: gut microbiome; feature: rumen; material: fiber-attached | host: Bos | place: Iran: Karaj | collected 2018-10 | reverse complement strand
GATCTGAGATTGTAAGCTGTGCATACAGGGCAAAGAAAGATATCTATTATAACCTCGAGGTAGACGATGTTGTTTCCGCGGGCGGAGAAATGCGCTCTTTAGTTGATACTCCGGTTATATACTCACCTGTAAAAAACAATGATCTGGTATACCGGTTTATAAAGAAGATTGCAGATCTGGGGCTATCGCTTATCGGAATCATAGTTCTTATCCCTATGTTTATCATAGTTTCAGCTGCCATCAAGATTGAAGACGGAGGCAGTGTATTCTATAAACAGCCCAGGATAACCATAGGCGGCAGAACATTCAAATTGATTAAATTCAGATCTATGCGGGAAGAGGTCGGGAATATCCATGTATCTGTTACAGAAAATGATGAGAGGATAACAAAAGTCGGCAGATTTATCAGAAAATTCAGGATCGATGAGTTCCCACAGTTATTCAATGTGCTTGCTGGAGATATGAGCCTTGTAGGCCCCAGACCTGAGATGGTGGAGAATGTAAAAGCATACAGCAGGGACCTTCCGGAATTTTTGTATCGACAGAGGATGAAAGCCGGTATTACTGGACTTGCACAAGTCTATGGAAGATATAACACATCGCCGAAAGATAAGCTAATGTTTGATCTTATGTATATTGAGCAGGCAAATGTCTGGCTGGACATTAAGGTGATTCTGCGTACTGTGCTAGTACTTTTTACACCGGAAGAAAGCACACAGGCATTTAAAAAGTGAATAAAGAAAGCGGAGAGAGATCCCTCTCCGCTTTCTTTATTGTAGCCCTGCTTTATTGAAAAGGTTTAACAGATGTCAGGTTCATTTGGTTGAACAGACAAAACAGTGCCACTCTTCTTCATAGAGGTGGCGGTCGATATTGAAACCATTTTTGATTAATTCAACAGAAACATCATCCTGTCTGCCCTCTATAATACCTGATGCAATTAAGACAGCACTGTTTTTCATAAACTGCCGAACAAATACGGATAGCGGTTTGATAACATCAGAAACAATATTTGCAAGAACAATATCATAGTCTGTTCCGAGCGTTCTTCTTATTTCACTGTCCTTGATTATATCGCCAGCATATACCTTGAAGCGATCCGCTTTGATACCATTCAGTGCAGCGTTGCTCATAGCAACGTCTGGAGCTTTAATATCAATATCACAGCCTGTGCATCTGTCACATCCGAGTAGCAGAGCTCCTATTCCGAGTATTCCACTGCCACAGCCAAGATCAAGCACTTTCTTCCCTTTGTCGGCATAGTCCTCAAGAGCGGTGAGGCACATTTTGGTGGTTGGATGGCTGCCTGTTCCAAAAATAAGCCCCGGATCCAGCCAAAGTGGTATCCGCCCGTCATCCGGAGTGTCGAACCATTCCGGCACAACTACTAATTTCTTGCCTGTTTCTATCGGGACATAGTATTGCCGCCAGTTGTTTTCCCAGTCGCTGTCTTGAACCAAGGCAGTTGAAACAGCATCACCATAGGCTGTTCTTATATGATCAAGCACCGCTTTCCCAGTAGCATCATCAGACAAATAGCACTTGATACGGCTTAGACCTTGAAATCGGGATTCAAGTTCCTTATCCACATAATCCCAATATTGCCTGTTGTTCTCCAGAAAGCTATGAAAATCAGCCTCATCTTCAATGACAAAGCCCTCTGCTCCCAACGCGGACATTTCTTCACATCGCCTTTCCATTTCTTCAGAAGGGGTCTGTACGCAGACTTCAATCCATCTCATATGCAAGTCCTCCGAATAACTCTATTAATATTTTACTACTTAAGTGCTGAGAAATCTACAATCAAAACACAGGAAAGACATGGTCTGCAGCTTCTTACAATAGTGTGTCACAAAAGTTTAATATAAATTAATAACGGTTTTAAAAGTTCAGATGTATTTAATTTGTCTTATTTTGAAATCATAATCACATATGGCTGGGGCATTGATCATCGAGCTACAGCATGGCTCTAAATAAATAGGTTGCATTATTATTGAATTATGTCTACTTGATTGATATAATTAATTGATTTATTATGCACTAATATGCTCAGAAGAAGATATACATAGGGATGAGAGACATTATGATACTCAGAGTTTCAGAACCGGAAAAACGCCTGATAATAATGCTATCAAGCTTTTTCTTTATTTTCGTATCTTTTTTTTCTTTATGCCGTTTGATAGCTGATGAACAGTGGAATGAGGGATTTTTCTGTGAGAGGTATTGGTATATCCTTATAGGCGCATCAGCACTGCTTGCCATTTTGTTTATAATTGTAGCTTTGAGGGTGCACAAAGGTAAAGTCAGCTATATATATACAGCCATGGAAGCTTTACATAGGTATAAATTTCTCTTGATGCAACTCGTAAAACGCGATTTTAAAACCAAATATCTCAGGTCGGTACTCGGTGTGCTTTGGAGTTTTTTTAATCCGCTGTTGATGATGTTGGTACAGTATATCGTGTTTTCCACATTGTTTAAGAGTCTTATTCCGCATTTTGCCGCTTATTTGATTATCGGTAATATATGCTTTTCATTTTTCAACGAATCATGCAGTCTTACACTGAATTCAATCGTTGGTAATGCCGGGTTGATAACAAAGGTTTATATGCCGAAGTATATTTATCCGCTTTCAAGGACACTCTCATCTCTGGTAAATCTTGCAATATCACTTGCACCGATGCTTATTGTATGCCTAATCACAGGCGTAAAGTTTACTCTTGCGATATTTGTGTCTCCTTACTTTTTCTTCTGTCTTTTTTTATTCAGCCTTGGTGTTGGAATGTTGCTTAGCTGTGCCATGGTATATTTTAGAGACACTCAGTTTTTGTGGGGAATTCTTGTAACTATCTGGATGTATTTAACCCCTGTATTTTATTCTATAGACATTATTCCTGGAACTTTACGCAGACTCTTTGAATTGAACCCAATGTATATATTTATCTCCAGTATCAGATGCTGCATTATGTACGAAGTGGTCCCATTGCCAGGGACATTTGTTAAAAGTGCTCTTGCAGCCTTGCTTGCACTTGCAGTGGGTTTTTTGGTCTTTAAAAAAGGCCAGGATAAATTCATTCTTTATCTCTGAGGTTATAAGTAATGAGCATAATGGTAGAGGTTAGTAATGTCACCATGCGCTTCCACATGAATACCGAAAGGATAAGATCCATCAAGGAATATGTGACTAAGGCAATTCGTGGAAAAGTGAAGTATACAGATTTTACAGCTGTAAACGGGCTTTCATTCACGGTTGATAAAGGAGAAACACTTGGGATAATTGGACATAACGGGGCGGGTAAAAGTACCACTCTTAAACTCATTTCCGGAATCCTAAAACCGTCTGAGGGTAATGTGAAAGTATACGGTAATGTGGTACCGATGCTTGAACTCGGTTCTGGCTTTGATATGGAATTGACAGGAAGAGAGAATATCTTCCTCAATGGAGCTATTCTTGGCTACAGTGAAGAATACCTAAAGGAGAAGTATGAAGAAATAGTTGCTTTTTCGGAACTAGGACAATTTATTGAAGCACCGTTGCGTACGTACTCATCAGGTATGCTGGCAAGGCTTGCATTCTCCGTTGCCTCTGTCGTTAATCCAGAGATTTTGATAGTTGATGAGATTCTTTCTGTTGGAGATTCAGATTTTCAACAAAAGAGTCATGCAAGAATGATGGAACTGATGGGCGGAGGTACCACTGTGCTTTTCGTTTCCCACTCAATAGATCAAATAAGAAAACTCAGCAACAGGGTATTATGGATTGAACATGGCGAAAAAGTAATGCTTGGATCGAGAGAAGAAGTCTGCGATGCGTATGAAAATAGCAGAGTTTTAAATTAGTATCCGCATTATAAAACAGAAGGTCAAGTACAGTTAGACTATAAATGGTGGCTGAATAGTGATTAAGAGTATATTTAAAAGATTTATAAAGCACTATTATGCAAAAATAAAAACTGAAGAAGAGTTATTTCGGTATCAGGAAGAGAAAGCCAGGTTAATGGAGACGGTCAGAAACCATTTTTGCGCGTTTCCTGATAACAAAAAGCTGTTATTTTTTGCGCACGAGATTAGACCGCTTGGCGCAAGTATTCTTCTTAATAATTTGGCAAGTTACTTCGTTAATAACGGTTATAAGATAGTCGTCATCACAAATCCCGGATGTGAAATTGATATGGACCTGGTCAGTTCATTGACTTCAGAAGTACTTGTTCTCAATTTGCGTGATGATAAAGACTGGGACCAGTTCATACTTAGTGAGATTGCGGCTAATGGTGTTAAAAAGTGCTTGGCTAACACTGTGATTTCAGGAAGATATATTAGAATGATCAAAGATCAAGGTTTTTATGTGGTTACTTTGATTCATGAAATGGCCGCTAGTATAAGAATACTAAAAGCCGAAAAACTGGTTAAAGATATAGGCGAATATGCGGATAAAATAGTATTTCCAACAGATAAAGCCAAAGAACAGTTTGAGGAAATTGCCTCAGTATCATTGAAGGATAAATGCATCATTTTAACTCAGGGCATTTATAACAGGGTCGAAGCTCAAACTTTAAGCAGAAAGCGGGCAAAACGATTTCTAAATGAGTCATTTGGAATTCCGGAAAACAGTAAGGTTTTGATCGGTATTGGAAGTATCAACTTTGGAAAAGGAGTTGATCTGCTCATACCAGTACTCCTTGAGCTGCAAAAACATAATGTCACATATTCCGATAACACTGAGTATCATGTTATATGGTTGGGAAATGCTGATGATACTGCATTTTATGAATGGTTATCGGTAGAAATACATAATTCAGGTATAGAGAACTATTGGCATTGGGCAGGCTTTGTTAAGGATAAAGCATTGTACTACGACATAATGTATGCTGCAGATGTTTTTGTACTGCCAAGCAGAGAAGATACATATCCGTCTGTAGCTCTGGATGCGGCTAGTATTGCACTGCCGATAGCAGCCTTTAAGAATAGTGGAGGCGGAGCGTGTGTTGCCGCGGAGCAACACGGTTTTCTTGCAAAATCAGCAGATATCGTTGATTATTCACTTCTTATAGAAAAGTTAATTTCCTGTAATGACAAATTAAAATTAAAATGCAATGAATATGCCGCAAAAACACTTGCTGATCACGATTTTACAGCTTACTGCAAGGAAATTGAAAGCTTTTTGATTTGATCTGTTGCTTTTCGGTATCTATCAAATATATCTTACTGTTGTTGGAGTTTGATTAAATATTAAGACAATGCAAATTGTAAACCATAACATCTATACATCATCCTTTCTTTTCATAGCTGTCTTGGCATTTTATTCTGTAGTTGTAATATTAGTTGTTTATGCTATGTCTTCGAGCAAGCAAATAGCAGGAAAACTCAAAACTGTATTGTGCCAATTAGTTTATGTGTTGTGCTCAATTACCCTGTTTTTCACAACAACCGCGATAGAACCGTCAGCAATTACCAGAGCTGCAATTATCATTATTTCTATAGCAGTCGCAGTTGGCTATCCGTGGACTGAAAAGAGTTTCATTGAAAAATACCCAGCAGGAAGATACACAGCTGCATTGATACTGTTATCATTTTATTCATCGTTTGCTTCTTTTGGATATCGCTTTTTCTTATTTGGAGATAACCGCCCTAGGTTTTCACTGATTGGATTCTTGTACTGTGTTTTGGGGACTATCTGGTTTTTTCCCCTACTTAAAACAATTCTCTGCCTGATAGGAACCGTTCGTATAAAAAAAAGGCCGGCTACTTCGCAATCACAGAAGAATACCTTTGTTTTTTGGGTTTTGTTTTTAGTACTTGCGTTATGCCAGGGAATAGTGTTGTTTTCATTCTGGCCTGGGGTTTTCCCGTCAGATTGTACCGATCAGATTAGCCAGGCAATAGGTATACGAAGGCTTAACGATTGGCATCCGATTATACATACTCTTTTCTTCAGGGGTGTGATATCGGTATTTAATTCTGCTGGTATGATCACTGCAATTCAGATGCTGTTTTTTGTGCTTGTGTGTTCGCTGATCCTGATGGAAGGGTACTATGCAGGAATAAGTCCGATATGGTTATGCCTTGGCGGAGCGTTGTTTATTTTATTGCCTAATCAGGTTTTCTCTTCTATTCTCACGGAAAAGGATTTCCTATATTCTGTTGCTCTATTATATGGAACTTGGTCTGTCTATCGCATTAGTATATCAGACCGAGGACAAAGGCTGTTTTTCTATATATTTTTTGCTGCAGATATGTTCCTTATTGCCACGCTGCGTCACAATGGAATTGTGCCGTTCGGATTCACTGCATTGATTTGCACAATACTGGCAATTAAACGCAAAAAGCAGGGTATTCCATTAGTTGCATCTGTAATTTCGGCAGCATTGTTACTTTTAGTTTATAAAGGACCACTTTTTGATATTCTAAATGTTATACCCAATGCAATGAAGCCTTACGACATAATGTTCTGCGCAGCAGGCTCGTGTATCAATAAAGATTTGCCGCTATCAGAGAAAAGTAGCAGAATAATGTCGAGAATTATGCCGCAGGAAGAATGGAAAACATATTATAGCAGATTTTCAGGACATGACGCATATATTTGGGGCGGTGGAAGTGGAATGGACATGTCAGACATTTCAGCGTCTGATGCATTTTATGTTTATTTTGATGCCTTGACCCGTTATCCGGATGTGGTGATCAAAGACCGGTTGGACGGGACAAACCTCCTGTGGGATATTACACAGCCAAGAGATGGATATAACTATAAAGCAATTGATGGAATTGACTTTACTGTTGGTGAGTTTAATGACTTGTTCGATTACAGTAAACTTTCAAAAGAAGATGGAGGCTATTACAACCGATCTAAACTATCAGAATTATACCGCAAAACCATTGATATACCACCTGACAGTGGCCTTGATATGTTGCTGTGGAGATCTGGTGCATATCTGATTATTTTATTTATACTCTTTACTTTCTGGCATGCGTACCATTTAAGGCGTATGTTCCTATGTTCTGTTCCGTTACTGGGGAACCTCACCAGTCTCGTTCTTGTCATGTATCATCAAAGTTTTAGATATGTTTATGCTGTACAAATACAAGTGGTTGCGCTGTTGTTTCTCACAATAATCAGCAGCAAGAGTGAATCTAACACAGAGACAATAATTGCAGAATTACAAGCAGGAAAGTTGTCTTTGAATTGCAGGAATGATCAATTAAAGAATTGGGGTTAATTAAGCATTACATTGATTGTTTGATAAGCGATTACGGAGAAAGGTTTATTGCTGTGAAGAAAAGAGTATTGTTCTATATCTCTCAATTCCATAAGGGAGGCGCTGAAAAGTCACTTCTTGAGTTAATTAAATCAATTGATAAAACAATAATAAGCATTGATCTAATTATATCAAATCAAGTCCCAGTGGAAGGAACTGTCTCGTTGATTAATGAACTTCCTAATAATATAAGAATATGTAATGTTTATGAAAAGAAAAAAAGAAGACTACCGGTATCTAAAAGCATATTTCAACATATAATGGAAGGAGAAAGATTTGATGAGACTGCGGTGAGATTTGTTGAGAAAAACGAATATGATCTCGCTGTACATGTCGGGGAATGGCACTCTCCAGAATTTGTGGCATTGGTTGTAAATGCTAAGAGAAAAGTATGCTGGATTCATGCGGATATAGATAAGATAAATGGTTTTAATGCTGATTCTTTTTTTTCCGTAGATGAACGAATAGATAAATACTATTTTGTTTCCAAAAACTCTAGAAACTCTGCAGAGTATAAATACCCGTTTATTAAAGGGAAAACAGGGTTACTGCATAATAAAATAAATACTCAGGAAATACAGAAACTGAGCATGGAAAAGTCTGGAATCACCAAAGAACCTGGTGCGCTATTGCTTGTAAGTGTTGGAAATATTCGTAAAGAAAAAGGTTATTTGCGCGCTTTGGATGTGATCAAGGAACTAAAGAAAAATGATATCCCTGTCAAATGGTGGATAATTGGACATCAATCCGAAATAGAAACCGTATATGAGATGAAAAAGCAGATATCGCAAAGTGGTCTCAGAGATAGCGTGTTATTTCTTGGAGCGCAAAAAAACCCATATAGCTATATGAAATTAGCTGATGCAATAATTAATCTTAGTGATAACGAATCATGGTCTTTAGTTATTTCTGAAGCTAAAATACTTGGAATCCCAATTGTTGCGACAAAAACATCAGGAGCAATTGAACAGCTGGAAAACAGAGTAAATGGTATAGTAACTTCTTTTGAACCGGATAAAATCGCAGCAGAGTTGATATATTTTTATACTCATCCAGAATTAAATAAAATAATAAGAAATAATCTTAAAAATGACACAATCGCTTTGCCAAATGCAACGGCTGAGTTTAATGAAATCCTATTTGAATGTGATAAAAAACAAAAGATAAATAATGATATTCTTTATGTAATAGATGATATCAATTATCCAGGTGGCGCACATTATGCGACTTTTAAACATATTAATCATTTGGTGAGAAGTGGCAGAGAAGTCGCTATCTATTCCACTACACTTCCAACTTATAAAACCAGAACGCTTCTTTCGAAAGTATCGTTTTATAGCTTTATAACAACAGGTTTAGCCGTGCAATTTAGTCGCAGACTTATTCCTGGATTATTAACATGTAAACTTACATTTCCAGATAAAAAGCTAAGAATCAAGAAGTTTTTTGATTTTAGGGCTAATCATAAAGACACTATGAGTATTGAATTGGAAAAGAAATATGTAAGTGAACTGGCTTCTCAATTTGTCTATACTTGCGTAATGTCAGAGGGGAGTGCGTTTAAAGAAGCAGTAGCAGAAAGCAAAGCACGAAAGAAGATACAATGGATCCATACTGATTACTATAATTGGAGCATACTAAATAAAGAAACTAATGATAAAGTAAGAAAAGATAATTTAACTTGGGAAAGTTTTGACAAAATAGTTTTCCTTTCTGAGATGTTCATCTATAGTTTCAAGAGTCTATTTCCTCAGTTCTCGGAAAAGTGTGATTGCTGTGGCAATATCATTGATGCAGAGTCTGTCAGGGAAAAAGCAAGAGAACCGATAAAAAGAAAACTAAAAATAGTTGTATGCTGTGACGGGTATGACCATGCAGAGATAGAAGATGCTCTAGTATCTTTAGAGGAACTTGACAAGAGAAAATATGCAGTTGATTGTATTTTCTTTTTTAATAATAGGAATGATTTTCGAATTACCGTTCCAAAAGCATTATCAGGGAAAGTAATTGCTTTATATAGAAAAGTCAGTACTGTCAAATTACTTGAAGGCAAAGATATCTTAATAATACATGATAAGAGCATGTCAATTCCGACTGAAATAAAAGGTTCCGTCGAAACAATTGCTGTTAGCAATGATTTGGGACAGCACATAACCAGTTTTGTTACAAAGGGTTTTACTAAAAACAATGATCAAGCGATAAGTTTTATCTCTTCTTTCAGATTTGAGGCTATAAAACAACCACTGTTAATAATTGAAGCCCTAAGAAGAGTTAAGGATTGTGGATATAATTTCTATTGGACTTTTATAGGTGATGGTGATTTGAAAACAAAGGCAGAAGAACTATCCCGAAATTTAAAAATGGATGATTGTATTTCTTTCTTAGGACATCTTGACAATCCTTTTCCGTATATTGCAAGTGCTGATTATTTTGTTCAGTTTTCTATATATGAAGGACTTCCAAATACAATATGGGAAGCATTAAGTCTTGGTGTACCTGTTATCACTTCAGACGTTGGTGCGGTGAGAGATCAGGTAAAAAACGATATAAATGGATTCATTATAGGACCCAGCATAGGTGATTTGATTGATATAATCATTTTTGCTGCAGATCCTCAAAATCGTGACAAAGTAAACTCATTAAAAACTGCGGCATTAGCAATGGATTGGTCAGAAAGGGATAAGATTACTAAGAGAAAGCTATTAGAGATTTTTTCAATATAGTATTAACAGTTAAATTAATGAAGTATAAACTATAGAATTATATGGAGCATGTTCTTCTTACATATCAGGAATTGATACCTTCAGCCATTCTTTGTGGGCACACACAGCTTAATTGGCTGGCAGATCATAAAAAAATTGAATACAGACATTCAAGGGTTTTTTCTGTAACATCGGAACTGCTTTCATGGGCAGATGTTATTATTATTGTCAGAGGCGCTCTTGAAATTGACCTGTTTATAGCAAAACTGGCTAAAAGAGCAGGGAAAAGACTTGTCTACATACTTGATGATGACTTGTTGAATGTGCCGGCGCACATAGTAAGCGCACCATTCTATAACAGCAGAAAAACTAAAAAACTTATCCTCGAGATCATGGGCTGTTGTGATTGCTTTGCTTCACCATCGCTCAAACTAATTGAAAAGTACGGAGGTCGGTTCAAAGAAACTGCGCTTATAGAGGAACCGGCTCTTTACAATGGAAAAATCGCATCTAAAGAGAGCGAGAAAGTCAATATCTGCTTTGCCGGATCGCTGGACAGGACAAAAGATATTGAGGCATTGATTTCCAGTGTTATCAAGCGTTTGATAAATGATTACGGAGATCAAATTACTATAACTTTTTTTGGAGCAAAGCCGGCAATAGTTGACGAGTGCGGATTGAGGTATCTGAGTTACGTTAATAGCTATTCAGATTATATGGCTGTAATGAGCGGCCAGAGGTTTGACATAGGTCTTGCACCAATGATCCCTACAGAGTTCAGCAGCTGCAAGCACTATAATAAATATATTGAATATGCATCCTATGGTATTGTAGGTATCTATTCTGAGGTGTTGCCATATATCCGTGCTGTCAGAGACCGGGAAAACGGTATGCTTTGCGATAATGATGCCGATGCATGGTACGAGGCTATAGCGGCACTAATTGATGATCCGGACTTGCTCAATAAAATGCGGGATCAATGTCTTGAAGAAGCCAGGACAAAATATTCCGTTGAAACAGTTGCAGAACAGTACTATGGATCACTGTGCAGATGTGTTCAGAATCAGGATGGCGAGATAGACAGGAGCTTTGATCTTTGGGTATTTGGCTTTAAGATCAGGCAGTTTATCAGCAGATGTTGGAATTATACAGTGAGACATTTGAAAAAAGCTTTGAAGAGAAATAACTGACTGAATAAACAATACAAAACTAGGGGGCAAATATATGCCTAAAATGGATAAAATAGCCGTTTTGATTCCTTGCTATAACGAGGAAAAAACTGTCCGAAAAGTAGTTACTGATTTCCAAGCAGCATTGCCTGAGGCCACTATATATGTCTATGACAATAATTCCACGGATGATACAGCAAGAATAGCTGCTGAAGCCGGCGCGGTAGTGCGGCATGAGTATCAGCAAGGAAAAGGAAATGTTATCCGCAGAATGTTCCGTGAGATTGATGCGGAGTGCTATATCATGACCGATGGAGATGATACTTATCCCGCTGAAAGCTCTAGAGAGATGGCAGACCTCGTACTTAATAAGAATGCTGATATGGTGGTGGGCGACAGGCTTTCTTCTACATATTTCGAGGAAAACAAGCGTCCATTCCATAATTTTGGGAATACTATAGTTCGTGCCAGCATAAACACTCTCTTTAATAGTAAGATTAAGGACATTATGACGGGCTACAGGGCATTCAGTTATAATTTCGTAAAAACATTCCCTGTTCTGTCAAAGGGCTTTGAAATCGAGACTGAGATGAGCATCCATGCAATTGAAAACAAGATGCAGGTGGAGAACGTGGTAATAGAGTACAGAGACCGGCCGGAGGGCAGCGTCTCCAAGTTGAATACATATTCAGATGGATTCAAGGTACTTATGACCATTATGAGACTGTATCGCTCCCATCATCCGCTTGGCTTTTTTGCACTTCTGGCAGCAATACTTGCTGTTATTGCAGCTGTTTTTTTCATTCCGGTGTTTACCGAATTCCTGCAGACCGGTGAAGTCCGCCGCTTTCCGACTCTCATAGTCTGCGGCTTTGTAATAATAGCTGCTATCCAGTCTTTATTCTCCGGACTAATGCTTGAGACAATGATCCAGAAAAACAGACAGGATTTTGAGACGCAGCTTATAAACGCGAATGATGATTTTGCCGCAAAACTCAAGGATGTTCGTTAATAACTGATTATGACCCAAAGACGTGACCATTCACTTGATTTTCTGAAAATTGCTGCTACGCTCGTTATTGTACTTCATCATTACGAGCGGGCTTTCGGCACGCATTTTTCGGCGCTTAACTTCGGAAACGGCAGTTTTTATTTCGGATACATGGTAGAACTGTTCTTTATGATCTCCGGGTTTATAGCGTTTTCGAGTATTAAGAAAATTCAGGAAGGCCTGAGTTTTGATAAATACTTTTCAGGTAAATTTATGCGTCTTTTTCCGCTCGCTGCAATAAGCACCATTGTTTTTTCTGCGATGTATCTCATAGTATGGGGAACAGAGGGGTTTTCGATTTTCAAAGCCATCGTCACTGCTGTATGCGTCCAGAAGGGTGGCGCGTTTGACGAGGTCTTAGTCAATTCACATCTCTGGTTCCTCAGTGTTCTGCTCATATGTTTTGCATTTTTTTTCATAATTATACGGGTAAGTCAGAGAGCAAGGATAAACTGGAGGTACGGCTGCCTGTTTATGATAATTCTTGGGGCCTCGGTAATGTCAGCATCGTGGGAGATGCCATTTTTTAACACGTCTACCGCAAGAGGTTATATGGCGTTCTTTATGGGAGTGCTGCTTGCTTCTTTTCTGAAAAAACACAAGCCTGGTCTGCTTATGTTCTTTGGAAGTTTATTAGTTGCTATCATAACGGTTCTGCTGATCATTTTCAGGTTTGACATAATGGAATATGGTCTCAATTACATTCTAATTTTTGTTTTATTCCCCGCAATAATAATACTTTTTGAATCGCCGCCGCTGCAAAAGATGCTGGATTGCAGAATACTTGGAACAATGGCCCAGATCGCGTTCAATGTATATATCTGGCATTTTGATTTCAATACGTTCTGTGCCGTTGTAAACGACCTATTTACACTAGGTATAGATTACACAACACGTAATGCGGAAATGATCGTTCTGCTGTTGTGTATCATCATAGGTATATGCTCTTTCTATTTCATTGAAAGACCGCTCACAAAGCTTATAAAAAAGAAGATGGCCTGAAAACAGGCTGAAAGATAGACTTTAAAGGGACAGACTCTATGGAAATCAGGGATCGTGATCATGCCCTTGATCTTATAAGGTTCATATGTGCGATACTCATGGTGCT
>JAEEGL014830804.1_pt1 | contig 13283 bp, 14 predicted proteins | sample 9134231 | NCBI WGS metagenome assembly JAEEGL01 (sample SAMN16246548, study PRJNA631951) | gut metagenome | biome: gut microbiome; feature: rumen; material: fiber-attached | host: Bos | place: Iran: Karaj | collected 2018-10 | reverse complement strand
GAGATTGATAAACCTCTTTCGTTCCTTCCCCTCTCAGGGGAAGGGGGACCGCCGTAAGGCGGTGGATGAGGTAAACTACGACCTCATCAGTCTTTTTGCTTCGCAAAAATCCAGCTTCCCCTACAAGGGGAAGCAACGTTTAGCGATAAACCAAACTCCCCGATAAACTTAAATTTGCATAGAAAAAGCGGACAGTTACTGTCCGCTTTAGTGTTTATCTTGTTTTATGAATTGAAATCCATCTTTACGTCTTCCTTCTTCTCGGTCTCAGCCTGGAAGAATTCAGCCTTCTGGGCGCCTATTCTGCCCGCTACTATTGACGACGGGAAGGTGACAAGCATCTGATTATAAGCCGAAACGTTTGCGTTATATGCGCGTCTTGAAGCGCTCAGATGCTCTTCAACGTCGGCGACGGTAATCTGAAGCTGTTTGAAGTTTTCACTCGATTTGAGCTCGGGATAAGCCTCGGCGGTGATGCGGATGCTTCTGGCGATTTCGTCAAGCTTTGAGTTGACCTCGCTGCACTCCTGCACGCTCATACCCGAACGCATACGGATAGTTTCGATAAGCGTGAACTTCTCGTGCTGAGCGTAAGCCTTGGTGATATCGAGAAGCTTTGAGAGCATATCGAAACGCTTGGTCAGCGCTACGTCGATACCCGAAAGGGTTTCGTCGATTTTAACCTGGGTCGATTTGATTTTGTTGAAGGTTCTGATGTACCACGCGATTGCGGCGACAACGAGAATAACCAACACTGCCAATACATACTTCCACATAAAAAGACCTCCATTCAATATTAATCACATTTTTACATAAACAACTATATCTGCGTCATCCTCTGACCAAACATCATTGTTGTCTTGATAATGAAAATGAGTAATACTATGTTCACATTTTTGATTTGTTTCAATATATGTATTAATCTCTTTTTGAAAATCAATCAGTAAATCAATAAGTTTGTCAAGTTCTCTTTTTGAGCATTCGATTTCGACATTGGGACACTCGTATTTTTCTTTGCCTTTTGTTTTCTTATAGTTCTCAGCAAACACTCGCATATTAATAAATCCCCTCCTTATTAATCGTTAATATATACCTTTTCATTGAGCTTCAGCCCGTCAACGAACTGAGTGATGAGCATTATGTCCTTTTCGATTTCCGCGCCGACCGACGAAACGTCGATGGGTGAGAATATCGGCGGCTCAAACGCCCATTTACCCGAGTTTACGCCGACGTGAAGCATATTGTTCTTGAAACAAAGCAGCAGAGCGCCGCTCGTGTTTTCACGCAGTGTTTCCAGCGCCTCCATAAGCTGGGGCGTCATTACGTAGAACGCCTCGGTCTGATTGTTGGTAAAGCAATCAAAATGAGAGGTGAACGCGGCGCTCTCAAACTCAACCTTCTCTATGCCCGAGTCGAGCGCGAGCATACGCTTTTTACCCGTAATCATAAACGACTTTTCAAACACCATCAGGTCGCATTTGAAGCGTTTGTTGAATTCGAAAATCATCCAGCGTCCCTTGAAATAGGTTATCGGCTTTGACTTGATATACTGCGAGTAGCTCGCGCGGTCCTCCATAAGCACGTCGGACTGCATAAAGTATATATCCTTGTACCTGCCTCTGATAAGGTCGTCGGTCCGGTAGTTGTTTCCCGTGCGTATCATATTCGTCGAGTCGATAGTAGATTTGGGAATTCCGTAATCGGAGTTGAACTCCTCAATTTCGAAATACCTTTCAAGCGAATTGCGCACGATTACCGCGTTGTAAAGCTTTTTGTAACGCCGTCTGATTTTACCTATCGTTACCGGCAGTGCGCCTATTAATGAAGCGAATATGAAAAACGACGAGTAGTAAAGCGGAACCGATACGGGCGATTCCGTACTCATAAGCTTCCACATACAGAAAGTCATTACAAGTATGAAGAAACCCGCGAATATTATTGAATTTCTTGTCTGCCGTCGGAGCTTGTCAAGCTTTTCAAGGTCCTCGGCAAGACGAAGCATATCTCTGTTTACCATTTTCTTAAAACAAAGCGGCAAAACACTGTGCCCTGCCGCTTAACAAATTCTTATTCCTTAACGCTGCCGTCCGCATTGAACAGCGGAAGCGGCTCAAGATAAATGATGTCGCCTCTTGCGATGGCGGCGCCTTCGGCTAAAATAGCCATCTTGCCGCAGATGATACCGCCTGCTTTTTCAACAAGCTGCTCAACCGCGAGCAGCGATGCGCCCGTTGAAGCAACGTCGTCAACTATAAGTATTTTCTTACCCTTCATAAGCTCGGCGTCCTTGCCGTCGAGGTAGAGCTTCTGCTCACCAACGGTGGTAATGGACTGAACCGTAGCCTCGAAAACGCTCGTCATATAGAGCTTGGGCTTCTTGCGCGCAACGATATAATACGAATCGCCCGTAAGCCTTGCCATCTCGTGAGCCAGCGGAATGCCCTTGGCTTCAGCCGTGATGATGTAATCGTACTCGGGAGCCTTCTCTAAAAGCGCCTTTGCCGAAGCGGTTGTCAGCGCGGGGTCGCCGAAGATTACGAAAGCGCCGATGTAGAGGTCGTCGTTGACCTTGCAAAGCGGAAGCTCTCTCTTAAGTCCTGCAATAGTGATGGGATATACCATTTTTTACACCTCTGTAAAAATATATTAAACAAGTTCCTTTGCCATAGCTTTGAGCGCTTCGATGTTTTCGTCGCTCAGAGCTGATTTTATAGTTACCGAATTTTCAAGATAGGTTATGTTTTTGCTGTTTTCAAGCATGGCGGTCATAACCTTCTTCGCCATGGGAGCCCATGAGCCGTTCTCGATAAAGCCTATTGTTCTGTTCTGATAATTCTTCTCGGTAAGGTGCGAGATGAACTCCTTCATGAACGGGAAAACGTCGGCGTTGTATGTGGTCGTCGCGAGTACAAGTTTACCGTAGCGGAAGGCGTCTTCAACGGCCTCAGCCATATCCTCACGGGCAAGGTCGGTTATTGCAACCTTCGGACAGCCGAGCGCTTCAAGCTCACTTTTGAGAAGCTCAGCCGCCTTTTTCGTGTTGCCGTAAACCGAGGTGTAGGCGATGCAGACGCCCTCACTCTCAACGCCGTAGGATGACCAGATATTGTAAAGGTTGAGATAGTAGTCAAGATTCTCGCTGAGCACGGGGCCGTGCAAGGGACAGATTGCGTTTAATTCAACGCCCGAAAGCTTCTTGAGAAGCGCCTGAACCTGCGCGCCGTATTTTCCGACTATGCCGAAATAATAGCGTCTTGCCTCGCACGCCCAGTCCTCGTCCGCGTCAAGCGCACCGAATTTGCCGAAAGCGTCGGCAGAGAAAAGCACCTTATCGGTCATATCGTAAGTAACGATAACCTCGGGCCAGTGTACCATAGGCGCGGTGAAGAATTTCAGCGTGTGCTTTCCGAGATTCAGTTCCTCGCCCTCGCTTACGGCTTTTGAATTACCGATAAAGCCTTCGCCGTAGAACTGAGCGACGAACTGCAGCGCCTTAGCCGAAGCGAGAACGGCAGTCTGCGGATACTTTTCGCAGAACGCCCTTATACTTGCCGAGTGGTCGGGCTCCGCGTGCTGAATTATAATATAATCCGGCGTTCTGCCGCCGAGAGCAGCTTCGAGATTTGCGAGCCATTCGTCCGTGAAATTTCTGTCAACGGTGTCGAAAACCGCAATTTTCTCATCGAGTATTACGTATGAATTGTACGCCATACCCTCGGGTACGTCGTACTGACTTTCAAACAGGTCAAGCTCTCTGTCGTTTACGCCGATATATTTGATATCATCCGTGATATACATATTAATCTCCTAAACATTTTATTGCCATATATTATACCATATGTTGAATACAACTACAAGAAAAATCGTACGGATTTTGTGAAAATGTTTGACAAATATATTTTTATAATGTATTATACACTGGCTTTGAAAAAAGCGGTCAGTTCGAAACCATCCTGACCTTAATTAAAACTAAGGAGAAAAATAAAAATGAAAAACAAAAAGGTTTATTCACTTGTGACAGCAGCGCTGATTGCTGCCATGTACGTGGCGCTCACGTATTTTTCAAACGCATTCGGACTCGCTTACGGCGAGGTGCAGTTCAGACTTTCCGAGGTGCTGATGCTTTTTGCGGCGTATACGCCTGCCGCAATACCCGGACTTACGATAGGCTGCTTCCTCGGTAATCTCGGCAGTCCGTTCGGAATGGTTGATATTATCTGCGGTACCTGTGCAACACTTCTTGCCGCCGTATGTATTTACCTGACAAGAAGGGTGCAAATAAAGAAATTCCCCGTTCTGTTTCCTATATTCACTGCGCTTTTTAATGCTGTTATAGTCGGCGCTGAAATCTCGTTTTTTATGCCTGAGGGCTTCACGTTTTACGGCATGCTCGTTTCGGGAGCGTTCGTCGGACTCGGAGAACTGGTTGTAACGCTCGTGCTCGGTATTCCGCTGAACGTTGCGATTATCAAAACGAAGATTAAAGAATTCTTCAAATAAAACAATACCGCCCTTGCGAAAATCTGTTGTTTATGATAGAATTTTCGTGAGGGTGATTTATATATGGCAAAAATTATAATTGCTGACGATGAACAGCTGATAAGAAAGCTGCTCACGGATTTTCTTACAAACGCGGGACACGAGGTTATTGAGGCTACCGACGGCGGCGAGGCAATCGAGCTGTTCAAAGCCAACCCCGATACCGCGCTCGTTATACTCGATATCATGATGCCTGAGGTTGACGGCTGGGAAGCCTGTCGTCAGATAAGAAAGACCTCGGACGTTCCCGTTATGATGCTCACCGCCCGCAGTCAGGATTTCGACCAGCTTACGGGCTTTGAGGCGGGCGCCGACGACTACGTAACCAAGCCGTTTTCACCGGCGGTGCTTGTCAAGCGCGTTGAGGCTCTGCTTCGCCGCAGCTCATCCGAGCCTAAAAAGACCGACGATCACTGGGGACTTAAAATCAATTCCGACGCGCACGAGGTCAGGGTTGACGGTCAGGTTATCGACTTAACTCTCAAGGAATTCAAAATCCTCGAAAAGCTTATCAACAATACCCAGCGTGTTTACAGCCGCGAGCAGCTGCTCGACGACGTGTGGGGCTTCGACTATTTCGGCGACGTGCGTACGGTTGACTCGCACGTTGCGCGCCTTCGCACCAAGCTCGGAAAATGGGGCGAACAGCATCTTAAAACGGTCTACGGCGTAGGCTACAAGATTCAGGAGAACACGGATGACTGAAAAGGGCAAAAAGAGATTTATGAGCATCAGAACCCGACTTTTCTTACAGGTCGGGTTTGTAATACTTATTGCCATAGCATTTATTCTGGTGCTTAATAATTTCCTTTTACCCGATATATACACTCGAAACGAGAAGCGCGCCATGCGCGAGGTTTACCGCATTATTGACGGCATCTCGCCGGAAGATGAGCTGTATTCGCATAAGATTAACAACTACGAGCGCGCAAACAGCCTGTCCATTGACATCTATCAGTCCGACGGAACGCCGCTTTACTACGGTACGGACGAGCTTTTCTCACATGGCGGTAAGACAACCTTCTCGGATTACGACGACGACAAGAACGGTTCGCATTTTGAGATTCTTACCAACGAGACGACAAAGTCGCAGTATCTCGTCTATTTCGCGCCGCTTTCCTTCGGCGGTGAGATTGAGATTTACTCTATGAAGGACAATATCGACGCCAACGCCAACACCGCAATTTTAATCACAAGCGCTACAAGTGTTGCTGCGCTGCTGCTGGCGGTGCTGTTTATCTTTTTCTACACGCGCAAGTTTACAAAGCCGCTTATCAAGATGAGCGAGGTCACGGCAAGGATGTCCGAAATGGACTTCTCGCAGAAATGCGAGGTCGAGGGCAACGACGAAATCAGTATGCTCTCGGAGAGTATCAACAATATGTCTGACTCCCTTGACGAAACGCTCAAGGATCTGAGTGAAAAAAACATTCAGCTCGAAGCGGATATCGAGAAGGAAAAAACGCTCGACAAAATCCGTAAGGACTTTATATCGAACGTTTCCCACGAGCTGAAAACACCGATTTCAATTATACGCGGTTATTCCGAGGGCGCTCAGATGATGCTCGATACGGGCAACAATGACTCCGCTAAGGAATACTGCAATATCATAGTTGACGAGACCGAAAAGATGAATGCGCTTGTTCTTCAGCTTCTTGAGCTTTCAATGTACGAATCGGGCAGCGTTACCGTAAACGCCGAAAGAATTGATCTTCGTACTCTTGTCGAGGACTACGCTCAGGACAATTCGTTCAAGATGAACGATAACGGCATCACCTTCGTCAATGAAATTCAAGACGGTATTTACGGCATGGGCGACCCGATTAAAATTGAGATGGTCATCAATAATTATATTTCCAACGCCATCTCCCACGCCGACGGTGAAAAACTGATAAGAGTCACAAGCGAGGATGTCGGTGACTGCTACCGCATTACCGTATATAACACGGGCGAGCATATACGCGACGAGGATATCGACAGTATCTGGATAAGCTTCTACCGCGCGGACAAATCCCGCTCGCGCAAGGAAGGACGATTCGGACTCGGTCTTTCGATAGTTTCCGCTATTCAGAAGCTTCACGGCTGCGACTACGGCGTTTACAACACCGACGGCGGCGTCAGCTTCTGGTTTGATATAAAAAAGGGAGAATAACAGAGAATAAAAAGAATCCGCAGTAACGGTTGTTACTGCGGATTTTCTGTTTTTTTAATTAACTGTCGAGTTTTTCTTTTCTGCCTATCTTTATGATTCTCGCTATCGACGGGCTGAATACAAGTCCGACCGCAAGCTCAATAAAGAAGTTTATACCTATCATTCCGACAAAGATGTACTTGATTGCATTTGTCTCGCCCTCGCCGTTTGCCCATTCGCGTATGGTCGGCATAAAGAATGCTAAGCAGCCCAGCACGAAAATGCCCGTGTTGACAATCGGGGTAAAAATACCCGAAACGTAGGTCGCAAGCGTGTCGTTTTTTTTCTTCAACAGGTCGTACACAAGTCCCGACATAAAGCCGGCAAGTATGCCCTTGAGCATAACGGTAGCTATTGTTCCGGGTATGTTGACCGCAAGAAACGCGCCCGCGTCACCCGAAAGCAGTACCATAAGTCCGAACACTCCGCCCAGCCACGCGCCCGCAAGCTTGCCGTACAGCGCAGCGCCTACTACTATCGGCACAAGTGCGAGGGTGATGGAAAAGGGTCCGATTTTGATGGTTGAGCTGACAAGCTGAAGCACTACGACTATCGCCGTCAGCAGGCCCGTCATAACGAGCTTCTTTGTTTTGTTTGACATTATATATTCCTCCTTGCTGTCTCCCCGAAACGGGTGAGACGCAATATTTAGAACTTATTTATTCTTATCGTAAACGGCCTTTAAGCCCTTCATAATAAGGTCGGCGTCATATACGATTTCGTGTTTGCACTCGCTGATGATAAACGAGGACAGACCGCCCGTAGCAACTATCGTTTTAGGCTCGCCGAGCTCGTCGATAAAGCGGTCAAGCATTCCGTCTATAAGGCAGGCCGTGCCGAATACCGAGCCCGACTGCATGCATTCAACGGTGTTCTTCGAGCATGCGCGCGACGGAGCTTCAAGAGCTATTGTCGGCAGCTGCGAGCTCGTCGAGGTCAGCGCATTGAGTGAGATTTCAACTCCGGGTGCGATAAGTCCGCCCACAAACGAGTTGTGCTCGTCAACGGCGTAGATTTTGGTCGCCGTACCCAAATCAATTACAAATGCGGGCAGGGGGTAGTGCGCTATTGCGCCGACTGCGCCCGCTGCGAGGTCCGCGCCGAGATAAGCGGGATTTTCTATAAGAATATTCAGTCCCGTCTTTGTGCCGGGTGCGAGAAGTATTACCTTATCGCAAAGCGAGTCGAGCGCCCTGACGAGAGTATTGGTAAGCTCGGGAACAACCGAGCTGATTACCGCGCCCTCAATTTCCGAGGTGTCAATACCGTGAAGACTGAAAATGCTCATAAAATCCACGGCGTACTGGTCAGGTGTGCGCTGACGCTCGGTGGCAAGACGTGAAACGAAAACTATCTTATCGCCGTCGAACACGCCGAAGCTTATATTAGTGTTGCCTATATCAACTGTTAATACCATTTTATCACGACCTTATTTTTGTCAAGGTGATTATAGCAGAGAATTATAATAAATGCAACAAAAACAAAATGCGTTTTTCGGAAAGTTAAAAGCGGCCTTGCCGAAGCAAAGCCGCTGCATTTTTATTTGATGGGTAATTGTTATTCCTCGTCGGAATTCTTCTTTCTGGTAAGAACGAATGCAGCGCATGCAACCGCGGCAACACCCGCAACCGAGATAAGCGCATAGTCGCCGGTCTTGGTGTTGGGAACCTGATTGCTTGAGGAGCTGCTTGAAGATGAATTGTTAGAAGAATTATTCGAACCGCCATTGTTTGAGCCGCCATTATTTGAACCGCTGTCATCGCCGCCGCCTAAGCCGAGCATACCGAGAAGGCTTGAAATAAGTCCGGTAAGACCGCTCAATGCGTCGCCGCCGTTGTTGAAGATATTGCCGATATCGTCAATGTTTGCATTGTTGATGAAATCGGAAATCCGATTGTACATATCGTTGTCGATAACGCCCGAATCAAGCAGGGTATCAAGGATGTCCTGAATCTGCTCTGCGGGAAGACCTATGAGAAGTCTGCCGATAGCGGCCGCCTTACCTGCAACGTCAAGCGAGTCGTCCTCCATAATATCTCTGACCTGATCGATTATGCTGTTCTTGGCAGCATCCTTGTCAAGGTCGGGCTCGTTCTTGATAGCTTCCTTAAGAGCGCCGTACTCGGGATTGTCAATAGCGCCGTAGTTGTAGAGCTGATCGGCTACGTCGAGAGCCTCCTGGGTGTTCTCAACGCCGAGGTCCTTAACCTTTTCAAGAATTTCGGCAACCGCGTCGTCGGAGGTGAATTCCTTATCCTCCTCGTCGGTTGTGCCGATCTTTTCGATAATGGCCTCAACCTCGTCAAGCACGGGGTCGGTGTTGCTCAGCTGAACAGCCGCCGCGAACGTAGGCAGGCAGAACGCCATTACAAGACAGATTGCCGTAAATACGGAAATAAGCTTCTTCATAACAATTACCTCAAAAAAACTGATTTTTGCGTGAATACATAATAATCCATATTCACCTCTATATAATACTATAACTGAAACACAATGTCAACAATATTTTACATTCATTCATATCCGGCAAAGCTTGGGAATATAAATTGAGAGAAACAAAAATTAAAACTCTTGGGGAGGTACCGAGATGGCACAGAAAAGCATATACCGCGATATCGCCGAAAGGACGGACGGTGATATTTATATAGGCGTCGTGGGACCCGTCAGAACGGGCAAATCCACGTTTATCAAGCGCTTTATGGACACACTTGTAATTCCGAACATTGAGTCCGAAGCCGAGCAGACCCGCGCGGTTGACGAGCTGCCGCAGTCCTCGGCGGGCAGAACGATAATGACGACCGAGCCGAAATTCATACCCGAAAATGCCGTGAGCGTAACGCTCGACGGTAATGCCGAAATGAAGGTGCGTATGATTGACTGCGTCGGCTACATAGTTCCGAGTGCGCTCGGCTATATCGAGGACGGCAATCCGCGTATGGTGCGTACGCCGTGGTTTGAGGAGGAAATACCCTTCAATATGGCGGCGGAGCTCGGCACCGAAAAGGTCATAAACGAGCACTCGACCATAGGCCTTGTCGTCACGACCGACGGCAGCATCAGCGACATTCCGCGCGAGGAATACAAGGCCGCCGAGGAGAGGGTGATAAGCGAGCTTAAGGAGCTTTCTAAGCCGTTTATAGTGCTTCTCAACTGCACCTATCCGAATTCCGCTTCGGCAGCCGAAACCGCCGGGACGCTCAGCGCCGAATACGGTGTGCCCGTGCTGCCCGTAAACTGTCTTGAGCTCGGCGAAAACGACATAAAGGAAATACTTACGCAGATACTCTTTGAATTTCCGTTAAAGCAGGTCAGTGTCGGTCTGCCGAGATGGCTGACAGGTCTGCCCGATACCCACTGGCTAAAGCGCGAGCTGGTTTCGCTTATACGCGATGCGTCTGAGAATATGAGCCTTGTGCGTGACGTGAGCGTGCTGCGTGACGCTTTATGCGGCGGCGAATACGTGACAGCTTCGGCTGTCGGCTCAATGCAGTTGGGAAACGGCAGCGCCGAAATCTCGGTCACACTCAGAGACGATTTGTTCTATAAGATAATTGCCGAGCAGACGGGAATTGATATCGGCTCGCAGCAGGAGCTGATGAGCCTTGTGTGCGACTTGAGCGAGACAAAAAAGAAATACGATAAAATCAAAAATGCCCTCGATGAGGTCGAGAACACGGGCTACGGAATAATTATGCCCGACATTGACGAACTCAGCCTTAAAGAACCCGAAATCATCAGGCAGGGCGGCCGTTACGGAGTGAAGCTTTCGGCTTCCGCCCCGTCGATACATCTGCTTCGAGCTAATATCGAAACCGAGGTCGCGCCCATAGTCGGCACCGAAAGTCAGTCCGAGGAGCTTATAAGGTATTTGCTTGCGGGCTTCGAGGAGGAGCCCGAAAAAATCTGGGAGTCCAATATCTTCGGCAAGTCGCTCAATGAGCTTGTCAACGAGGGGCTTCGCAACAAGCTTTTACACATGCCGACCGATGCCAGAATGAAGATGCAGGAAACGCTCGAGAGGGTAATCAACGAGGGCTGCAACGGACTTATCTGTATTATTCTGTAACCGAAAACACTTCGCCAAATTTGAGTTTGTCGGGACGTAGGGGCGAGCTGTGCTCGCCCGTAGTTTACATATTATTTGACGGGCGGGCAAAGCCCGCCCCTACGGATTACGCCCCGATAAACTCCGATTTATGTGATAAAAAAAGGCAACGCATAAGCGTTGCCTTTATCTGTTGTTTTTCTTTATTCAAAATTCTCGTTAAGCGTCTGCATCGTTACGCTTTCCTTGGCGTACTGCGAGAGGTACTTCTCCTGATAGTAATTCTCATGGTATGCGTTGAGCTTGCCGTCGGGAGAAATCATAAGCACGCCGCAGCCGCGCTGTGTTCCGAGCTTGTAGATGCCCGAATAAGCCAGGTAGTCGATGCTCATGCCGTATGTAAGGTCAATGCCCTTGTAGTTGACCGAAAGGTTGTTGAGGTGGTCATGGCCGCAGAATACCGAATCGCCCGATTTGGTTTCAAGCATGGTTTCAAACAGCTCGTCGGTATGAATACCGGGATAGATAAGCTCGCCCTTTTCGCCGATAGTGCCGTAGTTGTACTTAACATTTTCGGTGTCCTTGTAGCCGTTGGCCTTGAACTCGTTCCACGCATCCTGATACTCTGTCAGCGGAATGTGGAAGAACAGCGAGGTCTTGACGGTATCAAGGTCCGCGTACTTGGCTGCGGTCTCGGGTTCAAGCGCCTTGTACTCCTCAATAAGAGAGGCGTTTCTCGCATTGATTTCGCCGACTACGTTCTTATACCACTCAACCTGATTGGCGTGAATGTTATCGTACTTCCAGAGTATGCCGAAGTAGTCGCCGTCAACGTAGGAATGTGAGTCGAGCAGCACAAGCGAACGTGTTGTGATATTATCGGGATTTACTATATTGAATACCTGATTGCCCACGCCGTCAACATCCTCGGGACCCGCCTGAAGAAGGCAGTGCGGGAACTCGCCCGAGGTGTAGAAATCGGTTATATCCTCACGGCTGAAATAGCTGTAAACTTCGGTGTCGTGGTTGCCGTAGCAGACTGTCCAGTTAACGCCGAGAGCTTCCATAAGATTTGCAAACACCTTTGCGCCGGACTTGTTGTTGAACGTACCTGCCTGGAAGGGAACGGGATAGGCTACGTCGCCCGTAACGATAACGAAATCGGGCTTTTCCGCCGTGATAAGAGCCGCAACGGCGTTTATAGCCATTGAGTCCTTGGCGATGGACATCCAGCCGCCGCCAATATGTACGTCGGTCAGCTGAAGAACCTTGAGCTCACGGTCGGTGTGTATGTTCCACTTGCCGTTGTCGTAGTTTTCGAACTCGGGAAGCTCTTCGTCGTACTGCACCGCGGCAAAGGACTTCGCCTTTTTGATATTGGCATTCAGACCGATAACCGTAATAAGCGTTGTTATAAGCACGAACGCAACGATTACGCACAGCAGCCCGAGAAAGAACTTTCTCGCTCTGTGCTTTTTGGGCTTCTTAACCTCGGCGATTTCGGCGCCGTTTTCGGTTTTTTCTTTTGCTTTACTCATTTTCGGATCCCCCTGATTTAATATAGAGTTGAGCAGATAACCGCTCTCTGAATACGTTTTGCAATTTATCAGTCAAGCCGTCTGTATGAAAAGCGTCGGCATTGATAACAAGGTTATATACTTTTGTTTCGCCGTACGAGTGGCAGTATATTTCGCGCACCGCGTCTGCCAGTCCAGCTTCTTTAATAAGCGATTTTGCTCTCTCAATGTCGTCGTCCTGCGATTTTCCTATGAGCAGACCGAGCGACGAGATAAGCGATTTTACGCCGCTGATGACGATTATTATTGAAGCGACAAGGCCCATTAACGAGTCTATCGAATACCCGAGCTTTTGCGTCAGCGTGAAGGAAACGACGATACATACCGAAATAAAGAAGTCGAGTATGCTGTCGATTTTCATATTCTTAAGAATTGCCGAGTTGAATTTTTTCTCAGCCGCACCGAAGCCGAAAACCATGGCGAGCTTAACCGCAGCGGTCGCGGCTATGAGCAGCGCGTACTTAAACATGTACCAGACGGGCACGGGGTAGAGAAGCCTCTGAAGCGAGGTATATACAAATGCAAGTCCCGTCAGCAGTATTACCAGCGACAGCAGGAGGTTGACAACCTCCTCAATTTTGCCGTAGCCGAAGGGGTGCTTGTCGTCGGCGGGCATCAGCGCCACGCGGAAGCCGACAACGGCAATTACTGCAACGAGCATATCGGCAAGTGAATTGAGCGAGTCAACGTATATGCTTATGCTGTTTGAGGACACGGCGACAAAAAGCTTCACCGAAAACAGAGCGAGATCGGCAGCCGCCGCAAGAGCGCATATCAAGCTTTTCTTTCTGCCCGTAGTAATTGTCCGCACCGCCTTTTGTTTGATAAAAACATTTTAGCATTAATGACGGATTAATTCAATAACCAATTACCGATTTACCGTCGCGGTAAATTCCCCTGAGCGTGAAGTCGTAATCAAACAGAATTATAT
>JAEEGL013006610.1_pt1 | contig 13284 bp, 4 predicted proteins | sample 9134231 | NCBI WGS metagenome assembly JAEEGL01 (sample SAMN16246548, study PRJNA631951) | gut metagenome | biome: gut microbiome; feature: rumen; material: fiber-attached | host: Bos | place: Iran: Karaj | collected 2018-10 | reverse complement strand
CGATGTCGATCTGGCCCGCCAGCAGCGCGTTGGCCTTGGCGCTGGCGTCGCCCATGAAGAGGATCTTCACGTTGTGATAGGGCACGGCCTTGCGGTAGTAGGGATTCTTGACCATGTCGTATCCCACCTGCGTGGTGAAGCTCTTCACCATATAGGGGCCGGTGCCGATCATGCCGTTCTCGTAGTTGTCGCCGGTGCCCTCATAGTCCACGATGGCCATGGCCGGGTCCGCCAGGTTGCCCGCCAGGTTGACGTAGGGGGTGACGGTCTTGATGGTGATGGTGTTATTGGCGTCGTCCGCGGTGACCACGGCCTCGAACTCCAGGAAGTTCTGGGGGGTGGTGGAGCCCTCGGGGCCCTTCTCCCGGACGTAGTCCAGGGCGTACTTGACCTTGGTGGCGGTCATGTCCACGCCGTTGGAGAACTTGATGCCGCTCTTCAGCTTGATGGTCCAGGTCAGGTGGTCGTCAGAGCTGGTGATGCTCTCCGCCAGGCAGGGGATGGGCTGGCTGTTGTCGTCGAACTCGAAGAGGGATTCGCTGATGCCGTAGCGCATGCAGTTCCAGGCGCAGTTGGTCTGCATCCAGGGGCAGATCATGCCGTCGGAATACATCTGGCAGCCGAAGGTGAGGGTCTTCTCGGCGGCGGCGGTGCCGGTGCCGGTCTTGCCGCCTTCGGTCTTGCCGCCGCAGCCCACCATCAGGGCGGCCAGCAGCAGCACGCAGAGGAGAAGTGCAAGGATGCGTTTCATGTTTTTTCCTTCCTTTTCGCTGAATATCTCCCAGAACCTGCGTTCCCGCCGCAAAAAAAGGACCGCTACCGCAAAAATGCGGCAGCAGTCCGTTTTCAGCAGCCTCTGAATCATGGCACGCAGGCTCCAAAAGTCCGTGGAGTTGGTGCAGACGCTCACAGGCAAGTCTTCTGGCTTATGGGTCATCACCTCGGCCGTCTTCCCAGCCCGAGGGCCAGTGACACGGTGGCTTCGGCTCGCCAAATACAGCGGCGGCTCCGTGCGGGATTCTCACCCGCTTCCTTATTCAGCCTCCCCCTTGAGGGAGGTCACCTGCGGCGTTATTCCTTTTTCGACATGAAATATAACAGTAACAACATCCGAAGTCAAGAAATCGCGGCCTGAGGGAACTTGACAAATCGGGGATTTATTCCGCTTCCCGGGCGTGCTGCACCAAGAGCGCCCGCACCTCCGGGTATTCCCCCAGCCCCCGGAGGATACATTCCGGCTCCGTGCCCAGGGCGGCCACCCGGTTCTTCCAGGACTCCGGCTCCTCCCCCGCCATGTCGTTGTTGGCGTGGTCTCCCGCAACGATCATCAGGGGGGCCAGGTACACCTTTTTCGGCTTCCGCTGCCGCACCAGGTCCAGCACCGGGCCGATGCCCGGGTCGAACTCCACGGTGCCCGCCGCGAAGTTGGGCCTGCCGTCCCGCCGGAAGGCGGCGTTCAGGGCCTCGTAGGGGTTCTCCGCCGTCTCCTCGCTGCCGTGGCCCATGAGGGCCAGGACCTCGTCCTCCCCCACCCGGTCAAACTGCCGCTCCAGAGCTGCCGCCAGGGCCTCCAGGTCCGCCGGTCCCGCCACCAGGACCTTCCCCAGGCGCAGGGTTTGGAACCTGCCCTTCCAGGCCTCCAGGGTCTCCCGCAGCAGGCGCATCTCATACCCCTCCAGGAAGAAGGTGGGCTGCACCAGGAGGTCCTTCACCCCGTCCCGCTCCATGGTCTCCAGGGCCCGGGTGAGGGTCATGGGGGCTTCCTCTCCCCGCTTTTCCAGCTTCCGCAGAATCATGCCGCTGGTCCAGGCGGCGTACAGCCGCCGGTCCGGGAAGGCCGCGGCCAGGTCGGCCTCGATGGCCCCGATGGTTTTCTTCCGGGTGTCCCCGTAGGCGGTGCCGAAGCTCACCGCAAGGATAGCCTTGTCCATGTTGTCTCTCCTTTCTGATTTGTCATGGAATATAACAGATACACCCGGGGAAGTCAAGGCCGCAGGGCAAACCTCCCCAATCTGGCGGAACGGGATCGCCTCTCCCAAAATTTGTGCATAATTATGCGAAATAAGCCTTGATTTTTCACGGGGACTCCTGTATAGTGAATCAGGTTTTATCACGAAACTAATTTTATTGCGGTAATGGACGTACCGCAAAGTGGGGGGTGCTTATGCGGAACGCGGAGAAGGACGAGCGGGAGATGACGGAGCGCCGGGAACGGATGCTGGAGGCGGGTTTCCGCGTCTTTGCTGCCAGGGGCATCGAGGCCGTCCCCATGCAGGAGGTGGCGGAGGCCTGCGAGGTGGGCATTGCCACCCTCTACCGCTACTTCAACACCAAGCTCACCTTCGTCATTGCCATCGGGGCACGGAAATGGGAGGAATACTTCCAGGAGGTGGAGGCGGAATACACCCGGCGGGGCGGGGAGCTGATGACCGCCGGGGAGGAGCTGGATTTCTACCTCAGCGCCTACATTCTCCTGTACCGGGAGCATCCTGACCTGCTGTGCTTCAACCAGGATTTCAACGGCTATCTCCTCCATGAGCGGGCCTCCCCGGAGCAGCTTGCCCCCTATTTGAAGGCGGCGGCCCCCTTCGGGGCGAAGTTCCGTCGGCTGTATGAAAAAGGCGTGCGGGACGGCACCATCCGCACGGAGGAGCCGGTGAAAACCATGTACAACTCCACCATGCACATCATGCTGGCGGTGTGCGGGCGGTACGCCCAGGGGGTGGTGGTACACTCCGATGACCCGGAGGACCTGACCCGGGAGCTGCTGATCCTCAAGCGCATGATCCTGAGCCAGTACGTCACCTGACCCCAGGCGAGGGCTTTCATTTTCCCAAATTGTGATAATTCTTTTATTGAAATAATTACCATATCAATAAATGGCAACCCAACAAGGAGGAAACCCTTTATGAACGGCAAAACGAAACGGCTGTTTTCCCTGCTCCTGTGCCTGGTGCTGCTCTGCGGCCTGCTGCCGGGAGCGGCGCTGGCGGATGACCCGGAGCCCCACGAACACACATGGAGCGACTGGGAAACCACCACCCCGGCGACCTGCACCGAGCCGGGAGAGGAAACGCGCACCTGCACCTGCGGCGCGACGGAGACCCGGTCTGTTCCCGCCCTGGGTCACGGCTTCGGCGGCGACGGCATCTGCCTGATATGCCACTACGACGCGCTGGCTGCTGTTGACTCCGATATCCGGACCGAGCACTGTGAAGATGCCGGTGAGGACCGGGATTACAAGCACCTCTTCGTCTATTCCTATGAGAAGAGCAAGCAGCCCTGCAAGGAGGCAGGTTACGACGCCTACGTCTGCTACTTCTGCGGCAAAGAGGTCCATGTGCCGGTTCCCGCAACGGGGAATTGCCTTCCCGGAGGGGAGCTTCACACCGTTAAGGAAGCGACCTGCACGGCGGACGGGAAGGTGTACTGGAACTGCGTTTCCTGCGGTCAGCCATGCGATTACGTCACGATCCCCAAGCTGGGGCACGATTACATCAAGACGCAATACCAAGCCGCCACCGCCACCAGGGATGGCAGCATCACCTATACCTGCACCCGCTGCGGCGGGACAAAGACGGAGACCATCCCAAAGCTGGGCTCCACCTATCAGGTCCCCGACGTTGGCCGCATCATTGAGGATTACATCAAAGAGGTCACGGACGGTTACGCAAAAAACTGTCTTAAGTATACCGACTACTACGCCGCCCGGGACAGCGTGGTGACGGTGAACGCCAACTCGGCGGGACAGGTGAAGATCACCATTGCCGGCCCCGGCATGCTGACGGACAAGACCACCAACCGGGACTTCATGGTGCTCTGGGCCCAGGAGGACTCCGGAAATAAATTCTGCGAAGTCCTGATCGACACCGAGACCCCGACCCAGGACCCCAACTTCCCCGAAGGCACCCTCTCTGCCCGGTATAAGAACCGGAAAATGGACGTCTACCTGGTGGGCTTCGGCACCGAAGGTCGGGTCGGCCTCCGCAGCATCGCCATCCACGGCAACTACATCAACGTCTATACGGTGAACTGCAACATCGGCTATATCACCAATAAGGATGAAAACAATTCCGTACGCCACACTTACTCCGGCGATTGCGGGCTTTTCGTGGACGGCTTCGACAGCCATATCTACATGGGCGCGGAGACCAACGCCACCCGGATCGGGGAGATCGGGATCAATGCGACCCTGAACGTACCCTGCTCGGAATATGCCCTTTTCGACGATACGGGCGCAGCCCCCCTCTGGTGGCGGGAAGCGAGGGGCTTTCGCTTCTATGCCCAGAACCCCGTGGACGCCGGCAAACCCACCCTGCTCCTGCAGAACCTCAAGCTCGATCATCTCGGCACGATGAAGGAAGGCGTATGGGCCTACCATACCCACGAGGAACTGCTGCTCACGTACCCCTGGTACTTCGACGGCTACGCCACGGACGGCAAGCTGGAGGGGTACGCCAACGTCTGGCTGAAAAACTGCGTTCTGTCGTCAGAGAACAACGATTTACACGACTTCAAGCTCTACGATTTCTCCATGCTCCGGCTGGAAAACAGCAATACCGGCGACGCCGGCACGGATAATCGGAATACGATTACGCTGCACAACCGGTCCCAGGCGTACCTGAGCGGCGTCCAGTACGACGACGTGAAGGCTCTGGGCACCAACGCCCTCACCCTGGACGATACGACCCTTTACGGCAATATCCTGGCAGCGGGGACCAGCGACGACGTGTATGAGCTCAACAGGGACGTGGAAACGGGCGTCCTGTACCACAGCATGCCCGTCGCCAAATACAGCACGAGCGTGTCCTACGGCTTCACCGGGGCTAAGCTGACCCTGGACCTGGAGGGCGCGTCGGGCTCCATGCTGTTCCGCGGGAACACCGAACTTCCGGGCATCATGGTGGACCACGCGGCGGCCATGGCCATCAAGGGCGCAGGCAGTCTGCAGATCGCGGACCGGCGGTATACCGGATACGGCGAATACGTCCCGGCTGCCGTGGGCTACGGTTACAGCTGGAACTGCGCGGCAATCGGCGGCACCCCGGCGTATGAGCCCCTTCCCCACGGCCTGATCTCCGTGGAGGGCGGCACGATCACCGCCGACGTCGCCTTGGGCTCTGCGGCCATCGGCGGCTCGGTCACGGGCCCGAGTATCACCTATCGGACACAAACGCTGATAGACCCGAATACCCAAGAGGAACATGAGGAATGCATCCTGGACGGTCAGGGAAACAAGATCATTGACGAGGGGCAGAGCACGCCCGGCTTCTCCCCGGACGGGGGCTACTTTTCCATCCGGGGCGGCGTCCTGAACCTTTCCGCCACTGAAGGCGGCGCGGCCATCGGCGGCGCCCGGGGCGGCAACGGCGGCCTGATCGAGATCACCGGCGGCACCGTGAACGCTGCGTCCCACCAGGGCGGCGGCGGCTTCCACGGCGGCGCGGCCATCGGCGGCGGTGAAACGGTATACGACCACAGCTACGAGCTGATCGGCTTCCAGCAGTACCGGTTCTATGGCGGCCCGGATCAGACCTACGGCATCCGTCCGGACGTCTATGTGTATACCGACGACAACGGCGCTCTCCGTTACCGGCTGGAGAACAAAAACAACTTCTTCTCCAGCGACACCAGCCGGGATATCCCTTTGAACGGCGGTGTGTATACCATCGAAGCTGACGCGGTATTCGGCACGTATACCTTTGAAGGAACCCCGGGTTCCGACCCCGATCTGTTCTACATCGAGCCGGATACCTCCACCTCCATTTACCGGGATAAATACACCTGGGCCTCCGGCGGCGGCAGCGGGCAGCTCATCATCCGGGGCAGCGGCGTGGTGAACGCCTCGGCGGATACCCCAGGTTACACCACCACCAACGACTATAACCCCAAACCGGTGGATTACACCGTCAGCGACAACTATTACCTCTGCTATAACGGCGGCTATCATCCCATCGATATCACGAAGCTTTACGATTCGGAAGGCAATCAGACCGAAATAGAACAACGCCACTACAACCGGTTCAACAGCAACACGCAGCAGTATGAGATCGTCCCCTTTACCGTGGAGGGATACGGCAATCCCGTTTACGCAAACGGCATGACCCCGGGCTACGTGATCGGCTGCGCCAGCGAGGAGCCCACCTTCTCCCGGCGGAACACCACCGAGATCCGGTCCGGCAAGGGCGTCCGCCTCCTGATCATGGCCACCCAGACCGCCCTTGGCGTGGACGACCAGTATGAACCCGCCGCCCGCCAGGACCGCTGGTTCTACCCGGATACCTTCAAAAAGGGCTACGGCGTGAAGCGCCTCGACGATTCCTGGTGGGACTACTATCAGGCCCACAGGGATGAATTCCCCCTCGGCTTCGACGCCACGGAATACGAATACTGGCCCTCCATCGTGGACGACAACCTCCTGCTGTTCACCAAGGGCTGGGTGAAGAGCACGGTGGTATGGGGAGACAGCCAGGAGGGCGATCCCCATTATCCGGAACAAATCATCGTCGGAGGCGAAGCGGGCCATTACGAAATGACCTCGACCCTCACCGAGGGCAGCTCCTACCGGGTGCAGGGGAATTTCACCTGGCCCGTGGAGCTCACCGTAAACGGCAACTATAATATGCCCGCCGGGGCGACCCTCACCTTCCTGACCGGCAGCAAGCTCACCGTGCCGGAGGGGATCACCATCCTGGCCGATCCGGAGCAGCTTGTCTTTGAGGACGGCGCTTACGCCACGGGCAAGGGCTACTGGCCCGGCAAGCCCCCAGCTCCCGATTCTCCCCCCAGCGCCACCCAGATCCAGTCCATCCTCTCCCGCATCGACAAGACCCTGAACGAGGAGCTGGACGCAGACGGGAACACGGTATGCGACGAAAACGGCGAGCCCGTGAACCCCGTGGTGGTGTCCCACCTGGGCATCGCCACCAGCGGCAGCGATTACGTGGTCATTCCCGGATACAGCCCGGCGGACGTCCGCAACAAGGCCGTTCAGGCCTCCCTGGAAGAGAAGAATATCCGCTTCATCATCAGCGCCGGAGCCTCGGGCTTCCGCAAGAAGACGGTGAAGAACGGGGACGACGTGACCGTCACCTGGTCCCTGAATTCCTGGCACGACGCCGTGGTCTCCCTGCTGGAGAACGGGGCCCTCACCGCCACCCCCGGGTCCTATACCCTCACCCACCATTTCGACGTGCTGGTGCAGTCGGACGGCCAGGGCAAGCTCAAATTCATCGAGCTGCACAGCGCCAAGCTCAACTCTCCCAGCTATACGGTCTATGAGGGCCAGGCGGACGATACGCTGCACCTCACCTACAAGGGCGTGGACAACAAGCTGGTTTTCACCATCAAGCTGGACCACGACCAGGTGGTGAACAACAAGCAGGTCTTCTATATCCCCAAGTTCTCCGGCAGCCAGTTCAGCCTGGACTCCGTCTCCCCCCTGAAGGATAAGTGCGCCCTGCGCTACGGCGGCTCCTTCTCCTTCACCACCCCCTTCGCGGATTTCGGCGGCATCGACGTGAAGGAGCTGCAGCTCAACTACGGCGGCGACTCCCCCACTCTGGGGGGCATCAATGTGGATGCCCATGCGGAAATCCCCTCCATCGCCGGCTTCCCGGTGAAGGGCAAGGGCAAGCTGAAAATCAACACCTTCTCCGGCAAACAGATCTACTCCCTGAACGTGAGCATGGAGACCCCCATCTTTGAGGGAGCCTTTGAGGCCACCTTCAAGGAGGCCCGGGGCGTGGTCCTGCCGGATACCCTCTACGCCGAGCTGGCGGTGGGAGAAGGGGGCATCCCCCTCGTTCCCCCCACGGTGGTGGGCTATATCCAGGGCGGCGGCCTGGGGGTGAGCGGCCTGGCGGATACCGTCGCCATGGACAGCTTCGGCGCGCCTCCCGTGCGCCTGAAGATGGCGGCCAAGGGCAAGATCATCGACGTGATCGAGGGCTGGATCCGCCTCTCCGTGGGCCTGGACGGCTTCGACCTCTCCATGGACGACATCAAGATCGCGGACGCAAAATTCATCAAGGAATGCGGCATCAGCGCCAAGTGGGACGCCGGGAAGAAATACCTCAAGAACGCGGAATACTGGGGCTTCAGTCTGGACATGAACCAGTACATCGTGGTGTCCATCCAGCTCCCCGGCTATGAGGACGAGTACGGCTGGGACGAGAACGACTTCCCCTCCCTGGCCTTCATCTCCGCCAGGGGCGACATCGGCTTCGGCGGCTTCGTGGGGTACAACATCACGGAAAAGAACGGCCATAAGACCGCGAACTTCATCTATCAGGTCTATGCCTCCGGCTCCCTGAACGGCAGCGTGAATATCCCCAAGGGCCTGGTGGGCGGCTTCTTCCCCCTGAAGAACGTGACCCTGGGCAATCTGCAGATGGGCTTCTACGCCGCGGCCAACACCATGACCTCGGTGAACGGCGACGACCTCACCGGCTCCCCCAGAAGCGTTCTCAGCCAGCTGGCGAAAAACGCGAAGATCGACTTTGACGCCGCCATCGGCGTTAAGGTGGTCATCGGCACAGGCAAATTCAAGGGCCACGTCCGCATCGTCTATGTGCTGGGAGACAAATCTCCCTCCATCAGCGGCGGCTGGGGCGGCGGCAAGGACCTGAACCTCCAGGCGGCGCTCCACAGCGCGGAGGACGACGACCGGGATTACGTGGTGCTGACGGACGTGACCCTTGAGGATACCGGGGAGACCGTCCCCGCCATCGTAGAGGGCGGCATGAAAACCGTGGGCAGCCTCAGCGCGGACGGAATCGCCATGGTGGACGAGTCCGGCATGGAGCTCATGGAAATCGGCATCGAGAGCGCCAGCAGCAGCCAGCTTGTGGTCACCTTCGACCAGGAGGCCGTCACCAACGGCGATTACCTGGTGATCGGCCTGACGGACGGCAGCACCCTGCTGAACGCCAACCAGGTCTCCGTGACCTGCGATAATCAGGCTTTCCAGCTGGTGGCGGCGAATTACGGCGATCCCGCTGAAACCACCACTTCCGATCACGGCACGCAGGAATGGTACGACGGGGACAGCTTCGCGGCAGAAACCGGCAATGCCAACATCGCCTTCGTGGAAGGCTCCATCTGCTTTGCCCCCACGGTGACGGGCACCTATACCATTACCATCGTGGGCAGCAGCGCCGAGATCGACACCGACAACGTCATTGTGGTGCAAAACCAGGATTTCGCCTCCCTGGCGGAGAGCGAAATGGCGCTGAACGATCCCGAGGCGGCAAGCCCGGCGGTGTCCGGCCTGGTGGCGGCGGCCTACGGCGTGACCAACGCCAACGCCTCCCGCAGATACAAGGTCCAGCTCGTCCTGGGGGCGGAAAAGGGCGTGGGGGACTACCTGGCGGCGGAGACCGGCGAGCTCACCGGCAGCACCGCCTACAGCGAGAACATCCATTCTGCCTCCGCCCTGAGCTTTAACCCCATTGGCGACAAGATTCCCACCGGGGATTACTACCCCACCGTCCTCCTCCTGGAATACGTGCAGGCCTCCAACGCCAGCAACACCGTGGAGACCTGGGCCGTGGTGGACCAGTACAGCTTTGACCAAACCATCCGTTATACGAACAACGCCGTCCCCGCCGCGCCGGCGAACATCACCCTGGCTTACTCCGGCAACGGCACCATGACCGTCGGCTGGAACGCCGCGACGGACGCCGGGAAGGCCGCCGACGTCTACCAGCTCACGGTGTATGAGGAGGTCACGGATTCCTCCGGCACCCGCTGGGAGGACACCGGCCTGGTGTTCCAGACCCAGGACGATTCCACCGGCCTGATCATGGACCTCAATACCCTTTACGGCGAAACCGCCACCCCCGATAAAAACCTCCGGGTGGGGATCAAAGCCCAGTTCCAGAACGGGGACGGCACCTACAAGACCAGCCTTGAGGGCCTTTCCGGCGCCGCGGCTCTGACGGAGCCGCACCCGCCGACCGTCACCTATTCGGACAACGTAGTCCTGGGCGAGGGCAGCGTCCACACCCTGACCGTGGGCGCGAACGGCGGAACCTTCCAGGTGAAGGGCACGGAAAACCTCAACGTGACCGTCACCGATGCGGCGACGGGCAGTCCCCTGAGTCTCTCCGGAAACGGCACCAATACCGTCACCGTCACCTTGCCGGCGGGCAGCAACTCCCTGACGCTCCAGGTGCAGGCGAAGAAGGCCGGCGGCAAGGATTACGCCCTGAACGCCATCGTTGTGGCCTATGATACCGTTCCCCCTCCCCTGATGCTCAATGACCTGGGTTCCTTCCCTGTGTGGTTCGCGGAGTACGGCTCCAGGTCCACCATCACCGGCCATACCGAAGCAGGCGCCCTCATCCGGGTCTGGGAGTACGGGAATACGCTGCAGCTTGTGGCCCAGGGGACCGCAGGGGAGGACGGCAGCTTCGCCATACCCCTGTATTTCACCGGCGAGCCCACCTACCTGGTGGAGGCGGTGGATCAGCTGGGCAACCGCTCCAAAGCCCTCACCGTCACCTTTGCCGAAGCCGATGTCACCGTCACCCTTGACCTGAATACGCCGGGCGCCTCCTGCTCCGTCTCCCGCGTGGGCCTTCCCGCGGATGTGCCCATCGGGGAGCTCCCTGTTCCCTTCTGCGAGGGGGCGCTGTTCCTGGGCTGGTATTACCAGGTGGAATCGGTGGAATACGATGAGACCGAAGCCAACTGGACAACGGTCACCGTGGAGGATAAAGACGGCAATTCCGTTACCCAAACCGTGAAGCCCATAAAGAAAGTAACCATGGTAAACGTCCCGGTCACTCCGGGCACTGCCTTCAGCGAGGATACCACCATTTACGCCGATTGGGCCGAAAGAATGCTCATCACCTTTGAACCCGGCTTCAGCGCCTCCTGCTCTGTCAACATGCTGGACGTCTCCAAGGGCGAGAAGGTGGGCGAGCTGCCGGTGCCCGTCTGGACGGGGACTCCCGACCGGATGTTCATGGGCTGGAACACCGATCCCGACGGGTACGGGCTCCAAATCACCGAAACCTACGTCTGCGGTGCCGATACCACGGTCTACGCTCTGTGGAGCCCCTACGTCACCGTCACCCTGAACCCGGGCCTGGGCAGCTGCGACGTGGAGGCCATCCGGGTCGTGCCCGGCGGGAGCATCTCCGCCTATCCCTCCGGGGACGAGGTCGCCTCCACCGGCTACACCCTGAAGGGCTGGTACACCGATCCCGAGGACGAGACCACCCGGGTCACCGGCGGAGAGACCTATAACGCGGATACCACCCTGTACGCCGTATGGACCAGAAACACCGATACCCTGAGCGTGACCCTGGCAGGCTGGACAGAGGGCGACATCAGCCTCCCTGAGCTGATCTACACGGAGCCTGAGGACACCGTGGGGACCCCCACCGTCACCTACCGGGGCACCGGGGATACGGAATACGAGAGCTCCGTCCGGCCCACGGAGGCGGGCACCTACCAGGTCACCGTCCAGTGCGACACCTTTGAAACGGCCTATGTGGGCAGCGCGGAGTTCACCATCGCCCCCGGCGCCGTGAAATTCGCCTCCCACGCCATGGTCCTCTCCGGGGAGATCGGCGTGAAATTCAAGGTAGTCTACCCCAAAGGCCAGGATATGTCCGGCGTCTATGTGGACTTCGCCGTCTCCGACGGCAGGAAGAGCCGCATGACCTTTGCCCAGGCGGAAAAGAGCGGTGACGAAGCCTGCTACTTCATTTGCTACATCAACGCCCTGGAGCTGGGGGACACCATCACCGCCACCCTGCACAACGGCGGCACCGAGAGCACAGACATCTATTCCGGCATGAACTATATCCAGGCCGCCAGGACCGCCTACGCCGGGCAGGATAAGCTGCTGGCGCTGCTGGATTCCCTCCAGGATTACGGCCATTATCTCCAGGGCTCCGGCTGGACGGACAAACGCTCCCACACCGCCATCCCCGCGGTCCTGGCTCTCACCGTGGCTGACGTTGAGACGGCCAAAGCCGGCGTCGCTGATAAGGGCGTGGAAAAGGCCCTGGGCGAGGGGATCGCCGACGCGAAGTTCTCTCTGACCCTGAACGCGGAGACGAAGATCAACGTATCCGTAAAGCCCAACGCGGGATTCACCATTGTCTCCGAGGGGTATACCGAAAGGACGATCGGCACCGATACCTATTACCAGTTCACCTCCGGGAAGATCGGCGCAGGCAGACTGGGCACTCCCATCACCTTCACCGTGGTGACCAGCGATCAGAACAACGTTCAGAAGACGGCCACCGTCACCGCTTCCCCCATGTCCTACGTCAAGGCCGTTCTGGAAAACGCTGACTTCAGCGACGTGCAGAAATACGCCATGACCGCGTACTATCGCTACTATGCGGCGGCAGATGCTTATCAGGCATATCTGAACCAGCAGGGAGGTTGAACCCATGAAAGAGCGTTATGAAGAACCGGTCATGGAGCTGATCCTTTTTGAGAACTGCGACGTGATCACCAACAGCTGTACTTCCGACAATTGTACTTCCGACGATGGGAACATCTATCTCCCTGACGTTTGAGCCGACCCTTCCAAGCCGGGGCGGAGGCTCCGCCCCGGCACAGCAAAGGAGACATGACCATGAAAAAACTACTGCGCATCCTTTTTCCTCTGGCGCTTTGCGCCGTGGTCTGGGCGACGGCTCTGGCTTTCTCGGATGAAGAGGAAATCGACACCCCCTACCGGGACGCCGTGGCCGCCATGACGGAGCGGGGCGTCCTGGAGGGCTTCGAGGACGGTTCCTTCCGTCCGGAGGAATCCCTGACCCGGGAGCAGGGGGCGAAGATCATCACCTATTTATGCATCGGCAGGGAGGCCGCAGAGGCGCTGGTCTGCCATCAGGCCCCCTTCGACGACGTGGCCGCGGACCGGTGGAGCGCCCCCTATATCGCCTGGTGCGCGGAGAAGGGGATCATCAACGGCTACGGGAACGGCTGCTTCGGCCCCACCGACGCCCTCACCGGCGACCATTACGCCAAAATGCTCCTGTGCGCCCTGGGCCTGGGCCGGGAGGACAAAACCGCCTACACCGGCCCGGACTGGTTCAAGGCCGTGCGGGAGGACGCCGAGGCCGCAGGGCTCTATGACGGAGACCCCGCCATGGCCTCCGGGGAACCCCTGAACCGGAGCCAGGCGGCGCTTCTCAGCTGGAATACAGCCCAGGCGGAGGAAGCTGCCGTCCCCTCCCCGACCTCCGGCAGCGAGACCGATGTTGAGATCAGCGGCGAGACTGGCAGCGGCTCCGGCGGCGGGACTTCCGG
>JAEEGL011951969.1_pt1 | contig 13284 bp, 10 predicted proteins | sample 9134231 | NCBI WGS metagenome assembly JAEEGL01 (sample SAMN16246548, study PRJNA631951) | gut metagenome | biome: gut microbiome; feature: rumen; material: fiber-attached | host: Bos | place: Iran: Karaj | collected 2018-10 | reverse complement strand
TGCGCAGCACCTCGCTGATCTGCGCCTCCGGCAGCATCTTTGTCAGCGGGTCGGGCGTGTCCGGCGTCAGCAGGGCCCGGTGGGTCAGGATCCCGATGCGCACCCGGAAGAACTCCTCCAGGTTGGACTGGTAAATCATCAGGAACTTCAGCCGCTCCAGCAGGGGGACCGTGGAATCCGCCGCCTCCATGAGCACGCGGCGGTTAAACGCCAGCCAGCTGAGCTCGCGGTTGATATAGATGCTCTCCGGCGCGTTCTGGCCGGAACCCTTGGTTTTTTTATCTTTGTTCATGATCCGTCATTCCTTGTCCGTTCTGGAAAGATTGCGTATGGGTTTTTGATTATACCTGATTATATTCAGAGCGCTTATCCCTTGTCAAGATTGCCGCGCCTGTACAAACGGGATCCGCCGTGATAAAATGGTACCCGATATTATCGTGTCCCGGAAAGGAGGAGCCGGCATGAAAAAAGCCATTCTGCTCCTGCTGGTGATCCTTGTTCTGCCGCTCCCCGCCGCCGCGGAAGGCGAAACGGAATCCGTTACCCTGCGGATCAACGGCAAAAGCCTGACGGTTCCGGCGGATTCGGAATATGTGGACCTGGGCCGCCTGTCCGTTCCCAACGCCGAGGACAACTACCGCGTGCTGGCGGATTTTATATCCTCCCTGCCGAACCTGAAAAAGCTGGATATGTTCTCCACGGATATCCGCCGGAAGCAGGCGGATGCCCTTGCGGAGCAATTCCCGGACATTGAGTTCGGATGGACCATCGCGATCCCGTGCACCAACCCGCTGCATCCGGAGCGGACGCCCCACCGGGTCCGCACCGACGCGACGGCGTTCTCCACCCTGCACAACAATTCCTGCACGCACCACACGTCGGAGATGCTCTCCGTGCTGCGGTACTGCAAAAACCTCCAGGCGCTGGACATCGGGCACAACGACGTCACGAACCTGGATTTCCTCTATGATCTTCCGCACCTGAAGGTGCTGATTCTGGCCTGCAATATGTCCGCCGAATCCAGGCTGACGGACATCACACCCGTCGGCAGCCTGAAGGAGCTGCAGTACCTGGAAATGTTCAAGAACGACGTCCGGGACATCTCCTGCCTGGCCGGCTGCGAAAGCCTGGTGGACCTGAATATCTGCTTCAACCGGATCACCGACCTGTCCCCGCTCTACGGGCTGAAGAACCTGCGCCGGCTGTGGGTCTACAACTGCAACAGCCACAACTACGACGACGTCCCCACAGTTCCCGCGGACGAGGTGCGCCGCCTGAAGGAGAACCTGCCCGACTGCTATATCGATTCCGTCTCCTGGTCCACGGACGGCGGGTGGCGGGAGCATCCCCGGTACGATACGATTGTGCAGATGTTCTGGGAATCGGAAAACGTCCCTCGCACCGTGGCGGAATATTTTCCGTTTACGACGCTCGACTGACCCGCTTCGCGGCGATCATCCCCATGGCGGCGGTTACAACCGCGGTTACCGCGAAGACGATCCGGACGATGACAAGCACCGGGATGCCTTTGGGCAGCACCGCGGTAAAATAATACGGCTTATCCTGCACGAACTGCATCAGGGCATTCAGGCCCATCATCAGCGCCGTGACGATGGCCGGGCCCGGCTTTTTCGCCTTCACGCACCAGGTCACGATCAGCGCCAGCAGGACCACTCCGCAGAGCACCTGCTCCAGATGGACGCAGAAAACAAACATCTGGATCCATGACGAAACCATCATTTCCCAGAAGAGCTGCGCGCTGCACAAAAGCACCACAGCCCGGGCGAAAAGCCGGTCCGTTTTTTTCTTTTTGGCTGAGATCAGCGCCCATACGGCGACGCCCAGGGCCGTCAGCGCCTCCAGCGTGAATACCGCCAGGCAGACATCCCCGTAATAATCCTGCACCGTCAGCGCGAACAGCGGGGGAAAATCCTCGCCGAGGAAATCGCCCACGCCGAAGCCGCCGGTGAAATAATACGCAATCCAGCCGGCCGCAACCAGCATGCAGCCGGGCACTGTCCACGCGTCCAGCACCTGCCGGACATCCCGGCGGCAGACCTTCGCCGCCAGGCAGATCCCGGCGGTAAACCCGGCGCATCCGCCGGCAAAAGACATTCCGTCCCCCCGGAAATCCAGCAGCATTCCCGGATCCCATTCCCGGCCGATCAGGCGCATCAGGAAAACAAGCCGGGCGCAGGCCACTCCCAGAACCGCGCCGAAAAGCAGGCAGAGCGCGGCGGTGCACGCCGCGCTCCGGATTGCTGGATTACTGTCCTTCCGCACTGTCTTCCATTCCTTCCGCCGAGGCAAAATAGATTATGTCCCGGATCTGCCGGTGGGTTTCACTGTCCTTGAAATTGACCTTTTCGCCGCGGAAGAACAGGATGGTGGAATCCCCGCCGTCCAGGTTATACGCGGTCTCCACGCCCATTTCCTCCAGCATGTCGGCAAACTCACGCAGGGTCAGCCCGGTGTTGGGGATAAAGGGCGGCGCGCAGCAGACGATCTTGTACTTCAGCGGCCCCACCTGGCACAGCGCAATCCGCTGCTTCCCGACCTCGCTGGCCATCGGCAGCCACGTATCGCTCAGGTTGAAATCCTGGACCGCTTTCCCGTTTTCCACCAAGGCCGGTCCGAACACCCAGGTGTTCACAATCCGCTTCCCGTCGATCACCATGTCCATTTCGCCGGGGCCCGGCTGGTGGATGATATGAAAATCCGCGTCCTCATCTATGGCCAGGATATCCATCCGCTTGAAGTTCCAGCGGCCTTCCGGCTGCAGGTTGTCCTGGTACAGCGAGCCCATGCGGATCGTATATCCGTACCCGTCCTTCTCGTCGGCAGCGGGGAAATCCCCGTTCATCGCGACCACCGCGTTGACCAGCCGGCCGAAGCGGGCCCCGTCCTTGGTCAGGACGCCCATGACGCTCCCGCCGCACACGGCGCTCCGGAGCTGGGAAGGATCCTTGATCTCAATATCCGCGTACCAGTAATCACACGCTTCCCGCCAGCGGCCTTCCCCGACCTTGACGGAAATCGTGCTGTCCCGGTACTCGTTCTCGGAAATATAGTTTTCCGCCGCCAGAGGCATGCCGGCGGAATCGTCGATCGGCAGAAGGTAATCCCGGTCGGAAAAATCCAGGGTCCGGATCGGCTTCTCACCCACGGCGCTGCCGCAGGCCAGAACCAGGGCCAATAAAACGATCAACCATGCAAGACGCCTGACGTGAATCTTCATACGGTTACAGATCTCCTGTGCTTGGAAAATACCATGTGATTATATGCGATGCCGCGCCGTCTGTCAATTTTGCCGGTGCACCGCCGGAACGAAATCCTGCACGGCGCCTTCGCCGTCCACATACGGGTTCAGCGTGAACTTCGTGTCCTTCTGGATCAGCTTCATCACGGCCTGGGCGTCCTCCCCGGTGACCAGCACCGGCTGGTAGTTGTTCTCCGGGGTCGTACCGCTGATATGGATCGGCCAGATCGTCAGCTGGTGGCCGGTATAGACGTTGTCCTCGAAATACAGGTCAAACTGGGCGACATAGCCCTCCGGGCGGAGCTTCTCCCCGATGCCGGTATTGCCGCCGAAGGTGAAGTTGCCGATGGAGTGGAGCTTCGTCACGCCGTTGTCCACCTTGATGCCCTGCGGGATATGCGGATGGTTGCCGATGACCAGGTCCGCGCCGAACTTGACGCACTTGTTCTCATAGTCCCACTGCATGCTGGCGCTCTTCGGCTCGTATTCCCCGCCGCAGTGGATCGCCGCCACAATCACCTGGCACCCGGCTTCCCGGCAGGCGTCAAAGCAGCTCTTCAGCTCCTTTTCCCGCTTGGCCTTCTTGGATGCGTCGCCGCCGTTGTAGCGGGGATAGGCGCCCACGAAGCCGATTTTGATGTCGCCCAGGTCGGCAATCCAGTAGCTGTTCAGCCCGAAGGTCGTGCCGCAGTAGCCGATCCCCGCCGCCTCCAGCGCCTCCACAGTCCGGTTCATGCCCTCGGTGCCGTAGTTCTCCGTGTGGTTGTTCGCCAGGTTGCAGACCTCCACGCTGCCTTCCGTCAGGATCTTCGTGTACTCCGTCGGCGCGCGGAAGATGAACCGGGACTTGGAGAACCCGCCCTTGATCTCGTCCGCCAGCACGCATTCCAGGTTGATAAAGGTAATATCGTCGCTGGAAAACATGTCGTACAGCCCCGCGAAGGGATAGGCGAAGCCGTACTTTTCCACATAGGTGTCGTAGGAATAGGTGCCCGCGCCTTCCCGCCGCACCTTCTCATTGCTGCCCAGCAGCACGTCCCCCGTGCAGCTCATCCGCACGATCCGCGTCTCGGCGAAGGCCGCCGCGGGGCACAGCAGCGCCGCCAGCAGCAGGAAGCACAATACCTTTTTCATCATTCCGTTTTCCTCCCGGTCCAGGTTCGGCAGCGAACCGAATACCGCGTTCAATGTATCACGGAGTTCCGAAGGTTGTCAACGCCCGCGGTTTGCGTCCCGGGGGCGCGTTGTGCTATACTTTCCGGGACGATTTGATCGAGCGAGGAGGCAAAAGCATGAAATCTCTCCGGCGCCTGCTGCCCGGATGGCTGGCCATCCTTCTTCTCTGCACCTGCGCCGCGGCGGAAAGCGCGTACGAGCCCATCATCTCCGCCGGCGGAAGCTTTATCTACGCCCGGGACGACCAGGGGCGCGTTTTCTGCTGGGGGGACAACCAGTTCGGCCAGCTCGGCCGCGGCAAATCCGCCCAGAGCCCTAAAAAAATCTTCATGTTCGCCCCGATGAACGGGACTGCCGACGCGCCGGAGGGCATCCCGGCCATTTCCGTGTTTACATCCAAATGCGCGGATCTGGACACGTCGCAGATCCGGGACATCGTCTGCGGATGCGACTATTCCTATTTCCTGATGAATGACGGGAGCATCTACGGCGTAGGGAACGCCCACGGCCAGAATCTGGAAATCGGCGGCATCCGGAACACCCATGTGCGGCTGTCCTGGCAGAACGCGGAAATCCGGGAGCTGGCCACCGGGTACGGCCATACGCTGGTGCTGACCGAATCGGGCGAGGTGTATGCCTGGGGCCGCAACCACGCCGGCCAGGTCGGAACCGGCAATACCAAAACGCCGATCCGGGAGGTCCATCAGGCAGACCTGCCCCGGATTGTCGATATCGGCTGCTGCGGCAACCACAGCGCCGCGGTGGACGAGGACGGCAACCTGTGGATGTGGGGCAGCAACGAATACCACCAGATTTCCCCCGCGAAGGACAAAAAGATTACCTCCCCCGTCAAAATCGACCTGGGCTTCCGTGTCCGGGAGGTCGAGCTCGGCGGACACCATACCGCGGTGGTGGACGAGGAAGGCAATCTGTATATGTGGGGCCGGAACTCCTCCTGCCAGGTCGGCGTCCCCAAAGGCAAATCCGACTGGGTGGCGGAGCCCGTGAAGCTGGACCTGCCCCTGCCGGTAAAGATGATCGACTGCTACGGGGCCCTTACCTGGGTCGTCCTGGAGGACGGATCCCTCTGGACCTGGGGGCTGAACACCTACGGCCAGATGGGCGTCGGGTTTTACACCGGCGGGGAATCCGGCCTGCCGCTGAGCCGCGGCGAGCGGGAATACCAGGGAAAAACGTACTCCAGCAAGGTCCTGGACGGCGGCGTCCGGGACATCACCATCGGGGATATGTTCGGCGCCGTGCTGACGGAGGACGGGACCGTGCTGACCTGCGGCATCAACAAGTTCGGCCAGCTCGGCCGGGACGCCCGCTACCGCGGGCCGGAGAACTTCGTCCTCACCCCGATCCCGATCCGGCTGGCCGGCGAGTGATTCCTATTTTCCGGTTTTCTTGGGTTCGTCGATATAGTCCGTGATCTCGGTGTTCACGGTTTCCCGCGGGACTTCCGTTTCCCGCGGGATTTCTGTTGCCTGCGGGGCTGCCGTAGGTTTTGGCGTCGCCGTGGGCTTCGGCGTTCTCGTGGGTTTGGGCGTCCTCGTGGGCTTCGGCGTCCTCGTGGGCTTCGGCGTTTCCGCGGACTCCGGGGTTTCGGTCGGTTTCGGGGTGGGCGTTTCCGTCGGCGCCGGGGTCACCCGCGGGATCGGGGTCTGCTCCGACTCTTCGTCGGCCGGGCGGCAGTCGCGCACCGTGACGCCGGTTTCCAGGACGGCTCCGCGCAGCGCGCACAGGTCGTCCACGGTCACCAGCAGCGTGTTCCGCTCCTCGAAGCGGGCCATGCACATCTCCGCCAGGTCCCTGGAAACGCTCCGCGCGTCATGGAAAAGCACGATATCCCCGTCCCGCGCGCTGAGGGACTTCATGAAACAGCCGACCAGCCGGTCCGGCTCGGTGTCCGCGTCGTCGGAATTGATGCTCCACAGGATCTGGGGCAGCTTTGAACCGGACAGGAGGTAGGCCAGCCACTGGCCGCCCGGGGGGCGCATCATGACGGGCGCCTTGCCGATCATCCCGGTGAGGGTGCGGTCAAACTCCCGTTCCCATGCGGCCAGCTCCTCCGGCATGATCTCGGAAAAGGCGTGGGTCCAGGAATGGCTCTGGACGCTGTAGCCGGAATCGTATTCCCGGTACACTGTCTCCGGGCTCCGCTGGATATTCTGGCCGATCAGGAAAAAGGTCACCTGCCCCGGCCAGCACATGGCCATATCCAGGAACTGCCGGGAACTGCCCTTGGCCGGCCCGTCGTCATAGGTCAGCGCCACCATATCGTATCCGGTGCAGTCCGTTTCCCGCAGGGCTTCGTCCGTCAGCAGGCCCCGGAGTTCCGGCACATAGATCTCCACGCGCAGCAGCACGTTCCCGTGGGCGGGATATACGTCCCCGGCGGGAAAATACAGCGCCATATGGCCCGGTGTCATCACGAACCCGGCTTCCGCCAGGCGTTCCCGGGCGCAGATCGCGTCCAGTGCGCCTTTGTCCGGAGCCTCGCCGGGGAAGAGGGCGGTGATCTGCCCGCGGATTTCGCGGAGCAGGGGATCCCAGCCGTCCTCCCGGATAATCTCTCCCAGCAGGATCAGCCGGCCGGTTTCCATATCAAAGGTATATTCCTCGCTCCGGACCCACAGCTGGGCGCTTTCCGCGGTCGCCTGGGCGCACAGGTGGAAGCTCATCCACCGGTCCCCGGTCCGGGTAATCAGCGCGCCGGCCTGGCTGCGGGACAGGTCGTCCTCTTTGCCCCGGGGCGTCTGCGCCTCCGCTTCCGCGGCCAGCAGATCCAGGCGCCCGTTGATTAACGCGTCCACATCCTCCCTGGCAGTTTTCACCGCCGACCGGGTAAAAGAGCGGTTGCGGTTCTGCTTCTCGGTCACCACCTTCTGCGTCACGCGCAGAACGTCTGGGATCACCCGCTCCGCGGTTCCGGCGGCCGCGGCGAGGCACAGGAAAAGGGTGCACAGAATGAAGCCTACTGCCCTTTTCATCGCCGCACCTCCTCCGGATCCATTTTTTTCTAACGGTCAATTTATCACGGAGCCGGTCCCGTTGTCAACGCCGCGCCTGCCGTTTCCCGCCTGTACAAAACCCTCCGCGCATGGTAGAATGGCGCATCAGAAGGAACTGAAACAAGCAGGAACAAATGGATTGGAGTATATAACATATGCTGAAACTGACGGGAATCACGAAGCAGTACTCCGCGGGCGACATCCGGGTGGACGCGCTCCGCGGCATCGACCTGGAGTTCGGGGAAAGCGGGTTCACCGCAATCCTCGGCCCCTCCGGCTGCGGAAAAACCACGCTGCTGAACATCATCGGCGGGCTGGACCACTATACCGCGGGCGACCTCATTATCCGCGGAAAGTCCACGAAAACCTTCACCGACCGGGACTGGGACGTCTTCCGGAACCATTCCGTCGGCTTTGTGTTCCAGAGCTACAACCTGATCCCCCACCAGAACGTCCTGGCGAACGTGGAGCTCGCGCTGACCCTCAGCGGCGTCAGCCGGGCGGAGCGCCGCCGCCGGGCGGAAGAGGCCCTGGCCCGCGTCGGCCTGCAGGACCAGATCAAAAAGCGCCCGAACCAGCTCTCCGGCGGCCAGATGCAGCGCGTGGCCATCGCCCGCGCCCTGGTCAACAATCCGGATATCGTCCTGGCGGACGAGCCCACCGGCGCGCTGGACAGCGAAACCAGCCTGCAGATCATGGATATCCTGAAGGAGATCAGCCGGGACAAGCTGGTCATCATGGTCACCCACCAGCCGGAGCTGGCCCGGACCTATGCCACCCGCGTCATCCGGCTGCTGGACGGCCGGGTGGTGGACGATTCCGCCCCGCCCGCGCCGGAAGAAAAACCCGCGCAGGCGGACAACGCCGCCCGCAAGTCCTTCATGTCCCTGCGGACGGCCATGAGCCTTTCCCTGAACAACCTGCTGACCAAGAAGGGCCGGACGCTGCTGACCGCTTTCGCCGGTTCCATCGGGATCATCGGCATCGCGCTGATCCTGAGCCTGTCCAACGGCGTGAACCGGTATATCGAGCGCGTGCAGCGGGACACGCTGTCCTCCTATCCCCTGGAGATCGACGAGCGCACCATGGATATGACCGGGTCCCTCTCCAGCCTGATGGGGATCGATTCCGGGGAGAAGGACCACGAGGACGGAAAGGTCTATTCCGGCACCCGGATGACGAAAATGATGTCCTCCTGGATGTCCAGCATCACGGAAAACGACCTGGCGCCGTTCAAAAAATGGCTGGATGATCCGGCCTCCGGTGTGGAGCCCCTGGTGTCCGGCATCCAGTATGAATACAATACGCCCATGTACCTCTACCGCGTGGACGGGGACGCCCCGGTCCAGGTCAACCCCGCCACCACGATGGAGGCCACCGGGATGATGGATATGCTCAATACCGGCGCGGCCGCCTCCGGCCTGCAGCAGACCATGATGGAAACCTCCGCCCGCCGGATGAACGTTTTCGAGGCGATGCTGGACAATCCGGACCTGCTGAAAAGCCAGTACGACGTGCTGGCCGGGCGCATGCCGGAAAAGATGGACGAGATGGTCATCATCCTCAACAGCCGGAACGAACTGAGCGACTATACGCTCTATACCCTGGGGCTGAAGGACCAGAGCGTGCTCCGGGACCAGTACGCTGCCCTGATGCGCGGCGAGGAGATCGAGAGCGAGGAAATGGTATTTACTTATGAGGAGCTGATGGCTCTCCGCTTCCGGCTTCTGCTTCCGACGGATTTCTATGCCCGGAACGGCTCCTTCTGGTCTGACCGCAGCCGGGATGACGAACATATCGCCTCCCGGCTGGAGACCGCCATGGAGATCCGGATCGTCGGCATCCTCCGGCCCGCCCAGGGAGCCGTCGCCACCTCATCGGCCGGCGTCATCGGCTACCGCCGGGAGCTGATGGACTACCTGCTCGGGGAGGTCCGCGGCAGCGAGATCGTGCAGGAGCAGCTGGCGGATCCGGAAAAGGACGTATTCACCGGTTATCCCTTCATCTCCGGGGACTTCGATGCCATGAGCCTGCTGGACAGCATGTCCGTGGAGGATTTCCTCGCCCTGATGGAGGAGAAGGGGCTGATTCCCGCCGGCATGATTCCGGCGGCCTACCGCCCGTTCCTGACCAAGGATACGCTGAAGCAGTATATGAAAGAAGGCTCTGCCATGCTCAGCGGGAACACGCTGGAGCAGAACCTTTCCGCCCTGGGCGTCAGCGACCCGGACCGTCCGGCCGCCATCTTCATCTATCCGCAGAATTTTGAAGCCAAGGAAAAAATATGCGCCCTGATTGACGAATACAACCGGAGCGCGGAAAATGAAATCACCTATACGGACTACGTCGGCCTGCTGATGTCCTCCGTGGTCACGATCATCGACGCCATCAGCTATGTGCTGATCGCCTTCGTCAGCATCTCCCTGGTCGTCTCCTCGATCATGATCGGCATCATTACCTATGTCAGCGTGCTGGAGCGCACCAAGGAGATCGGCATCCTGCGGGCCGTCGGCGCCTCCCGGCGGGATGTGTCCCGCGTGTTCAACGCGGAAACCCTGATCGTCGGCTTCGCCGCCGGCGTCCTCGGCATCGCGGTCACCCTGCTGCTGACGGCGCTGGCCAATATGATCCTGCTGCGGCTGACCGATATTCCGAACCTCGCCGCCCTGCCGCCGCTTGCCGCCGTGATCCTGGTTGCCATTTCCATGCTGCTGACCCTGATCGCCGGCCTGATCCCCAGCGGCATCGCCGCCCGGAAGGACCCGGTCGTCGCCCTGCGGACCGAGTGAATCAGTTGACGCCCCGGAAGCCCTTGCCGATGATTTCCGTGCTGGAGGTAATGATCAGGAAGGCCGCCGGATCGTGCTGCCGGATAAAGTTCCGGAGCAGCACCGCCTCATGCCGCGACACCACGGTCATCAGCACTTCCTTGCCCTCGTGGGTATAGACGCCTTCGCCGTGCAGCCGCGTCGCGCCGCGGTGCAGGGTTTTCGTGATATATTCCTCGATCGCCTCCGGGGAGGAGGTGATGATCTGGAAGCATTTCTTGATCTTCAGGTTGTCCATCACCACGTCCACGAACAGGGATTTGATGATCAGCCCCAGGATTGAAAACAGGCCGGTTTCCATGCCGAAGGCAAAGCACGCGGATACCGTGATGATGATATCGCTGCACAGAAGGGCGATCCCGATATTCAGGGAGGTATATTTCCGCAGGATCATGGCGATGATGTCCGTTCCGCCGGAGGACGCGTCCAGGTTGAACAGGATCGCGGAGCCGACTGCCGGCAGGCCCACGGCAAACAGCAGCTCCACCAGCGGCTGGGAGGTCATCGGCGCATCCATGGGGCAGATGATTTCCAGCAGCCGCAGCAGGCCGGACATCAGCAGCGAGGCGTACACGGTCCGGATCCCGAAGGATTTTCCGAACACCGCGAAGCCCAGGGCCAGCAGCGCGACATTGATAATCGTCACCAGGGTGCCCGGCGTAATGGACGGAATATAGTGCCCCAGCACGATGGAGATGCCCGTGACCCCGCCGGTCGAAAAATGGTTCGGAAACTTGAAAAAATAAATCCCGGCGGTCATGATCACGATGCCCGCCGTAATCATCAGCCACTCCCGTACCTGCGGCGCGGGGGCGGTTTTTTTTGATCCCTTCTCCATCGGAACTCCTTTTCCCTGAGTCACGGGGATTTCATTGACTCATTCTTTTCTGCCATGGTATGATTCATTGCCGGGTATATGGCCGGAGAGCTGAATACGCCCGGGGCTGCGCGTCCCGGAAGCGGTTCAGGATATATGCATGTTATCACCGGGGGAATCCGCCGTCAATTCCCGTTTCGGGAGGAACCGGCGGCTGCGGACCGCCCCGCGGCGCACGGAAAGGAAGCAGCCCATGGATCTGAGCAGCGTCTATTTTATCATCGGAACGTCTTACGCCGGAAAGTCCACGGCCGTGAAAAACCTGGCGGAGCGGCATCACGGAATCGCGCTGGAGGAAAACTACCACGACGCGAAACTGCCGGAACTGGACAGGAACGAGTTCCCCAACCTTTGCTATACCCGGGACCTGCGGGACTGGCATGAGTTCATCCGCCGCACGCCGGACGAATACATCACCTGGCTGAAAAACGTCAAAAAAGAATGCGAAATCATCGAACTGCTGATGATCGAAGAACTGCTGGCCCGGCCGGAGGCGCAGGGAAAGCGGATCTTTGTGGATAACAACATCAGCATCGGTACGCTGCACCGGATTACGGATCCCCGGCATGTGCTGGTGATGATGGCCCCGCCGGAGGACGGAATCAACCGTTTCTTTGACCGGCCGGACGCGGAAAAGCAGTTCCTGTACCGGCTGATGCTGGAGGAGCCGGATCCGCAGGCGGCCCTGGACAATTACCGGGAGATGCTGACAAGGCTCCACTCAAAGGAGAGCTACGACGAACTGCTGAACGCCGGATTCCCGGTGATCTGGCGGGATGAAAACCGGACCGCCGAACAGACGGCGGACCTGGCGGACGAGGCCTTCGGGCTGGCGCCTGCGCATGATTAACCGCGGGGATCCGGGGAGGAAATGAAAATGGCGGATTGCGTTCAGGCAAAATATGACCTGGTCTGCGTCGGCACGGCCCTGGTGGATTCCATCATCCGTGGATTCTGTCCCGAGCCGGTCTCCGCGTCGGGTTTTGTGGCGGAATCCGGTTCCCTGAACGCCGGCGGCGAAGCGGTCAATGTATCCGCCGCCGCGGCAAAGCTCGGGCTGAAAACAGCGGTCCTGTGCGCGCTCGGCAGCGACGCGGCCGGGGACATCGTCCGCCGGGCCCTGGACCGGAACGGCGTGGACACCGGCCTGATCGTCCCATCACCGCAGACTCCTGTCACGACGATGTTCGTGAACGGCGACGGGTCGCGGAAATCCGTCACGAACCTGGCCCACAGATACAACTTCCATCCGGAAAAAGCCCGTATCCCGGACACGAAGGCGGTCCTTCTCGGCTCCCTCTTCCGGGCGCCTTTTGACGAGCCGGAGATCATCTTCCGCATACTGGAAACCGCCCGGCGCGCCGGGCAGCTGACCTTCGCGGATGTCAAGCTGCCGAATTTCAAAGCCATATCCCCGGAGGACATCCGGGATTCCTTCCCGCTGATGGACTGGATCACGCCCAACGAGGACGAAGCCCGGTTCTTTACCGGAAAAGAGGATCCGGAGGCCATGGCCGACGTGTTCCTGCGATACGGAGTCCGAAACGTAATCGTCAAGCTGGGGAGCAGGGGATGCCTGCTGAAAAGCGCGTCGGAAACCTGCTTCCTGCCGGCCTTCCGCATCCGTGCCGTGGACGCGACCGGCGCCGGGGACAACTTCGCCGCGGGCTTTATTTCGGAAATCCTGCGCGGGAAAACAAAAGCGGAAGCCCTGCGCTTTGCCAATGCCTGCGGCGCGATCTGCACCACGGAGGCCGGGGCTTCCGCCGCGCTGAAAAACAGGCAGCAGGTGCTGGACTGGATGGCGGCCTATGATCCGTCGTGAGGCGGTTTCCTTTCCGCCGTCCCCGCTCCGCGCCGCCTTTCAGACCAGCTTCCTGAGCCGGACGCAGTACCGGTTCTTCCTGGTTTCATGGTCGATCCCGTCATAGACGGCCTTCCCGAAGCCGCGGACGGAGAGGACGTCCCCCTCCTTCAGCCGGAAGCTCCGGTCCGTAACCGTCCGCCCGTTCACAAAAACCTTTTCGGCGGCAAACAACCGATCCGCCTGTCCGCGGGATATACCGGCAAAAGCCGCCGTTACCGCGTCCAGGCGCTCGGAAGCCACATTCAGGCGGAGATGCCGGT
>JAEEGL010855726.1_pt1 | contig 13284 bp, 8 predicted proteins | sample 9134231 | NCBI WGS metagenome assembly JAEEGL01 (sample SAMN16246548, study PRJNA631951) | gut metagenome | biome: gut microbiome; feature: rumen; material: fiber-attached | host: Bos | place: Iran: Karaj | collected 2018-10 | reverse complement strand
CGCTTCCTCGACGCGCTTCAAGAGTTCTTCGCGCGTCGCCGTCTTCCAGTCAAGCGGCGGAAGAATCGGAGACCGTTCCCCATTACCCGTTCCCCGTTCCCCGTTCCCCTCTTCCACCTCCGTCGTATCAAGAATCACCGCATTGGCTTTGCCACCCGCAGGACCAAGGCGCTTCTCGATGGCCTTGACCTTGCCATCGGCCGGCGCGCGCACGCAAACCGATATAAAACCGTTCTTCTCGCCAATGAGCTGGCCGCGCTTCACGAAGTCGCCGGCCTTGACGAGGCACTTCGCCGGCGCGCCGAGGTGCTGCGACATCGAGACTACGAGCTCGGCGGGAAGCGGCAGCTTCTCTATCGCCTTGTCACGCGCCAGTTCCTTGTTGTAGTCGGGGTGAACCCCGCCTTTGAAATGAAAAGGTGATTTTACAGTCTTCACTAGTATTCCCTTCCAGCCGCAAAGGAGCGAACAGTAGGGGTATTATAGCAAATCCGCGGCAATTTGTGGCGAAATAGCGCTTACTTTTACTCGTAATGCGTCCACATCCGAAGCACCTTGACAACATGGATATCTGGCAGGACCTGATACACCAACCGGTGCTGGATGTTGATTCGCCGCGAAATCGCTCCTTTGAGGTTCCCGACGAGAACTTCATATGGCGGAGGAGTCTGAAACGGGTTTGACGCGAGAATCCCAAGAAGCCGCTCAACATTCGGGCGCAACCCCGACGACGAAATCTTTTTTGCGTCCTTCTGTGCCTGCTTCGTATAAACGAGCGACCAACTCACCACTTCAACTCCGTAGTGCACTTTGACACAGGCGTTTTCATCCCCTCCACAATGGAATCCGCAAGCCCTGGAAAGCTGTTGAGATAGAGCGATTCCTGGATGGCATTCCAGTCCTCCATTGAAATTAGGACGGCCTTGTTGCGCTTGCCGACGATGCAATAGCCACGATGCTCGTTGGCGATTTCGTCCACAAGCCCAAAAAGGTTCTTTCGAGCATCAGTGACTGTCAATACTGGCATAGCGCTCCTTCTGGTGATAAGACTTGGACATAGTACCATTTTGCGTACCACATGTCAATGCGCCCTTCAGGGACAGGAAATTTTTTAATGTGAAACGGCGCATTTGCCGCGCCAAGTTCTCTGAACGAAATGGGCGCGGGGAAAGTGCCGCGAGGCCACGCCCGCGAATCTGAGAATGGCCCGTTTCGTCGCCGTTGCACACTTCATGATGTACTACTCTCCAAATGTCACGAAAAAAGCCGCCGAATGGAAGTCGGGCTTGACGAGCTTGAGCACCCCATCCTTGAACGTCACCTTGTGCGGCACAAGGTCATGGAGATGGTCGAGGAGAACGCAGCTCGCCTTTGCGTTCTCCGCAACGCCTGCGACCTTGACTGATATCCGGCGCGAGGCCCCGCCATAGTCAGCGACGAGCAGGCCCTTGCGGCCTGACGCGTCCTTCACGGGGAAAAGCGTGACAGAGCCCTCAGACGAGCTCTCGCACACCGCCGTGTAGTCCCCCACGATGTCCCCGAACAGCTTGAGAGCATAGAAAACCTTGTACTTCCTCTGGAGCTCATCCTTGAACCCCCACGAACCCGTATGGCGGCAACCGTAGTAGTAAGCTTGCGTCATCTTCGACCGTTCGAGGTTCGCAAGCGCGGCGAGCGTGAAGCACGCGCTCCTGATGCCGTTGTGGCTGTCCGGTCCATCCCATATTCTCGCCTTGACCGCGGGATCCGAACATAGCTGCATGTCGCCCCAGGTGTAGTTCTCGCCGAAATAGTGCCACTCGTTCAGGATGAGCTCGCACTTGGGGAATCCATAGGAGTCGCACAGTTTCCTTGCCATCTCGGCCTCGCGGTTGAACTGCATCGGATCGCGGGCGTAGCCGTGCCAAGAAATGAAGTCTGGCGCGACATTCGCGTCGCGGCATGCGCCGAGCAGGTCGTTGAGCCAGACTGCATTGTAGCCGCATAGCGCCGGACCTCCGACCTTGATATCGTCGCCAAACTCTTCCTTGAGACGCTTCAGGACTGTCACGTAGAACTTCACGAACTTTGCGCGGCAAGCGCTGCGCTGGTCAGACGTCCAATTGCCGTCTTTGCCTGCCGCCCCCTCTGGCGGCGCCCACATGTTCATGATGCCCTCCGGCTCATTCCAGATTTCCCAGTACTTGATGTTCCAGTTGTGTCCGCCAGCCCAGCCACGATTGTAGTGCCTGACGGTCGCGGCGAATATCTCGGCAACCTTGTCGAAGTCTTCCGGTATAAGCGAGTTGAAATGCACCTTCTGCCCGGAATGCTCGATCGACGTCCCGAGGCGGAAGAACACTTCCGCGCCCATCTCCTCGCGAGTACGCTTCAGCAGGTAGTCTGTTGGTCCGAAGACGTAGTTTCTCGGATCCTTCGCGTCGAGATGCATCAGCGGGAAGATGTGGAAGTAGTCGCAGACGCGCTGGTTTGCGTTTATGAGCGCCCAATCGTGGGTACGGGCGTACTTGAACCCCATCGACTTCAAGTCGGCAAGGTCCTGCTCCGTCTGCGAGCATATCGTCGGCCCGAAGCCGGACGAGTGTATTTCGGGCCTCACCGGGCATATCTCCTGCGAGAAGTCGGCCGTCAGCGCGGCGGCCAGGACTACGACAGCAACATTCATGACTCAATCCCCTTATTTGAGTAGTACTCCATTCTATTCCACCGGCTCAAGCACAATGTTCCTGTACTCGATGCCGAAGCCCTCGCTCTGAAGCTGGATGCGTCCGGACGTGGGGTTGAGATCCCAGTACTCGCCAGTCTTCATGCCGTTAAAGTAAAACTCGGCCTTGTCTCCAGTGCAGACCACTTCGGCCTTGTTCCACTCGCCTATCGGCTTCTCGTTTGGCGAAAGCGGCTCGGTCTTCAGGTTCTTCCACGTGAGGCTAACGTCGGGACGGCGTATGCGCCCTCTGTCGACAAGGCTAATAACTTCACCGTCCGCTTTCCAGCGCTGGCACGCCTTGCCTTTCGTCCCAGGATCCACGCGCCCCTTGCAACGGTAGACGCCCGGCTTGCCTTTGTCATCTCCAACAACGATCAAATCACCGGTCGCGCCCTGGATGATGTTGTACTCAAACGAACTCATCCAGATGCCAGGCCCAAACACCCCGTCCTCGCCAGTAGAATGAAATAGGATTCCGCCGTCGCGTGCAGCGGCCTTGTTGAGCTGTCTGTCGTTGTCAACGTAGCGGAACTCGAGCGAGAGGCGATAGTCGCGGTAGGCCTTGCGCGTAGTCACACACCCCATTCCCTCGCCGGAGACCTTGAGGACATTTCCCTCGGCCGTGAACACTTTCTTCGGATCCGAGTCGCGCCCCTCGCCCTTCAGCCAGGTGTACCAGTGTTTTGAAATATCACCATCCTTCAGAAGCTCGATCCGCTCTGTCACTTTCTCTGGCACTGGATCTCGCGTCGCAGACGGAGCATTCAAAGCGTCAACGACTGGCTGGCAGTTGACGCCCATCTTGACAAGCCGCCTGCGGTGTTGGGCAATCCGGCGAACGAACGCCCCAAAATCGCGATTTGGCGGATTGCGCCACAACACCTCTGCCATTGCGCAAGTGCGTGGCCAAAGCTTCCACGCGAGGTCGTATTCGTTCCACACGTACTCAGTCCAGCAGCAGGCCTCGGATCCGAGGATGTGCTTGCGAAACTCTGCGGGAACACCCTTCATTGGGTCGAAGGCATAGGCTCGCGAAAGCGGCAGGATGTCTGCAGAATACTGGAACGGATCGTCCGCAATCTGCGCACCATAGGCATAGTAGCATTCAGTATGCGGCGTCACTACCATGTCAAATCCTCGCGCGGCGGCGGCGGCCGGCCCTACAAGTTCCGTCTTCGCTCCGTTTTCGGCCTGCGTCCGCCAGCTCTGGCCGATGGCCGAACTTGGCACATCGCCCGCAAGGATTTCGTCCCACCCCATGATGCGACGGCCCTTCATTGCAAGATAGTCGGCCATCTTCCGTGTAATCCAAGACTGCAACTCTCCCGCTTTTTCCAGTCCTTCGGCTTTCATTGTCGCCTGGCACTTGCCGCACCGTTCCCACATGATGCGCGGACACTCGTCACCGCCGATGTGGACGACCTTCGACGGGAACACTTCGCAGACGTAATCAAACACTCTTTCAAAGAACCGAAGCGTCTTGTCGTTGCCGACGCAACAGACGTTTGTCGATATCCCCCATTCCGACAGCGCAAGCCGGGGATTGACGGCGTTTGGACAACATGCCAGTTCCGGGTATGCAGCAAGTACGCCGTAAGAGTGTCCTGGCAGCTCTATCTCAGGCACAACCTCGACATGCCGCTCCGCCGCGTAGGCTACTATCTCCTCCAGGTCGGCGCGGGTGTAGAAAAACGGACCGTACGGAATGCCGTTATGCTCGCTTTCGTAGCGGAATTCCCCAAGATGCCGTAGTCGTGCGCCATGTTTCGGCGATTCCGCGCGGACAGACCCGTACTGCACAAGTTCGGGCATTCCAGGCACATCGATGCGCCAGCCCTGATCGTCCGTCAGGTGCCAATGTAGGCGATTGAGCTTGTGATAGGCCATCAGGTCAAGCGTCTGCTTGACAGTCTCCTTGCCCATGAAGTGGCGACTCTCGTCAATCATCACGCCACGCCAGGAATAGGCGGGATAGTCATTGATGCGGCAGCACGGATAGACCGTCTTGCCATCCTTTGTCTCCGCCAGCTGCGCGAGCGTCTGCCGTGCGTAGAAAGCGCCCGCCGCATCGGACGACGACACGACGATATTTGACGGCGACACCTCAAGGCAATAGCCCTCTGCCGCAATGGACGAATCCCATCGCTGCGCAACGTTCGTGGCTCCGCAAACCCCAGGCAACTCGACAAGTTCAACGGGATGCGGCACAAGCACGACAGACGCAAACAGAAGCAACAAGTTCATTTCCCAGTGATCCTTTCGTCATACCTTGAAGAACAACTTGTTTCGATAGAGCACGAGCAGGAACAACCAGCACAAGGCAATATACCCGACATCCACGACAACGGGCTCCCATTCGGCAGGCGCCAGCGAGCCAAGCCACCCAAACAGGAGTGAACTGGCTGGGCGAAAGCCGACCACGCGCTGGACAAGATAAATAGTCAAGGCATTCATTCCTATGACACGGAAAAACAGCGTCCGCTTCCACCAGCCCTTTACGTCTGTGAGAAAATAGCAACCGGCGAACAAAACCAACGAACAGGCCGCGGACACAAGCGTAAAGGACGGCGACCACAGAATCTTGTTCAGAGGGAAGGAGAATCGTCCACAGCCAAAGGCGACAAAGAGCCCGGCAAGCAGCAGGAAAGCAGCCGCCAGCACAAGCACAAGCGATTTGCGTTCGCCAGAGGTGCGGGGCAGGCGAATGTACTCGCCGGTAAAAACGCCCAAAAGCGCCGTAACGACCGCTGGCAGCGTCGACAATACGCCTTGATAGGAAATGACACCGGGAACCGTCAACTTGCCGGGCAACAGCAGCCGGTCAAGCCAGCCTGCGAAGCATCCCTCCATCGACAGAGGAGAGGCACCCGAATGATCCGGTGCCGAAAGGCAAACTCCGACCAACCAATAGCCAACGAGGATCAACACGGCAAGGGCGACGCGGATGTGCAGACGCAAAAAGACTGTCAGCAAGGCCGCTCCGCCCCAAGCCAGTCCTATACGTCCCAAGACCGAACCATAGACGGTCGATGCGGGGCCGTCCTTGAGTATTCCGTTATAGACGAGGCCAAGCAGAAACAGCACAATGATCCGCTTGAATATGCGGGCGACAATCTTCCTGGTTCCAACGCCATGTTCACGCTGCTTTGCGAGTGAGAACGGAAACGAAATGCCGGCGATGAAGATAAACGTCGGAAATACCAAGTCAATGAAATGGAATCCATGCCAGGCAGGATGCTCCATTTGACAAGCGACAGCCGTCTCCGGGCCATAGCCCAAAGCCTTGCAGACCGAAACGACGAGCGCCGACAGGCCTGAAATCCACAGCATGTCAAAACCACGAGCGACATCTAGAGATTCAAGGCGCTTCAACTTAGATTCCGACATATGGATTTCATTCATTACGACAACACGCTCATCTGTAGGACGGCAGATCGTCGAGGACCCCGCGCCCGCGCACGGACCCTTCGTAGACCGCAAACGCCTCCGCATACTGCACGCCTACGCGCCGTCCGCGGCAAACGTCGTTCTCTGTCTTCCGTCGCAGGATGTCCGATGCGTCCTGGCATGCATAACAGGAAATCAGAGCCTCCTTCTTCTCTCGAACCGACCCGACGTCGACATAATGCGTAGGGTGGAATGAACGCGACTGGCTCTCCTGCTCGTGAAAGTAGATTTCGGGCGAACGCCCCTGGGGGTGCGGCGTCTGTTTGAGCAGATACAGCGCATGCAGCGCCGCAGCCGTTGACGTTACATGATCCACGTTATGGTCAAGCGGCCAGTGAAGAAACACCGCGCGCGGCTTCCATTCCTCAAACAGCCTGGCCATTTCCCTTGTCGTGCTTTCGTCAGCCCAGGCTTCAAGTCCCTTGTAGTTCACGGCACTTGTAAAGACTGGCTCCGTGTTGAGAAACCTGCATGCATTCTTCTCCTCCTGAACGCGCAGCCGCGCCGTCGATCCATCGCGATACCCTTCCTCACCCAAGCCGTTTTCGCCGCGCGTGAAGTCAATCACCTTGACATCATATTTCTCCGCAAGAAGCAGCATCGTCCCAGAGGGTCCCGCCAAGTCGTCAGGATGCGCGACGACAATCGCCACTGTCTCCCTGGGGCTTCGCTCCATCTCCGGGTTGCTTTTGCTGATGGACCTGAACTGCCCGTTGTCATATTCGTAGAAGTCAATCCGTATGCGCGGCGGATTGCCGACAGGATCCTTTCGCCATCCCTGCATGTTGCCGCCCAGTGCATGCACCGCGAAGAAGACCGTGGCTTCACGCTTCGAAACCGCCTTCGGCACAACGCCAAAGCCCTCGCTGCAGGCAAACCGAGTGCTCGACTCAACGGTCAAGTCCGGGGCAAGCCGCGTGCAATTCAGCCTATCTGGATTGCCATTGTCCGGCGGCGCCCCGTAATTGCCAAAGAACAGGCTTTTCCCGTCCGTGGCCATTGTCTGGACTCCGTAGTGGATCCAATAGCCAAAATCGACGCGTTTCTCGTCAATCTTATTAAGGGACATGTCGGCAACGCCAATCAACGCCCCGCCATGCGGGCTATGACCAGCCCCTACGCCATAGTAGATGCGCCCACCCAGGACAACCATGCCGTCGATGCAGTTGGTCTCAACTGGCTTCTCTTCCAGCAGTTCGAGCGACGTCGCATCCCAGACCGCAATCCATCCGCGCATACCGTCGCGCGGCTTGGAATACCCGTGCGCCGAATAGACCCTGCCGCCATGGGCAAAGCAGTCGCCAAGATGCCAAGGCGCAGATGCTTCGACAATCTTCTTTCCATCCCAGCCGATCTTGACAATGCCGCCTCCATGGGAGAGGTAGATGCCGCTCTCGTCGCAAGTGGCACCCTGCACATGCCCGCCCTTGACGAGACAGTCTAGTTCGTGCGGCACGGTGTAGACGGCATCCATCTTCTGGCCAGCGGATCCAGCGTGGACTACACCTGTCATCGCGGCAAACATCGCCGCAGCAAGAAACTGCGTATTATTTAATCTCACAGGTCATTCTCCTTTGTTGCACACCACCGCTGTCAATGCCTTTCAAACGACACGCCAAGCGGCTCCAGCTTTACGACGGCCGATTCGCCGCCAACTTCAATCCGGTCGACGCGCGCCTGCCTGGTTGTGTTGCACACGAGCAACCAGACATGCCCGTCTTTCCGCCACGTCCTGGCCGCCAGCTCCTCCGGGCATCCCGAAATGGCTGGAGTCGGCTCTACGGAAAGCAGGACCTCCGATGCGTCTTTGATTTCGCCGAACACCCTGCGCATCGACTGCCAGCGACGGTCGGCCTCCTCCTTGTCTGTCTTTCGCAGGCGCTCCATGTTGAAGTAGCTGTAGCCCATCAGCCCATTCGCTCCGCCGGCGATGTGCTGCCAGCACATCGAGCGAAGTTCCGCTTCTGTCGGGAAGCGCGTACCCCGCTTGTCCATCTTGTAGTCGGACCAGGCAAATGCCTGCGGTACATTCCACAGCGGACGGTCGCCGAAATTGGCGGCCTGCGTCCCGCGCACCATTTCCGTCACATGCGAGATCGGCTTGTCGGTCACGGGATACGGATCCATGCCCAGCACGTCATAGGACGGAATGAACTCGCGCAAGTCGTGCAGACGATCCATGACGACATAGACGGGATGCTCCGCGTCCTGACCAACCATGAAGTCATACCTTTGCTTGAGCATGGGCAGGTCTGACAGCGGAGCCTCGTCATTCGTGTACCATGCGAGCAGTCCCGGATGTCCCTTTATCGCATCTATCTCCGTCTTCCACTTCTCGGACGAAGGATCCAGAGAGCGAATGTCCGCGCATATCTTCAGCCCGTACCGTTCGGCAATGTCCAGTTCCTTCTTGCCTGTCGCACCGTACGGCATGGCGCAGTTGAAGCCTGCATCCGAAAGATCCTTGGCGGCCTCTTCCGTCAAGCGTGACGTGTATAGACCGACCGGGAAGAACGGCTTGCCGTCAACGAGGCAGCGCCCATGCCGGTCAACCGCGACCCTGCGCACCGGCATCTTCCTCTCGCGGGCAAACGGCACCCCCGCCTCGTCAATCTTGCGGCCGTCCTTCGCATAGAGCGAGCACGAAACCTCATTCTGCCCAAACGCCATCTTGCCGACGTCCATCCGCAGCATCGCATGTTCGGCGTTGACTTCGGTCGGCTCGACCATGCAGACATTTCCATCAACATCTCGATAGGAGAACTCTGCGCGCACGCTCTCGCCGTCCGGCGGGAACAGCACCGCATGGAAACGCACCTCGCCAGAATCGGCCACCCCGCGATAGGCGGATGAAAACACGAACGATACGGGCTTCCTCTCGCGCGGCATGACCGCGACATTGTCGAACTGCACCGTGCCCTTCGACCCCTTGCTGACATAGCACATTAGCTGGCAATACTCGGCTTCTGCCGGAATCGGCGCGGTATCCGATTCATACACGGACCAATCCCTGTCTTTTTCCGTAATCGCCTTGAAGCCAAGGTATCCGCCACCAAGCCATCCCCTTTTGCCGAACCATTCGATGCACAAGTCCGCCTTGCCCACAAAGTTCTCCGTACGGGCTTGCGTCATGAACCGATAGGGCCTGCCCGGCTCAAGCTTGATGCGCTGCGACGCCCCTTCCTGCCGCTCAGAGGGCATGTCCGAATGCCAGACAAGGCCCGCAGAGCCATTGTGCCCTCCCCGTTCCTCCGCGCGAAAGCGCCCCGAAAGACGCCAGCCGGCCGCAAGTCCGTCCTTATGGTCGTGAAAGTCGGCATTGGCGACCACGACTTCCGCCAAGAGCGAAGATCTGGCAACCATTACGGCAAACACGAAAAAGGCAATTAGACGTTTAACCATATCGCATCTCCTATCGCCAACACAAAATGTCTATTTTACCACGATCATGAATCCCTTGCTCACGGCTATCCGACTCAGAACGGCCATGCCAGGGCTTTCCATGTCAGGCATACACACAATGCATACCCCTGTCGTTGCATCTGGAATTTTTACAGTAACCATCTGGCGGCCAACCGATGACAATACGCTCAACCTAGTGTCTCCGACAAACACCTCTATCGTACCGCCAAGCAAGTCGAACTCAAACGAATACTTGCCGCCTTCGGAAACCGTTCCCGCGATTTCGCAAGACGACGGAAGAAGCAACCCTCCTGTCGCGTTTGTCGTGACCGACGGCGAAATGTCCGTGAGTGTCAGTCGGTTGCCGACCGCTTGCGCAAACGCCGGGCGCCAGTCGTACTCCACCGCGCCGATGTCGATTGCGCCGTTAAGAATGCGCGGCGTTCCGTACAGATCCCTGTCGCCAAGCACATCGGAATGAGTCGCGCCAGTCCTGTCGATTCCGGCAAAAGAACCCAGGACAGGACGATAACTGCCATCGACTTCCGCCTGCACGGAACTGCCGACAATGGTGTCGTACAGCCGCCCTGCCGGGATTTCCGTCCATGACGTATCGCCGCTTTTCACGATGCAATTCGTGCAATAGAGTTTTCCGCCTCCACCATAGTAGAGCTTTCCGCCAAGAACCACCGTGTTGACAATGGCGCGGTCTTGTGAAATATACCATCCAAACGCCTGCGTATTCGCTCCTCCTGAAATGGTCAGGTTGTCCGCACCCACTGTGCAGTTCTCGACAACGACGGCGTTGTAAACCACATAAGGGCCGATATTGCCATCTACGATTGAGCCGTACCATTTGCATCCATATCCTGCGGCCCCTCTGTCCGGCGCAGTATTGCCGAACACACGGCTGTTGCGTATGACTCCATTGTATATCGCACCCCGGTAGGCGATGTTGTTGGAGACGATGCAGCTGTCGATCGTGGCTCCGAGTGCGGTTTCTGAATAGAACGCCGCTCCGAGACCGTCGCCCGAAGTGATTGTTGCACCAATCCCGCGGCCGCCGGTGAGCGTAAAGCCCCTTATAGTCGCTCCGTCCCGTGCGTACACACAGCGGACGGCATTCGTGCCGGTTCCGTATGTCGCGTTGTCAATCTGTCCGCCAGTCGCAGACTCTCCGACTATGATAGTCTGCTCGGCTCCATCCGTAGATTCAATAGTCACGCATTCGGGAACGACAACGCGCGCGGCTATCTTGGTGGTCGCCGTTTGCTTCCCCTCCTCAATGCCGTATGTTCCAGGCGCTACACGGATGACGTCTCCCGAGAACGACAAGGCGGTCGCCGCCTTGATTGTCGCCTTGGCACGCTCCGGAGAAGTGCCGTCGTTCGAGTCGTCGCCGCCGGCCTGCGCTACGTACCATATGTTCGGCTCGTTCCAGACTGCGCCGAGACGCAACATGCCGCCGTTCAGGACAGGCATTCGCCCGTCAACGTCGGAAGTCATCAGCCTGCGGGCCGTGCCGTTCAGATCGTCCGCATACGAAGATGCATTCATCGCAGGAGAATTTATGCCAAGCCGATAGTCGCGGGCTGCGGCATTCGCAAAATCCGGGTCGTCTATCGCCCTGCTGTCGCACCAGCGCGTTGCATTCGTCGTTGTCTCGGACTTCTCGCTCAGGCCACAGACAAGAGCCGTGCGGATGTACGAGTTGTTGTTCTCGATGCGCTTGCGGCCGACGCTAGGCGGCATTCCCGTGCGCAAATCGTACGTGCAGAAATACGACTGCGAATCGAAATGCAAAGCGCGATTATTGTCGGTGCTGTCAGATATGCGGCGCTTGTTGCCGGCAAATACGCACGACACGAACACGCCGTAGTACGTCGTGTTCTGATAGTCGCTGTTTTCCATGATTCGGCACCTTTCAACAACACCATATCCTGAAGCCGAACCAGATGAAACAGCATAGTTGTTGGAGATGACGCAGTCAAGGCAATAAGACCTGTATCCGCCTTTGCCATAAAACCCGATTCCGTACTCGCTGGCCGCCGACTGGCTTGCCGGTGAGTAGCAGCCGGTGATCGTAAAGCCTTGGAGAAACTGTGGAACGTTGGAGGACGATGCCAACATGCAAACGCCACCGACAGATTCCGCGCCACAGCCATTTGCCGCCGTCGAATCAGGCGCTCCGACGATGAAAGTGGCCGTCGGCCCTTCAGACGCGATAAAGCCGATATAGTTCTTCGTCGCGACCAGACGGCGAATGCATGGATTGGAAGTGCCGCTTTGGTAGTTTGTGGCGACGCCGGTATTGTAAACGCCGGGCGCGGCAAACACGATCGGGTAATCGCCCGTTACCGCGTCATGCGCCGCCTGAAGCGACTTCTTCGGACCATGAATCGTTCCTCCCGCATCAATCATTTCCTGCGTCGGAATCGTAGCCGTGGTGCCGTCCCACCCGTCGTCGCCATGCATCGCGTCGACATAGAAGAAATTCGACGTCTTGTAGGCCGTAAGCACGACTTCAGTATCGGAGGCTGGATACGGATCGAGGGCAACGCGAACCCAGTTACCGTCTCCATACTGCGGGAACCGCCAGTATGGGTTGGATCCAAACACGTAATCAGAACCTTTGATTGCGTATGTCCGCTCGCCATCTGCCAAATTCGCCGGACGCATCTTGTAGACACAGGGGATCGCCGTCGGCGTGAAGGTATCGTCCGCTTCAAACAACTGCGCTTCGCCGTTGATCTCCACTTCCATATCCGAGCCAAACTTTACCGTCAGCAATCCTGCGTCGGCAACTGCGGCAATTGTCGCTACGGTCGCGCAAAACGCAAGACGCAGCACATGGAATCTGGGTTTTTGCGCTCTCATTTCCAATGTTCCTTTTTGGCTTTCATGCTTGAGTTCATACACACCTCCCTTTGTCTTTGTCAAGCTTTACGCCCCAATCTCACTCGGCCCGCGTCGGTCCCGTCGAAAGAATCGGGAACGCCTGTTCAGCGCGAGCGTCAAAGTTGAAGACCGTGAATCCTTCAAGCCCGTCCCTGCGCAGCGCCTGGATGTGCTTGGCCATTTTCATTGCATCTGTACCGTCGTCCTTCCAGCAGCTGAGACCAATGCCGGGATAGAGTTTCGCGCGCGTGCCCGCTATCGCCTTGGCCTGGTCCATGTAGGTCGAACGGAAGAATGCCGTGGACGTGGTATAGTCCATCGGACACAGGAAGTCGACCCAGCCGTTCTTCGCCCAACCGACCCAGTCCTGTCCATCGCAGATGTACGCACCGGATATCCCGGAACGAACCGCCGCGGAAATCTCCACGCCGGGATGCTTCCCGCGAACGCTCTTCGCAACTTCCTGCACGACGCGGGTAATGTTCGAGCAGCGCCAGTCCGCCCACTTCTGTGCAAGCACCTTGTCTGACCGGACGTCGTCGGGCCAGTTGGCGACCGTGACGCCGCAATCTCGCTCAAAGCGCCCTCGGCATCCGTCGCAGAAGCAGAAATTCTGATCTGCGTAGCGGATGTAGTCGAAATGTATGCCGTCGACGCCCTTTGACGCAAGCTCCTCCATGGCAGACACCTCAAGCCTCCCATTCTCGGGATGACTCGGACAGAACGTGCATCCCCATGGGCTCTTGGACTTTGCATTGAACATCTTCACAAGTCGTCCTTCTGCGGCGAAACGAGCCACGCGGTCTTTGTCGACGCACCCGCCCATGTTG
>JAEEGL010646912.1_pt1 | contig 13284 bp, 11 predicted proteins | sample 9134231 | NCBI WGS metagenome assembly JAEEGL01 (sample SAMN16246548, study PRJNA631951) | gut metagenome | biome: gut microbiome; feature: rumen; material: fiber-attached | host: Bos | place: Iran: Karaj | collected 2018-10 | reverse complement strand
GGAAAGGACAAGTCATGGGACGAAGAGCGAAGCACTCCTTTGTCTCATCGTCCTGGTCAGCCTTATCGCCCATGACGAACATGCCGTCACGATAGTGATCCCAGTGACCGGAGATCTTGTAGAGGTCTCTCTTGGCGAAGTAAGGAGTCATTGTAAGCTCACAGCCTCTGGAAGCCTCAAGATCCTCGATCCATCTCTGCATTACCTGGATAGTCTTAGATCCCTTGGGAAGGATGATGGGAAGTCCCTGACCGATGTAATCTACAGTTGTGAAGTACTCAAGCTCACGACCGATCTTATTGTGGTCACGCTTCTTAGCTTCTTCGAGCTTGTCGAGGTACTCCTTAAGCTGTCCCTTATCGGGGAAAGCTGTACCATAGATTCTCTGGAGCATCTTATTCTTGGAATCACCTCTCCAGTAAGCACCTGCAGTATTAATAAGCTTGAATGCCTTAATCTCGCCTGTGGACTCTACGTGAGGACCCTTACAAAGGTCTGTGAAGTCACCCTGCTTGTAGAAAGAGATTGTAGCTTCGTCAGGAAGATCATCGATGAGCTGGACCTTGTAGATCTCACCTCTCTCTTCCATGTACTTACGAGCTTCTTCTCTGGGGAGCTCGTAGTATTCGAGAGGAAGATTCTCCTTAACGATCTTCTTCATCTCCTCTTCGATCTTCTTGAGATCAGCCTCTGTGAAAGCCTCTTCTCTGTCGAAGTCGTAGTAAAAACCGTCATCGATAGCGGGACCAATTGCAAGCTTTGTCTCGGGCCAAAGTCTTTTAACTGCCTGTGCCATGATGTGTGACGCTGTGTGTCTAAAGGACTTTCTGTCTTCAGCATTGTTAAAATCAACCATTACACATTACCTCCGTGTTAATAATACTTTTTCGGAGCATATAAAAAGCCATGCCCCAACAATTACTTTGGGATGCATGGCTGCACGGTTCCACCCAAATTGCGCTTTCATATCCTATAAACAACCCGAGAAGGTTTATTCCTGAAAACGCCACTCAATTGTCCCTTAACGCGGGAAGACGGCGAGGATTGCTTTCAATATTGAAAGATTACTCCTGCAGCTCAAGGGTGGTATACGATCCGCTGTCTTTCTCCGAAGTTCTCAGCCAAGACTCCGATTCTCTGTAAGACGGACTACACGGTGTACGTGTCCCTGTCAAAGCTTTTGATATTGTGATTTTACAGAATCCAATAGAAAAGTCAACAATTACAAAAGAAAGTAATTATATAGAAAATTCCAATCTCTCACCTGAAGTAGGGTGATCAAAAGAAAGATAACATGACTGAAGACCGATGCCGTCGGAGTTTTTCCTTCCGCCGTACTTAACGTCACCATCCAAGGGATGACCGATATGTGCAAACTGAGCTCTGATCTGATGTGATCTTCCGGTAAGAAGCTTAACGTTTACCATAGTAAACCCGTCTTTATACTCGCCTGCATCGTATTCAAGCTCACATCTCTTGCTACCCGGAACCTCTTGATCATATACGGTTACACGGTTTGTCTTCTCATCCTTAACAAGGTAATTAACAAGCTTCCCGCTGCCTTCGAGTTTCCCCTGCACTTTCGCACGGTAGCTTTTCGAGAAGGTGCCCTTCCTTATCTGCTCCGAAAGCCTTGAAGCACACTTGCTTGTTCTGGCGAAGACCATTACCCCGGAGACATTACGGTCAAGCCTGTGCACAAGCCCTAGGAACACGTTTCCGGGCTTGTTGTACTTGTCCTTGATGTAAGCTTTCAGGTAAGTAAGCATATCCGGAGCATCGGAGCCGTCGGATTGGGAAAGGTAGCCTGCAGGCTTAAACGCCACTATAAGGTGATTATCTTCAAAAATTATGCGAGGGGTGTCCATCTGGAAGCCTGACCGCAGGGAAGATTAAGATCCATATGTGTTACGGGAAGACCGAGCTCATCACTTACAGTCTTGCCGCCATACTTAGTGCCGCAAGTGAGGTTAAGCACGTTACCTACTGCATTTGCACCAAGTTCAGTAGCATATGAGCTGATTATCACAAACAAAGGCTTATCTGAAAGAAGCAGCGCCGTTCTGCTTACAAACTCGTAAAGGGACTTCTCTATCTCCCATAATTCACCCGTAGGTCCTCTTCCGTACTTCGGCGGATCCATGATGATACCGTCGTACTTTCTGCCTCGTCTTATCTCACGCTCGACGAACTTACGGCAGTCCTCATTAATAAACCTAACATAAGAGGACTCGAGTCCGCTTGCAACGATATTTTCCTTGGCACGGGCTATCATGCCCTTACTTGAGTCAACATGGACTACTTCTGCTGCACCGTGACATGCGGCAGCACAAGTAGCTGCTCCAGTATAAGCGAAAAGGTTTAGTATCTTGATATCATCCCTTCCGGACTTGACCGCATCAGAGATGAGCTTACCTGCAAAATCCCAGTTAGAAGCCTGTTCCGGGAATAAACCTGTGTGCTTAAAGGATGTGGGTTCGATGATGAACTTAAGCTGCTTGCCCAAAGTGTTGTAGCCTATGGTCCAGCTTGAAGGCATTGACTTAAGCTTCTGCCATGCGCCTCCACCGGTGTTGCTTCTAATGTAGAGAGCATCCGGCTTCGGGATATCATCCCAAGTCGATTCTTTACCCTCGTAGAAAACTGGCCATACCGCCTGAGGATCAGGGCGCCTTAACAGTACGTCTCCCCATCGCTCATACTTCTCCTGAGCGCCGGCATAGAGCACCTCAAAATCTTTCCAATTATCGGCAATAAACAAGGATTGACCTCTTATCTTTCGCTTACAGTTACAGGTTCAGATGTAGTTACAACACTTCCGTCAAACAAAAGCTCAACAGTATATGAACCACTTGAATATGACTGTCCCCAGAACTCGCAGCAAGCGGTAGAACCGTTGGTAACAGTTACTGTCAAAGTCTGAATGACATCGCCGTCCTTGAGAAGATTTGCTTCAAACTCAAGATATACGGGTCTGTTAAAGTATACATAAGCTGTAAGTGCCTCAGGTGTACCGTTTATCGTGTAAACATCGAGAGGATTTGACATCAAAGGCTCATACCAAACGGTATCAACAACGAGGTCATCGAAGAACGGCGCATAGTAAGATGTAGGCATTCCGTTCTCATCTACGAAGATTAAAGATTCATAGGGTGTGAAGAAAACGTCGATAAGCTCGGAAACATCTGTAACGACCCAGTCTCCCTTACTGTTCTTCATGGAGAAAGTAATCTCGATATCATCGTCATCACAATCTCCGAGATAATCAGATACTTCGTCAACAGTACCCATGGGAATCTCGCCTACCTGCAGTACGTTGCTGAATGTAACAGTAACCTCTGCCTTAGTTCTGTCTTTATTAAATTCGGGCTCACCGATCTCATAGGAAGAAGCAGCAATGCCATCAAGGGCAAAGCCAAGGCTCTCCTCGAGCATCTCGGGAACCTCATAAGAATCATAATCGGAAAGACCATTTATCGGATCATCATAGAAAGCATCCAAAGTTTCGGTAAGAACCTCATTTAATTCCTTGGCAGCAATACCTTCAAGAATCTTCGAACAACCTGTCGAAGAAAGGACCATAGCGCCTGTGATAAGTATTGTTGTTACTTTCTTGAATAAAGACTTTTTCATAAACACTTCCTTGAAATACGCAAAAATCAAATTGATTATACAACATTTGAACGATTTTTAATATATAATAGACTCTAATGAATTGTGACAGAAAGGAAGCATCATGTCTCAGACTCCACATATCCTGATTTGCGATGACGATCCTATCGTCCACGAATCATTAAGGCTTTATCTTGATAATGAACATTATACTCATTCCGACGCATTCGACGGATTGGAGTCTTTAAAGCTTGCCAAGGATGATAAGCCTGATCTTATCCTTCTTGATGTAATGATGCCTCAGATGAACGGCCTTGACGTATGCCGTGAATTACGAAAGATCATGTCCACCCCTATCATCATTCTTACTGCTAAGGGTGAAGAGATCGACCGTGTATTGGGCCTTGAGCTCGGTGCGGACGACTATATCGTAAAGCCTTTCTCTCCTAGAGAAGTAGTTGCAAGAATCAAGGCTGTATTAAGAAGAACAGAATCTTCACAGGAGCAGGCAGCTGCAAGCCAGGTATTAAGATTCGACGGTCTTGAGATTAATATCGAGAATTATTCAGTTAAAGTTAATTCCAAGGTTATCCCCTTCACGCCCAAGGAAGTTGAGATCCTTCATCTTCTTGCCGCTCACCCTGGCACAGTTATGAGCCGCGAGCAGATCTTAGGAGCTGTATGGGGTAATGATTTTGACGGTGATCTTAGAACGATCGATACTCACATCAAGAGAATCAGACAGAAGATCACATATGACGGCAGCAGATGGAATATCTCGACCGTTTATGGAGTAGGATACAAATTCGAGGTCGCTTGAGTGTTTCATCACAGCTTTATCATGAGAAGAATGTTCATGCTGGTCTTTGTTGCACTGGCAGCGTCTGCTTTGTTGGCAGCAGTAGCATTCAGTATCGCCGGACGAAACGCAGCATTCAATTACAGTGTAAATGAAGCCCAGACCCAGTATGAGAAGATGTCGGAAGTTATTCTTTCCGCCACCGATGATCTTACGTTAGAAGAGATATACGAATTCATTCTCTACCCCGCTACAGTATCTAACCGCGAATATTTCATAACAGATCCGAACGGACATATCCTGTATCCTCAGGATTTCAGCTCCATTTCAAATGCAGAAGAACAGGCGGCCGTTGACTTTATCAAACAGAATCTTAACGATGAGGATTCATGGACCGACCATCTTGCATTCATGCAGTACAACTTCTATGCGAACCAGACTCTCCTCATGAAGATTCCGTTCCAGCATGACGGATCTTTCTATTATGTAATCCAATATAACCTCATCAACGAGGATAATGATCTCATTAACGGTTATATCAATATCCTCCTTCTCTCCACGCTCGCTGCTGCACTCGCTATGATGGTTCCCACTATCATCTTCGTTGAGGTAATCACCGAACCTTTGCAGGAAGTTAACCGCGTTGCGAAGGAATACGGACGAGGAAATCTTAGAGTCAGGGCCAATGAGAATCATATCGGTGAGGCCGGAGAACTTGCCGTCTCGTTTAACAGTATGGCGGACAGGCTGTCCAAATCCATCAACGAATTGACCAACGAGAGAAATAAGCTCGAGAACATCTTTAATGTCATTTCAGAAGGAATCATGGTGTTTAACATTGACGGTACAGTTACCTTCTCAAATGACAAGATGAAGGACATCTTCTCCAAGGTTCCCCGTAAGAACAGCTTCTCAGAGAAGATCCAGATAGTGCCTTTCGAGAGCTTCTGGAATGATCTTGCCGAGTGTATGGAATCCGGCGAGAACAAGAAGAACGTCGAAGAAAGCGCCAATTATGCTTACGAATATACTATTGTCCCCAGATTCGATGCCAAGGAGAGTGAAGCCTGCATCGGTGCTACGGGATTCTTCAGAGATATCACAGAGGAACATAAGCTCGATATGACTAGACGAGACTATGTTGCCAATATTTCACACGAGCTTAGAACCCCTCTTCAGACCTTAAGAGGTCTTATCGAGCCTTTGTCTGACGGCATGGTTAAGACTGAAGCCGACAGAATGAGATACTACGACATAATCCTTAACGAGACACTCCGTCTTTCAAGACTCATCGACGACATGCTCGAGCTGTCTAAACTCCAGTCCAGAACGCTTGCATTCCAGATGTATCCGTTCGATGTTAATGAACTTCTCGACAGTATTCTCACACGATTCACTCCGATAATGAAAGACGAGGGAATATTCTTCAGCGTTCAAAACACGGCAGGTAAGCTTCCTACCGTTATGGGAAACCCTGACCGTGTTAACCAGATTCTCGTTATACTTCTTGATAATGCCAAGAAGTACACGCCTGCAGGTGGCAGCATCACTATCACAAGCGATTACAACGAAGAAATCGGTAAAGTTTATATCTCAGTAGCTGACACAGGACAAGGCATACATGAGTACGACATAAATCATATTTTCGAGAGGTTCTTTAAAGCAGACCGTGCCCGTGGTAAGAAAGGTACCGGTTTGGGCCTTGCTATTGCCAAGGAGCTTCTTACCTACATGGGCGAAGATATTACCGTAGAAAGCGAGTATGGTAAGGGGACGAAGTTTACCTTTACACTCAAGAAAGCGGAAGCTACCAACGCATGGGAGTAAGAATCAATAAATACATAGCTTCAAGCGGCTTTTGCTCAAGAAGACAAGCCGACGAACTTGTCGAGTCGGGAAAAGTTACAATAGACGGTGTTGTTGCAGTAAACGGATCCACGGTCGAGGAAGGCAACGTAGTTAAAGTAAACGGTAAAGAAGTTGTTCCCGAAGACAATAAGATCTACATTGCTCTTCATAAGCCCCTCGGCATAACGTGCACTACAGACAGAAGAGATCCAAGCAATATCATCGATTATCTTGGAATGGATGACCGTGTATTCCCTATCGGACGCCTTGATAAGAATTCATCCGGTCTTATTCTGCTTACTAATGACGGAGATATAGTAAACACACTGCTTCGCGCCGAGAACGGTCACGAGAAGGAGTATCAGGTCAGAGTAGACAGAAAGATCGAGCCTGATTTCAAGAAGAAGATGGAAGCAGGTCTTGTGATACTGGGACAGAAGACACTCCCCTGCAAGGTAGAAGTAACGGGAACTCACACGTTTAACATCATCTTAAAGCAGGGACTTAACCGCCAGATTAGAAGAATGTGCGAGGCTTTAGGGTACAGAGTCACTAAGCTTAGAAGAATCCGCTTCATTAACATCACTTTAGGTGACATGAAGCCGGGAGACAGACGATATCTTACTAAGGATGAGGTAAGAAGATTAAAATCCGGCAATTAATCTTACGAGTTTCTCGAAAGGTCTCTTAAGTACAACGTACCATATCTCTTTGCTCGAATACTTCTCCACCATTATCGTATAAACGGGAGCAAGTCTTCCTGCAATAACATCAGTAAACACCTGATCTCCGATCATAACTGCATTCTCGGGAGCCGTTTCCATGAGTTTAAGAGCACGATAAATACCATCAGGTCTGGGCTTATGAGCGTAAGTTACGCAAGGAATGCCCAGAGCCTCGGCAATCTTTGATGAACGTCCTGTCTTGGCATTGGAAACAAGGCAGCATTTGAAGCCCTCTGCCGTTATCTTCTCGATAAAATCGAAGGCATACTTATCGGGGGACGTAGCGTGATCGGGACCTAAAGTGTTGTCAAAATCAAGCAAAAGGCACGTCTTCCCTGCCTCTTTAAGCTCAGCAAGAGGCACGTCATAGACGCTTTTACATACTTTATCGGGCTTCATAGCGGTAAAAATATTCATATCTTGGAATTGTAAATATAAAAATACTAAATGTAAATCACATCATGTGTTATTATATGTGGCGATAAAGAAAAGAGGTATCGTTATGAAGATAGCAAAATTCGGTGGTTCATCACTTGCTGACGCCTTTCAGATCAAGAAAGTATGCGACATCATCCTTGCCGATCCCGACAGAAGGATCGTAGTTGTTTCTGCGCCCGGTAAAAGATCCAAGGAAGACATTAAAGTAACTGATCTTCTTATCGCAGTTGCTAATGCCGGATTAAGCGGTGAATCCTATGAGACTGAGCTCGACAGAGTAATCGAGAGATATCGCGAGATCTGCGATGATCTTGATATCGAGGATAAGCTCCCTGAGATCAAGGAGACATTAAGCGCAGCTGCCGCTTCCGATACTTCTGATAAGAACATCTACATCGACACAGTTAAGGCCATGGGTGAAGATTGCTGTGCAAGACTTGTTGCAGCTTATCTTACTTCCATCGGACACCCTGCCAAGTACTGCAACCCTAAGGCTTGCGGTCTTTTCCTTGAGCACGATGCTGCAGGTAAGGCAAGAATCTTAGGCGAGTCTTACGACAACCTCGAGAACCTTAAGTACGAGAAGGAGATCTGCATCTTCCCCGGATTCTACGGATACGGCAAGGATGACAGAATTATCACTTTCTCAAGAGGCGGTTCCGATATCACAGGTTCTATCCTCGCAGGAGCTGTTGGTGCTGACATTTATGAGAACTGGACTGACGTAGATAACGTATATGCTGTTAACCCCAACATCGTAAAGAATCCCTTCCCTATCTATGAGATTACTTACGATGAGATGAGAGAGCTCGCATATGCAGGTTTCTCCGTTCTTCACGAGGAAGCTCTCTACCCTGTTTATGTCAGAGGCATCCCCGTACATATCAGAAACACAAACAACCCTTCTGCTAAGGGTACAAAGATCGTTTCCGAGAGAACTCACTACGATTCACTCGTTACAGGTATTGCCGGTGAGAAGGGCTTCTTAACAATCACTGTTACCAAGTACCTCATGAACCATGAAGTAGGCTTCATCTCACAGCTTCTTACAATCCTTGCCGAGGAAGGCGTACCGGTTGAGCACATTCCTTCAGGAATCGATTCCGTTACTATCATCGCAAGAAAGAAGTACTTCACTCCCGAGAAGGAAGATATCGTTATCAACCGTTTCAGAAATGAAGCAAGAGCTGAATCCGTTAAGGTCGACAGAGACCTCGCTATCGTAATGATCGTAGGTCAGGCTATGGAGAAGTCAGTAGGTATCATGGCTAGAGCTGCTTCTGCCCTCTCCGCTGCAGGTATCAACCTTAGAATCGTTAACCAGGGTGCATCCGAGATCTCATTGATGTTCGGTGTTTCCGAAGAGTATACGGATTACGCTGTAAGAGTACTTTATAAGGAATTGTTCAGGTATTAATCTACTGTAACTCGTAGATGATCGCCCCTTCGAGGTCGGTCCTTCTTATCTCACATCCGTATAACGTTAGTCTTTCAACAGTAGCAGGCGCGGGATGTCCGTATCTTGAGTTCTGCTCCACAGAGATAATTGCAGTGTCGGGTGTCACATGTTCGAGAAACTCACTTGATGTCGAGTATGCCGAACCGTGATGCCCGACTTTTAATATGTCAGAATCAATATCTGCACCTAGTCTTATAAGCTCGTCCTCTCCACGGAAGCCGAGATCACCGGTATAAAGCACTGAGAAATCATGATATTCGAGCCTTAGCACTACACTGTCATCATTACCGCCGTCTACAACTTCATAAGGCCAAAGACAATAGAGAGCTATATCATCGGTCAGACATATCTCATCTCCGGCACTGATGTCATAACATGTAATGAATTCATCTATGCGTTCTACGGAATTAAGATAATTAAGACCCCCAATGTGGTCCTCATCCATATGAGAAGCAACAGCGATATCCACACTTCCTATACCATAGTAATCAAGAACTCCCGATACGGCATACCTTCCTTCATCTTCTACACCGCCGTCTATAAGTAAACTCCTCCCCTCACTTAAGATAAGACAGCTGTCACCTTGACCCACGTCGATAAAAACAATCGTAACCGCAGGTCTTGTAAGATAATCTCCAGCCATAAGACCTATGGACAACATCAGAACACAGACACAAGGCAACAGAAGATACCTTCTTACAATCCCCTGCGGCATAAGCGCTATGACAAGAACAGCAAAAGCTGAATCAATAAACAATGTAGAAAGATTTCCTGAAGACACACCTTCGAAAGCAATCGATGCCCCAAGACCCGTCAGTAGATTAAGCAGCTTAAACAGAAACGAGCACGCGAACGGAAGCCCTGTAATTACGCAAGGAAGAAAGAAAACACATGCTGCGGTTGCTATAAGTGACGAAACTATCTGGATAACAAGATGAACCGGTGACAGATAACAGCAAGTTCTTCCCCAGAACGGCATCATTCCAATGGTGGCAGCGAACACAGGAGTTACAACTTCGGTTACATTTTCTCCAGTCCCGGTCTTACTAAGCAACTCCGTTATCCTGTTACCAAAAACTCTTATCGACAAAGAGGCAGAAAAACTCATAAGAAAACCCGTCGAAAGGCAGCAGTACGGATCTTTCACCATCAGTATTATCGCGGCAAATGCCATACCGGAAGCATAATCTCTGCTCATGAAACTGCACACGCTTATTACGGCTGCCCTCGTCACTGACTCCGACCATCCCGTTAAAGTGCCGACAGCAAGGCAAAATACGATATAAATTGGTGCGGCACGTTTCTTCTTCACATGCCTTTTACGGATAACTTCAGTAAGTATCATCAGGAACCCCGAAAAGTGTGTTCCCGACACCGCCAGAAGATGAGAACAGTTGGACAATCTGAATCTTCTCGACATGCTGTCATCTACAAGCGACGTATCACCCGTAAACAGTGCCGCAGCCATTGATCTGTCCTCATCATCAAAGCACGATAAAGCAAAGCACTTAACACGGAAGAAGAATTTCTGAATACGTGATGAGATCTTAGCTGTTAATGTAGGATTCCCGATCTTGGTGATGCTGTCAGGAAATAAAGATCCTGTAATCCCCCTTCTTCTAAGATATGCAGCATAGTCAAACTCACCGGGATTGGTAGGATCCCGGTAAACAATAACTGAACCTTCAATGTATATTAGATCTCCTGCCTCCAGATCATCACCACTTGAGCTCTTGTATAACAAACGGCCGTAATCAGAAGTTCTGATCTCATATTCAACCGTATTATCAAGGTTATATTCAACATGCCTTACTATACCTTCACAACTAATATGCCTATCAATTTCCGGAGCGGGTTTGATGAGCACAAAGAGGTTCATAAACACAACAAGAATCAGTGCAGGCAGTATCAATGGCCTTTTCCTGAAAGAATCCCCGAATTTTCTCAATAAAGCACTAATCTGATTACCACGTAACATATGGTTATGTTAAAATGAATCCGTTCGTATTTAACCTACGAAATGGATACAATTATCGACATTTTTCGACAAAGACGGAATTATGGAAATCAATTTCAGAAAAGCAAAATTTAAAGCATTGGCAGCCAACATCGAACAGTGTCCCGATTACGATGTTCCCGAGATAGTTATGTCCGGAAGATCCAATGTCGGAAAGTCTTCTTTGATCAATGCACTTGCAGATAACAGCAAGCTTGCAAGAGTATCTCAGACTCCAGGCAAGACACGTGCAGTAGTATTCTTCGATTTTGACGATAAACTACGCATCGCAGACCTCCCGGGATACGGTTATGCAAGAATATCCAAGGAGAAGAAAGCTCAGTTCTCTTCTGTTGCAGACAGTTACTTCACTTCCGGAAGGAAATTTGACCTTGTTTTGCATCTTATGGACATCAGACGCGAACCGTCCGAAGAAGACGTTGCAATGCTCGAATACATGAACGCTAACAACATAAGATACTTTGTAGTTTTCACCAAGTGCGACAAGTATTCCAACGCCCAGTTAAGAAGGCGAATCGAAGAACTAAAAGATATTTATTATTTCGACGAAAATGCTGATATTTTTGCAGTGTCTTCAAGCAAAAAACAAGGAATCGAGGAGCTTCGCGAGGCAATCGCCAAACTCTTACTTTGATACAGGGGTAAAATTGTAAAATTTCGACAGTTGCATTTATCAATTCGTTGAATGATACTTATTAATGTAAAAAAAGGAGAGACAAATGCTTCAACTTGAACCTTACGGTCCTATCGGAATCATTGCTCATAACGCTAACCGCGAATTTGTTAAGTCGGTAAGCGAAGTTTTATCCCAGAAGCGTAAAAAGCGCTTTGAGACTAACGCCACACCTTACGTTCATACCCCCGGATACTATCGCAGTGATTATATACTCGACACTGATCTTATCCGTTTCCAGACAGGTGAAGGTAAGTTCCAGATTGAGGAATCTGTCCGCGGACATGATATCTTCATTATTTCAGACGTATTATCACGCACAGAGACGATTGATATCTTCGGTCATAAGCACATCATCTCACCTGACGATCATTACAGAGATCTTCTTCGTATTGTTTCCACATGTTCAGGTAAGGCCAGAAGAATCAATGTAATCATGCCTTTCGTATACGAGGGCAGACAGGAGAAGCGTGATTCTTCCAATGAGTCTATGGACTGTGCAGCAATGCTTAAGCAACTTCACGAGCTCGGTGTTGCTAATCTCATCATCTTCGATCCGCATGACGGTCGTATAGCTAATGCAGTTCCGCTCATGGGCATTGATTTCCCGAAGAGTGCATTTAAGATCATTTCCACTCTTCTTTCTACATTCGATACTATTCATCTTGACAAGGATAAGACCATCGTCGTAAGCCCTGACGAGTCAGGTGTAAACAGAGGTATCTTCTATTCCTCACTTCTTAATCTCCCTCTTGGCATCTTCTACAGAGACAGAGATTATTCCAGAAAGATCGACGGCGAGCATCCTATCAAGAATTACGAATACTTAGGTGATGATATCTCCGGAAGAGATGTACTCATCATCGATGATATGATCAATTCCGGAAGCACGATGCTTCGAACATCCAAGATCCTCAAGGTTCACGGTGCACGCGACATTTACTGCTGTGCCCCTTTCGGACTCTTCACTGATGGTCTTGATACTTTCGACGAGGCTTACGAAGACGGCACAATCAAATCCGTTCTTTGTACTAACCTTAACTACCATCAGCCTGATCTTCTTTCACGCAAGTGGTATGTGAATGTTGATATGATTCCTTATGTAGCAAGGATCATCGAAGCTATTAATGCTAATGAGTCCGTTACGGATCTTATCAACTCGACTTCAAGAATCACAGATTTCTTGAGCCAGATCAGAATCGGCGAACTCTTTGACGAAGATAAGTTAGAAGAATAAGTACGTTATCCAGTAATAATTAATTAGCGAGGTACACTATGGCATCAGTTCCTGCAGATGAGAAATCCTATTCACGTTATAACCAGTATGGTGAGAACCCTATGGCACCTGTTGCACCTATCGGTCTTATCCAGCTCAAGGGCAGCGTAGAATTCACTGAGAAGGTTAACTACTATCTCACAACAAGAAGATCCGAGTATCAGCAGGAAGCTATCGTGTCCAAGTACCCCGGTTTCTACCGTCAGGATTACAGAATCGATGTTGAGACAGCAAGATTCTCATCCGGTGAGGGTAAGGCTGTTATTAAGAATACAGTAAGAGGTCATGACCTCTATATCATCAGTGATGTAATGAATCCTTCCATCACATATAAGATGTATGGTCAGCTGAACCACATGAGCCCTGATGATCACTATCAGGACTTGAAGAGAGTTATCCTCGCTTGTTCCGGTAAGGCAAGAAGAATCAACGTAATC
>JAEEGL010080443.1_pt1 | contig 13284 bp, 8 predicted proteins | sample 9134231 | NCBI WGS metagenome assembly JAEEGL01 (sample SAMN16246548, study PRJNA631951) | gut metagenome | biome: gut microbiome; feature: rumen; material: fiber-attached | host: Bos | place: Iran: Karaj | collected 2018-10 | reverse complement strand
TTTCCACTTAATACAATCCTAGTGGAGGAATTCTTCCAATTTTAAATTAAGCGTTTACTAATATTTAATCTTAAACTTCTTTCTTTTATGAAACTTTCGAAAGCAAAGGAATTTTATTCTTTATTGAAAGATGAATTTAATAATGAGAAATTTAAACCTTTTTATAGTTATTTTGAAGTTACATGGCTTAATTTAATTGATGGAAATAAAGCTAAATTTAATTTTTAGTTATGGTAATATCATGTCAAATTTGATTTACAAAAAAATAGAAAAACTGGTTTAATTTCAAAAGAAGGTTTAGATGAATATGTTTTTGTATCTAACAATGCTTGTGAAAGCATTAATAACTTAATTATTAAATTTATTCAAATAAATGCCAAAGTTAGTCTACCGTAAAGTTCATAATAATCCGGACTCGGAATAAACCGGACGTCGAAAATTTTCGATTTTTTCAAAAAAAAATTTGTTCAGAATAAACCGGACAGGCAAAATTTCAATATAAAAATCATTCAAAAATTTAAATTTTTATTATATTTTTTCATTAGTTCCGATTTTTTTAAAAAAAATCTTTGTTCAGAATAAACCGGACTGCCAAAAAAACGACCCTTTTTTGAAAAGTGGGTCGTCCGGTTTATTACGAACTTTACGGTAGATAGATTTTCTTTTATAATTAAAACTTTATTTGTTCAATTAGATTGTAATGAAAATAATAATCATAAAAAAGGGAAAAATTAATTCGTAAAGCTTGTTTACCTGATTTATTATTAGAAATAGTTGGATTAGGTTTTGGTGTTAATAAAAAGATTTTCCTAAATGAGAATATTAAAAAATTGAAACATTTAAAAAACGAAAAAGATATATTTAAATTAATAAATAATAATGAAGCAGAATCATTTGAAAATGCAGAAAATAATTAAGATTCAGATTAAATTATCTTATAATAAAAGATTTGCTGATGTAATTAATTTATCAAAATATATTAAAGATTGAAATATATTTAATTTATAATTTTAAAATACTAATTTAAATTAAAAAGTAAATTTATTAAATTTATTATTTTTTATTTTAATATTATCTTTTGTTATTATACACTAGTTTTCCATATATATATAATTTTTTTTATTTTATAAAAATAATTTTTTTGGGTTCAAAATTTTGTTTAATTTTTAAATTAGTATTTGAATTTTTACCAAAAAATATTTATCTGAACCAAAAATAATTTTATATTCAAAAAATATTAAACCTATTATTATTTTAAATTTGAACCAAAAATAAATTTATATTTAATTTTATTTTGAACCAGATTTTTTTTTTGAACCAAGAAATATGTGGACTCATATTTTTGTATTTAAAATTAGAAACAATTATTTTAGATTTAAGATTGAAAACTGTAGTATTATAGATGGGTTTGAGATTGGGATTAATGCTAGGGTTGAGATTTAGAGATTAATTATGGATTATGGATCTATATTAATATTATTATAACTATTATATTTTAATAGAAAATTAAAATAATTATTTAGGATTCATAATTAAGAGAATTATGTCTATTTAATCATAATCTCCAAATCAAATTTTTTAATCAATTATTTAAACACTTTGATTTTTAACTTAAATTAATGGTGTTTTAAATCATCGGAACATTCAACAAAAATATTATCTTTTGGATAATTTTTGGTATTAAAATGACTTTAAATTTGAATTTTTTTTAATGATATACATTCATAAAATATATATTTCATATTATTTATTTATATTATTGGTATTAAAACTGGAAAGATCAAGCATTTCTATTGATGGGCATTTAGCGAATATATAATTCATATCAGTCATTTTGCTAGTATTAAATTTAGAAATATATAAATTTTTTAATGATTTACAATTGTAAAACATATAGCTCATAATATTCACATTTTCAGTATTATATTTAAAGAGATTTATTTCTTTTAATGAATAACAATTCATAAATACAGATTTCATGTTTTTAACATTTTTTGTATTAAAATTGGAAAGATTTAATTTGTTTAATGAATAGCAACCATAAAACATATATCTCATATCATTTACATATTCAGAATTAAATTTAAAGAGATTTATTTCCTTTAATGAATCGATTTTCTAAACATTGAATACATATTTTTAACTTTTTCTTTATTAAAATTTGAAAAAAATATTTCTTCTAATGATATACTATCAGAGAACATACAACTCATATTAATAATATTATTTCTGTAAAACTTTTTAAAATTTATTGATTTTATACAACAACAATCTGAAAAAATGCATTCAAGTGATTCTACTTGATAATCTATTATTATTATTTTTTTAATAATTAAAAAAATTAAAATTAAAATACTTTAAATGTCAATCTACAAAAATTACTTATTATTACCATTCCACTTATTAATATATAATGCTTCCAAATAACAATAAAAAATTAATAATTCAGTTTTGAAAATGAAAAAAAATGTTTGACAATGTTTAAACGTGCTAATTAAAACGGAGCCAAACTAATTCAAATCGAATTATTAAAAGGTGTAAATGAATCTGATGGTTGTTCTCACCAGAAATGTTCATCAGATTTATTTACACCTAATGATAATTCTATTTGAATTAATTTGGCTTCTTTTTCATGAGTTTATATTTAATTTTATCGAAATTTTTTTTCATTTTCAAATCGAATTACCGTAAAAACCAGAGCCGTCCCCCCCTTTGACCAGAGCGAGGCCCCAAAAAAGAAGGGGGGGACCGCTACAGACCTTTTCAAGAAATAACAAAATAATTTAATTAAAGAAAATTTTTAAAATAATATTTGGTAATTACCTGTTTAAGATTAAATATGTGTTTCTGAAATTGGGGGAGGGGGACCGCTACAACAAATCTAAAATTGAAGGTTTCGGGCAAAAACAGGGGGGGACGGCTCTGGCTTTTACGGTATTAATTTTTAAAATTTAATATATAATTTTTGAATTTTTATTATTTGTTATTTAGAAAAGTTATATTATAATAAAAAAATTTATTAAATTAACTGTTTATTTCAAAAATTTCATGCTTTCATAATTATCCCTTTATCATTTGAATTTTAATTGTTAAAATTAATATAGTTACAATATATACATATCCCTTTATCGGAATATTTGTTTTATGAAAAAACTGGTAGCTTGGTAGCTACCAGTTTTTTTTGTAAACTACCAAAAATTACAATAAAAAGCTACCAAAAAATTATTGGTAGCTACCAAATTTTTTTTTTAAGCTACCAAAAAAAAATGTTAAACATTAATATAGAATAATATATATCATTTAAATAAAATATAAAATTATAGAATATATAAATTTAAAAAATATGGATTAAAAAGTTAAAATCTAATTATTAATCAAAAGCAGAAGAAATATTACAAAAAATTTTTTAGACAATATTGATATAGAAAAAGATCGAATTTGGGTTTATAATAATAGGCTTATATTGCCTTAATGGGCGTACAAGCTTATATTTAATATATTTATTATTAAGATTAAATAGTTATTTAAACGCTAGAATAGACTAGTTCAAGCTTACTTTGCCTAAAGTTTTGTACAATACATTGGTTAAGCAGTTCCCTTTGTCTTTCTCACAGAGGTTCTCTATCACATTTTACTTAAAAGTTAAAGAATTTGTCTTTATACGACATTTTATCTATATTTATATAAAAGGAATCAACAAAATTATAATGAAATTAGGCAAAAAATTTATAAAGAAGCAAAAAAACAAAAAATGAACAATTAAAAATTTATTTAAGGATAATAATGCTCTAGTCTTAATTAATTGCAAAATAAGTAATTATATTGAAAAAAAAGAAAATTTTTTATGGAAGGAATAATAGAAATAAGGTTATATATCAACTATATTTAAAATACATATTAATATATTTACGATGAATGATAAAAATAATAATATATATCATTATTTTATAAATATATAGGAAAATGATGATAGTGCTAAAATACTTTTAATTAGATATGAAAACAACAACCATTTTTTTTAATTATGGACAATTATAATTTAAATAATAAGATTATAATAATTCTTATAAAATAACAAAAAAGATGAATTAAATTTACTAAATAAAAATATCAAAAAACAAATTTAATTAAAGAAATAAACCAAAGATTTTTGTTGTTCTTATTTTTTAAAATCTAATTTTATATAATTTGTTTTATATAAGTTTCTTATAACATATATTAAATTTTTAATTCAATAAAAAGTAGTAAAATATAAAAATGGAATTAAATTCTTTTTATTATTATTTATTTTTTTTGTTAATTTTTGTATATCAATATATATCTTTTTATTTAAAATAATTTTAATATATTTGTTTATATTACTATCATTTTTTCATATTATAAAGAATTTTTTTTAGATTATTAATGGATTATATATCTCTATAAATATATTTTATTTTTTTGGTAGCTTAAAAAAAAATTTGGTAGCTACCAATAATTTTTTGGTAGCTTTTTATTGTTATTTTTGGTAGTTTACGAAAAAAATTGGTAGCTACCAAGCTACCAGTTTTTTCGTAAAACAAATATTGGGGAGGTATACTAAATTGCCATAATACAAAAATTATTGTAAGTCCAAAAAGTTCGTTGACGAAAAATATTAATAATTTATATTAATAAATAAAAAAGTACCTAGTAAATTTGAATCATTACTATATGCTTGGAATTATTAAACTATAATAATATTAAAAAAATTATTATAGGATAAAAACTTCCGATATTTTCATTATTTTTAAAGTAGTTCTTTTTTAAATAATAATGAAAAACATATTGTTGAATATATTATAAGATTATATAAAGTTGAGGGACGTGGAAGTGAGGAGCCTTCTAAATTCAAAAAATATATCTTATTATAAAAGAAATAAAATCCTGAAATGATAATTCTTTTTTTCCTTATCATCTTTTTCTATTTTTATTAAATAAATTTTTAACTAATTTGCTTAAAAATATATAAATGAAGCTCGGGAGTAGAGTTAGATATTCAAATGCCATAAATGATTGATATAATCTCAGTTTATATATTCCATCAATTAAAATTATGGTATATTGGATATTATTCATTGCAATAATATTTCCTTGGATAGAGATAGGTGCAAAATTTGAGCTTGTGAAAAAGATATTTATATTTTTTGAAAATATTATGTAATCTCCAGAGCGGTATGTAAAAAAAATTTCCAAAGGTGGACTATTTCCTCACAATTTCCTCACTATTTCCAAAGTATTTCCAAAAAAATTAGATTTGAATAAAATTTATATTTTCAATTGGCAATATTAGTATTTCCATACTATTTCCAAATTGGAAATAGTAATTTCACTATTTCCAAAAATTGGAAATACAAAAAATACTATTTCCATAAATTTTGTTTATAAGTATTTCCAACATATTTCAAATTGGAAATAATACTATTTTCTCACTATTTCCAATATTTCCATATATATTTCTAAATATTTCCAAATTGGAATTAATATTATTTCCAAAAATTTATAATTTATATATATAAATTATTAAAAACAGAATAATTTCAGATTTAATTTTTTTCTTAAAAACCTATTTTTTAATTTATAAATTTTTTAAAGATTTTTTAAAGCTTTCATACCTTGTATTATTTTGTTATCTTTAGTTCAAAAATATACAATAAAAACTATATAATAATCACTCCTATAATAAAGCTATTCAAAAAACCTTTTAAAAAATCAAAAGCAAAAATTTGTTTTGCAAATATTTTTTAGAGTATAATTTTTGGTCATAACATAAATAACCCCTCAAAAAAGTTTTATTATTCTCAGTGGAATAATTATAGTTTGAACTTTATAGTATTTGATTACCATAAAGAAATAAACCGCCGTGAAATAGACTCTCCTATTAATTGTTTATTCTCTCTGACTTAGTTTGTAAATAGCTATTTTTAGCTTTTTTATTAACGAAATAAACCTCCCCTCCAAAAAATTTTATTTTACTACGTGTTTGAGTTAGTTTATTTAGTTATTTAATTTATATTTATTTTTTTTAATTATTACATATATATTTGATACTTAAATATACATTTATTTATTAAACAAATTCATTTCTAAATTCAAATAATTTTTTCAATTTAAAATTTTCCTTTTTATTTTTTTTATAATATTCATATATTTTTGTTTTAGAAAAATCCTAGTTAGTTAAATTTATATAAATAAAATATCTCTTATCTTTAAATTAAACAACGATGATATCAGTTCCAATAAACTAAAAAATTAAATTAGGACTTTTATTTTAGTTTAGAATCTTTCAATAATATTACCTTGAAAACATAAAATTTTATAAATAAATTAAAAATAAAAGTCTTTTAAAGTATTTATTATCATATTTTTCATAATTATTTTTATTATTCAATAACCTTATTTTGGAAATATTACCAAATACTTTGAATAAATATTATATATAAAATAATAACACTTATATTTAATAAATTTGGAAAAATAGCCTAATCGATTTTGACTCATTTAACTAAATGCCAGCCCTTTTTTATCGCACATTTTTAACAATCAAATCTTTTGAATTAAATTTTTTTTTATTTTTTTATATATAATTTTCATTATTTTATGACTTTTAGATTTATATTTTTGAAAAAAATTTAATTTCTTTAAACCATAAATAATATAAAAAACTTCTATTTTATATCATAGTTATTATTTATATGCTTTATTTCCATATTTCAATTATATATAACATTATATTAAAAAATGAATTAATTTAATTAGACTATTCTATTTTTAATAATTTATATATATAAATTATATATTTTTGGAAATATATATGGAAATATTGGAAATAGTGAGAAAATAGTATTATTTCCAATTTGAAATATGTTGGAAATACTTATAAACAAAATTTATGGAAATAGTATTTTTTGTATTTCCAATTTTTGGAAATAATGAAATTATTATTTCCAATTTGGAAATATGTTGGAAATACTAATGTTTCCAATTGGAAATATAAATTTTAATCAAATCTAATTTTTTTGGAAATACTTTGGAAATAGTTGGAAATAGTGAGGAAATAGTGAGGAAATAGTCCGCCATTTGGAAAATTTTGGAAATGATCCTCTCCAGAGGATTAAATTTGTGAAGCTATAATCTTTTAATTAAATGGAATTTATTTAAAAGAACTCTAAATTATTTAATATAATTTTTATTTAATCTTCATTTTAATAAATTTTAATACTTTCTTCAGATTCTTCTGAATTATCATCTGATTCATCTGAATAAATTTCTTTTTTTATTTTTATTCTTTTTTCTTTAATTTGTTTATTTTCTTTTCTAAATTTTTTTATTTTTTCATTTAATTGGTCAATTGATCCACAAGAATCTTCAATATTATATCTTGTTTCCTATGATTCAACAGATTTGATATCTTCTTTGTTTTCTTCAAATAAAGTTTTTTTTTTGAATTTAAGGCTCTTTTTTAAAATTTTATGAAACATTTTGTTGATATGGAAAATATTCAATTTCCATTCCTGAAGGTAAATGTTTTTTAATTTCATTCTATTTTAAATTTTCGTATTTTTTATCTATTAAATAATCAATTTCTTCATCTATAGTATCAAATTTTTGTTTTTTTAGCCTATTATCAATTTTTTTAAAATATCTTCCTTTATTTGAATCTTTTCAAGAAAATTCGTGCTTATCAAGTATTTACTGTCCAATATATTCTTATTTAAATAATTATTTATAAATTTCCTTTTTGATAGTTCTAGTTTTAGAACGGAACAAACAGTTTTCTATTGGTGATAAATCTGGTGAGTTTGCTGGCCACCAAATTTTATATTTCTCAAAAATTACTAAAATAGCTTCCATTGATTCTCAACTTCATTGTCTTGCCGAAATAGAAAATTCTTTTTTAACTTATTATCCTCCTTTATTTTATCCATATCTTCTTTTATAAATAGTAGAAACTGTTTATATGAAAAGTTATACAAACTAATTTCAAATTTTGTTCTATAAGATGTTCTCTTTTTATTTACACCTAAAGTATGCAAATTTTTTTTATCTACTTAGGAAAGCCTTATTACATTAATTTTGGGGTTTACTTTCCGAAACAAAACAACCCTAAATTCATCAGTGAATATGATATCTGAAGATTTTATTTCTTTTTCAATAATTTCATTTGAGGAGGAAAGTCTTTGTTTTATATGGCTTCCTATATTTTTCATATAAAATATTATTGACTGTGCTTTTACCTATTCTTTTTTAAATTTTTTTTCAAAATCTAATGCCAAATTTCTTGTTATTTATTATCGTTAATTTTCCTTCAGATTTTTTAAATAAATTCTTTTTGTTCTTGGGTGAACTTTTGTTGTCTCCCCGTTTTTTTGGTTTTCTTCTATCATAATTAACCAATTTTGATACTAATACCCTAGATACTTTGAATAAGGCTGTAATTTGTTTAGGCTGTACTCCAACTTGTGTTAATATGACTATACTTATCCTATTCAAAGTATATTCATCATATACTTTAATTTCAAATTCTAGTATATTTTTTTTTAAAGTTAAATCTAAATTTTTTATATCTCCGTCTTCTTCAAATTCTTCATTTATATTCATTTTTTTTGATTCTCATATTCTTGGTCTTTTTCCATATTATCTTCTTTTTCCACTTTTTAAATAAAATAATAAAAAATTATAAAAATATCATAAATTTTTTTCCAATTATAATTGTGTTAATATTATTATAGTTTAATATTTCAGAGCATCTGGTAATGATTCAAATTTACCAGGTGAGTATTTTATTTTTTAAAAAAATTATTATTTAAAATTTTTTGCCAACGACTTTTTGGATATAGGATATTAAGAACTTATTAAAAATTTTTAGTTTTTATATTTTTATTCAAATATTATTATAATTTACACTAATTATTTTTTGCAATGATACAAAAATCTTTAACTACCTATTGAAAATATAAAGAATAAAAATTAATGTTTTATGAAGCTTTAGTTTCTACCAATATTTCATAAACTATCCGAGTTTGACATTATATAATTTATCAAATATTTACTTCATCAAAAATTTTAATATTTCTTTATAACAAAATATTGTATATAAATGATTCCTTCTACCAAAGAATTTATTTCTAATTAAAATGTATAATTATATTAAAATAAAATATGATGAGTAATAATTTAAAGCGTATACACTAAAAATAAAAATGATTTATTATATTATAATATTTATTTGTTAATTTATCTATTTTAATTGGAATATCTTAATGAAAATATATTTATTAGAAGAAATAATATATTTTTTATTATTATCTTTATTAATATAATTCTATAAAAAATTAAAAAGAAAATGAATGGCGGTGGGTATATAGTTATTAGATTCAATTATACCGTAATTATTAAATTTTTATTAAACTAACAATTAGAAAATAATGCAGTTATAGAATGATATAAATATAAAAACTTTATTAAAAATGAATTTATTGAAAATTTTATATCTAAGATTTTTATATTTTATATTAATTATTATTAAATCAATATATTTTATAACTAAATGATTTACTAAATTGAATTTTTATTTTTTATCATAAAATTTTTTTTCTAAATTCTAACAATTTTATAAAGATATTTTAGAAATCAATGTTCCTATTTCGTAAAAGATCTTTTAAGCAATAGTCATTTGTATAAAGAATTTAAAGCAAATATTATATAAAGAATAAAATTAAATTTATTTAAGCATCTTTATGGTAAATCTAAAGTAAAAATAATTGATCTTTATTTTTATATTTTATAAGAAAAGAGGAAGATTATTATAAGAATGAAAATATAAAATTTGAAGATAAGCTTAAATTCAAAATAATAAAAAAGCAACAAAAAATTATTGCCATACATACCAATAATGAATAATATAATATCCATTAGAAAATCGCTAAATTTTAGTTGCTCCAGTTTTAGATATGATACATTTTTCTTATTATATTCAATCGTTATCAGACAATTTTTTAAGAAAAAAAATGTTGATTTCAAAAAAACACAATAAAATTATAAGTAGTGGTATAAGGTATATAATAGGTATATATATGGAGAATTATGATTTTTTAAATAAATAATTATTAAGAATATATTACAATCAGATAACCATTAGATAAATTCGAAAAAAATTATTCTTTTTGATTAAATATATATACATTGAAGGATGAACAAATTTTATTCCCCTATCCAAATAGAAAAATATATACCTCAGGTTTTTTCATTTGATAATAATTATATTCATGTATATAATATTACCAGTTTAATATCTAATCAATTATATAATTCAAATTCCACATGTTATAAATGTGATTACTATAATTGAAGAATTATTGATGAAGACTTAAAAAATCATTATATTACTATAGTTAGGGTTGAATGTCCTCAAATTATTATGATAGTATTTGTTTTTCTTTACCTGAAGATTTATAGAATGAAAAGAATAAATTGAATTCTTTAGAAACCATAAATTTATTATCATTAAATAGGTTTCAAATAATATAGAAGTTTTAAAAAATATAACAGTCAATGATTTTATTATTGTTTATAATACAAAATATTCCATTAAAGGCCTTATTTACTGTCCTTTCTCAAGACAATATAATGGTTATTTAATTAATTTGGATGAAGATTCCCATAATTTGAAAATAATTGTAATTATTTTTATGACGATAAACTGAATAGCCATATAATTAAAGAAATAAATTGAGATTGGAAAAATAGTCACGAAGATAATCATCCTTTTGAAAAAAAATATCTTATTTAATTTTTTATTAATATTAACCCTTTGAGCTCTCCAAGAGACGGGTCTCCATAAATACATTTCCATATTTAAGTGCGGGGCCCCTGCACTTGGCAAGCTCAAAGGATTAATTATATTTATTTATTTAATTATAATTAAATGTGTTCTTAATTATTATATTTATTTATTTGAATATATTTTAAATTAATAAATGGATTACTATCCAATCAATAACATTGATAATGTTTTTAACTAATGAAAAATTTAATTCTTATAATTATACTTTTAACATCTAATTATATTTATAAATAATTAAATATTTATAAGAAAAGTTTAATATTAACCCTTTGAGCTCGACTGACAGAGTCCACACCCCAAAATAAAGTTGTAATGTATCTGGTTGTGTGGACTCTGTCAGGCGAGCTCAAAGGGTTAATATTAAAAATCAATAAAATTTTTTTAACGATATTATTTGAATTTTTATATATTATAATAAATGGTGGAAAATGGAGGATTCTGCCTTTCCCAAGTTTCGGCAGTCACAACATTTTTCGACATTTCCACCAATTTTCCGCCAATTTCATTTATTTTATTTTCCGCTGATTTCTAATAAATTTATAATTCATTTTTAATACTTTCTAATTAATTTCTAAACTATACTCATAAAAGCATTTTTATTGATTTCTAATTAAATTCTAAAAAAATAATAATATATTTTCTAATTTTAACATTCTAAATTATAAAATTCATTTCTACTTAATTTCAAATTTCTAAAATAAAATTTTAAATTCTAAATTTCATTTCTAACATGTTTCTAAATAATTTCTAATATATTTCTAATTCACTTCTAAATTCCAAATTTCATTTTTACTTTATTTAGAAATTAAAAATTATATTAATATTTAATAAAGAAATAATCAAATGTTTAATTATCCATAAATATTATTTAAATAATTTCATTTATAAAACCAACTTATAAAAGAAATACTTTAATTATTTTCATCTGCTTCAGAAAAATACCGTATTAGACGTATTTTCGAGCCCCCCCTCTCCAAAAAATGATTGTGACTAAATTTAGCGCCCCCTCCTCTAGAATACTTCATTTCGACTAAATTTAGTGTTCTTCTAAAAATTTTTAAAGTTAAAAAATTTCCTTTATTAGATATATTACAATATTAAATCTAAATAAATATTTTAATTTATTTAATCTTTAAATCAATCTTTAATAATTATATAATTTATTTAAAAATTTTTATGACTAAATTTAGCGCCCCCCTTTTTTTGAAATTTTAGGGGGCGCTAAAATACGTCAAATATAATTTGATGAAAAAAATCATCATTATTATCATGGCATAAATTATTCACTTCTAATTCGTCCTAATTTTCATCAATTTTTTATTTATATCATTCATATGCCTTGGAAATATAATTAATTATATAGCATATTAATGCTATATATATACTATATGCTATATATATTAGCTTTATCCGTATATTTGTCAATAGTTGATATATGATAATCATTTAATAATTTGTAAAATTAGTATTATATTTATTTTTAGAGAAAATTTATAGATTAAATATATAAAATTATTTTTTTACATGGATATAAATTTAATAATAAATTTCCATATATATTTTTAAAATACTTAAATATCTGGATATTAATATGTTGAAATCAGTTATAAAAACTAATAGCATTTTTCTTCATTAAATGTCATTAAAAGAACATTATAATAATCTAAATCATAGTATTATTAATAATATTAATGAAATAATTCAAGTTAATAAGATTCAGAATATATAATTAAAAATAGGCAAAAATTAAAAAATCTAAAATTTTTGGGTGTTAAAATTGTTTTGAGAATCCTAATGTCTCGAAATTTGGTCTCCGAGTGTCTTTGTCCATGATGTTGATAAATATAAAATGTGCTTGAATTCTCTGAAAAATCCAAATTTAATTGATTCTGGTCAAAGGCTTGTTGATGGACTTAAAGTAATTATAAATGATATACATGATATATACTTAACCCTTTGAGCTCGCCTAACATAGTTCTCACCCCCAGATAAATTGGTAACTTATATGGGTGTGTGGGCTCTGCCATGCGAGCTCAATGGGTCAATAAAAGAAAAGCATAAAAAAGATTTATTTATTAAAATAGCCTATGATATAATTGAAAAATTTTAAATTTTTTCAAACTACATTAAATTCTTCTTCTCCATATATTTATTTTCATGTTACAAAGTTTAATAATGAAAAAAAATAGAATTAATTTAACTTGTCTAAAATTGGTAGAATCTTACTTTAATTAAATGAAAATCAAAAAAAGAAACAAAAGGTTAATGATATTACTAAGAATAAGTTAGAATATAAATACCGAAAAACAAAAGTTATAAAATATAAAAGAAATAATAATGAAATTATACTGCAATTACAAACATTTTTCTTAAAACAATTTCAAGATGTTTTTACCTAGGGTACAAGATTATTTATTTAG
>JAEEGL015579699.1_pt1 | contig 13285 bp, 16 predicted proteins | sample 9134231 | NCBI WGS metagenome assembly JAEEGL01 (sample SAMN16246548, study PRJNA631951) | gut metagenome | biome: gut microbiome; feature: rumen; material: fiber-attached | host: Bos | place: Iran: Karaj | collected 2018-10 | reverse complement strand
TTTTAATAATTTTACGGTTAACGCCGAGACTATTCCCGAACGTTTCTTTACCCGAAGGCACGATTAGCTTTCGCTTTTCTGACCGCAAAATTAGACAAGACTCAATGACTCAACGGATGGTTGAGTCCGCACCATCATTTTCTTGCATTTAATGCGCTAAGTATATGTAGATGAATGAAATAAAATATGATTTTTTTTGTGTTTTTTTGCTTTTTTCGGACTGAGTCCGGTAGTGAGTCAAGAGAAATTATATGTCAAGCCACTGACATATTGGCAGAGGTGTCGCCTTGGTATGCTTTTTGTGTAACAAAAATGAAGAAATTAAGAAGGAAATATGGCTAAAAAATTGTGTCGTGACCAATATATGATACGCACCTTGTCTTATTATCAAGCACAGGGTGGTATCTTCAATGACCTTATTACATATCTCACCCAGCTGCGTATGCAGCCTAAGAATCGCGGCATGGCATCACCGGCTGCGCTGCTGAACGAAGCATGTTTTGCTTTGGATAGCAGCAAGCTGATGAGGGAGGAGGATGCAACGCAGTATATCGCCAAGCAACCGGAGATAGTACGCGAGTTGATACATCGGATAGAAGAAGGTCAGAAGCAGCAGCAAGCCGCGATGACGTTGCAAGCGATAATCGACTACATCTTAGCTCACAAGCAGTACCAGTTTGTAAACCAGATCATCAACATGTTGAAAGACATGGTAGGGCGCACCTGTTCGGAAGAAGAATATCAGCAGATATTGGAAGCCGAGCAAAAAGTAATGGATAACAGCCACTTGGAAGTACATAACCACAACGAGATACATAATTCCAATGTATTTCCCGGCGTAGTAAACAACCCTAAATTCCCGAAAAAATAACTATGGAAGACGACAAGCAACCAAAAATTGTAAATCATAACGAGATGCATGATTGCAATGTATTCTTGGGTGATTCTTATGGAGGAATATTTCCACTTCCGGGATCAGAAGTGCATATAACTCAAAACCTTGGTCCTCAGAAAAAGAGTACGCAAGTAAGCGGCGATATCGAGACGAAAGAGGAACGCAAGATGCGCAAAGAGGCGGCACTGACAGCAATCTGCCAGTGTATTAATTTTGACATGCATAAGTTGGGATATGATGAGAACAGAAAGCGTTTGACTAACGAACGTATATGCCAACTTTTACGAAGATGTTTGGGTATGGGGCAGCTACCGCAGAAAGACGCTTATCGATCAACGATGGAGGAATTATGGGTGCTATTAATCGATGTGCGCAATCAATGCCACAAGGAACCGGGTGAGCCGTATTTCCGTCAGACAGTACTGAATATCCTCGGATATTTTGTAGGGAAAGGTCTGATTACCGGCACGCCGTTGGATATTGCGCGTTGTGTGTTTAGCGACGCGGATGTGAGTCTGGCTAAAAACGTGTCGCGTGGTATTTCGTCTAAAGTCTTTCCAACTCATCTGGACGAAGTGTTAAACTACTATATAAATCAATTGTTACATGGCGAATTCTAACACGACACAACATAGAGGTTGGGGCGGCGCTTGGACAGAAGAGAAGTTGGATTGCTTTGAGAAATATGTCAAAGCGTATCTTACTATTATGAACGTGTATCGAGAGAAATTCCAATGGAAATTAATTTACTTCGACGGCTTTGCCGGTTGCGGTACACGTGAACAGCAGTTGGTAGAGGACGAAAAAGCGACTACGCTTTTCGGAGAGGAAATAGAGGCGGAGGAATTGCACCCATATCAAGGTGCAGCAGAGCGAGTGGTACAGATTGAGCAAAAGATGCGCGGTTTTGACGAGTACCTATTCATTGATAAATATGAAGAGAACCTGACCAATCTGGAATTTAAGTTAGCACCATATCAAACCAACGGGAAGAAAAGATTCATGCCCGGTGATGCGAATGATGAGGTGCTGAATTTGGGGCGCGAGTTGCGCCAGCATCCCAAGACGAAAGTACTATGCCTGCTTGATCCGTTCGGTATGTCTATCAAATGGGACAGCATTGTGGCATTAGCAGGGAAAGGAATAGACCTTTGGATATTAGTTCCTACAGGCAGCATTGTGAACCGCTTGATTCAGAATAATGGCGAGTTGCGCTATCCGAAGAAGTTGGAAGAGTTTTTCGGTCTTCCGGCGCAGGTGATATTCAATCGGTTCTACGAGACAAAAGAGGCTGCACCGAACTTGTTTGAGACCGCGCGTGAGGAAGTAAGGAAAGTGAAGAATATCATCGGCGAGATAGACCAGTTATACCGTGAGCAGTTGGGGACGTTGTTCCCATACGTGACGCAGGAACCGCTGGTTATGCGGAACAGCCGCGGTTTGCCGATATTCCATTTCGTATGTGCATCGCATAATGAGACAGCTGTTACGATTGCACAGCAGATCATTAAGAAAAAGCAAAAGAGATGAGTAATAAACAATCCGCTAAAAATATCATGCTTGCCCATTCGAAGGCAAAAGTGAACTTCTATCAGAGTTATCTGGAGAGGTATCTTAGCATCATGTCTGTTACTAAATATTTTGACACAATAAATATTTTTGATGTTTTCTGCGGTCGTGGCGAATATGATGACGGAGGGTTAGGTAGCCCGATACGTGCGGTAGAAACCATTATTAAGATAAAGAAAGAAAAGAAGACTGATCTAAATATCAACCTTTTTCTGAATGATGCGCAAAAGAAATACGTAGACCGCGTAGAAGCTTATATTAAAGATCATTTTCCGGATTACAAGAAATATTGCAATATCATTTTTCTTCATTACAAAGCAAAGGACTTATTCGGACAAATATACGAGCACGTAGATCGCACACAGAAAAACGAACGGAACTTCTTCTTTATAGATCCATACGGATACAAAGATATCAGCCGTAGTTTGCTAAGTCGCTTGATGAGAAACAAACGGACAGAAATATTGTTATTCCTACCAATTTCTTTTATGCACCGTTTTCGGAGTTATGCATTCAATGAGATTATAGATACGAAAGCATTGCCGCTGCGGTTGTTTACACAGCAGTTCTTCGACATAGACCATCCGGTTTGCCAAGAAGAGGCGATGGATGTGATTGATTATATAGAAGCATGGACAGATGCATTTTCTTTTAACCACACATACTATACCACAAATTATTTTATTGAACGCGATGCGCGTAATTACTTTGCTTTGTTCTTCATATGCAACAATTTGTTAGGATTGGAAAAAGCGGTGGAGACGAAATGGGCCTTAGACGAGGAGCACGGTCGCGGTTTTCATCAAGAAGAAAAGAAGGATGATGGTCAGATGGACTTGTTTGCAGAATGGTTGGAGCAAGAGAAATCAAAGTCGCGTTGCGAGTATTTGCGATTGCGATTGATGGACTTCTTACGTCAGCGCGGTCGCTCTAATGCAGAAATATATGCGTTCATTTTGCGTTTAGGGTATATGCCGAAACACGCTAATGCGCTACTTCGCGAGTGGCAAAATAATAATATGATAATTGTGAATTCATGTGACCCTAACAGACCTGCAAAAAGGGGAGCTTTTTATTTGAATTACTCAGATTCTAAAGATCCCCTTTTTCCGAGAGTAGAAATTAGATTAGCCGCATAGGACGGCATATAGATAGATTATGAGAACAACAAAAATAGAATGGACAGAACGGACATGGAATCCTGTTACCGGCTGCACGAAACAGTCGGCAGGCTGTGCACATTGCTACGCTGAGACGATGGCTCGGCGTCTAACTGCAATGAGGATGCCAAAGTATGCCAATGGATTTATCCCAACTATTCACCCCGAGTCATTGGATGAGCCGAAGAAATGGCGCACCGGATGTACCATTTTCGTTTGCTCAATGTCAGATTTGTTTCATCCGGATGTGCCTTTTGAGTTTATAGACCGCGTGATGCAGACCATCGCCGAGACACCGCAACACCGCTACCAACTACTGACCAAACGTGCCGAGCGGATGGCAGAGTATTTCGCTACGCGCGAAGTGCCACAGAACGCATGGTTGGGTGTGACAGTGGAGTGCGTGAGTACCAAGCCGCGTATGGAAGCGTTGCGGGGAATTGAATGTAATTCGGTGAAGTTCCTCAGTTGCGAACCACTGCTGGAAGATTTGGGAGAAATGGATTTACGAGGATTTGACTGGATGATTGTAGGCGGCGAAAGCGGTCCATTAGCCCGACCGATGAAGCCCGAATGGGTACAACAACTACGTAAACAAGCAAAGACACAGCGTGTCGCATTCTTCTTCAAGCAATGGGGAACGTATGGTTCAGATGGCGTTAAACGATCTAAACACGCTAACGGAAAATTATTAGAAGGCAAGGTTGTTCAGCAGATGCCTCATAAGAAATAAGAAAAATCCCTCGGAGTTGACGCTTCGGGGGATTATTGTATAGGTTAGATTGCATGGATTGCTGAATTGCACATCCATGCATATTCTTTTTTTTATCCATTATATATAATATAATTAATTATATTATAATAATGAGGATTTTATCGGATGAGATGTTCATGTAATTTTGCAATTCATGCAATTTTGAAAAGAGTGCACTCAAGAAAGAAATGCCTTTCTAATAAAAACAGAAAATGTTTTGCATTTTTTTTTGCATTTTTTCTGAAAAAAATTTGCAAAAGGCAATTTCTTCATCGTACCTTTGCATCGTCGTTCGAGAAAGAGTGTGCGCGACTCATTCACGACTCATTCACGACTCGTTTACGACTCCCCTTTAAGCTGCCCACTTGGCGTGTACTTGCATTGTACTTGCATTTTACTGCCCACTTGGCGTGTACTTGCATTGTACTTGTATCTTTTTTAGCTTGTACCCTGCTTGTACCCTGCTTGTACCTTACTTGTACCTTACTTGTACCCTTCTGGCTTGTATCTTTTTTACAAAAAACAAGCAAAATAAATACAAGCTATTAACAAACTGAATCAATGGCAAGAATGATAAAAGAGAAATGGCAAAAGCAAGAATACCACCATCAAAGAGTTGGGATGAAGTAGCAGCAGCGTTGCGGGAGATGGGCATCACCTTGGACCGGCACCGGTTGCCTGACGGTAGTTTCCGGGCCTATGTCCGCAAAGATCACATGGAGCGCTTCTTGACCCAACTACAAACAATTAACAAAAGGAGAAATCATGAAACCAGGAACCATTAAAATCATCAAAATCATCGTATCGGTGCTGATTGCAGCGTTAACGGCACTCGGTGCGGCAATCGGTCTGAACAGTTGTAACGTGGTACGAACGATCAGTAACAAGAGCGAGTTCTACCAACGCGGTGACACGTCTGTCATGATCCAGACCAAGACGACCGAGAGCTACGATGCGAACAAGAAATTTTATTAACCGAAAACCGCTTTGCGTTAGAAAACCGCTGGCAGGGGGAGAGAAAATAAACCTAGATAAACCCTGCTCTATGCGACAACTAGGAATAACGGCCTACGCGGCCTTGAGCGTAAACATCCATATGCTTGCTTATGAGCAAGCTCCTAGACAACCATATGCCTGTTTCCTCTCACAACTAAGGTTGTGTTCATTCCAAGTCATCACACAGAGCAGCGATAAACCTAAAAAAGTTTTATTGTTTTTTTCCTGCCAGCGTTAGAAAACAAAAGAAAACGATGACGTATTCGCTATGTTACAACAGTTTTCGGCCGTTTTCTAGAAGCAGCCTGACAACAAATAGAAAAACTTTATTTAGGTTTATGTCTGACGCTTGGTTGTTTACCTCCTGCGGAGGTGCGGGTTCGTCCTAACGGACGACGGTAAGTTTACTTATAAGTCGGTCGATTAGCGACGAAGACGTATGTACTCGCCAGAGTATGCAACAAGCGGCAGGGTTTATCTAGGTTTATTTTCCTTTTGGCAGGCTGCGCGTTTTCTAGAGAGGAGCAACGCGACGATGTTTTCGATTAACTAACAAACGCCGCAGGTACACGGCGGAAAAGAAAGTACCGACAAATCTACTTACTCACTTTTTCCCCTCTCACTTGGGCGGAGGGTGCCCTGCGAAAATTTACCTCGGGAGGAATGCTAGCGCAGCGATATTCCGACCGAAAAGCGCAGGGCGAGACGTAGGCACTATACAAGTGATTTCCAATCACGTAGTCGTGCGGAGTCTCAGCCCAAGCAGTATTATGGCTATAGTAAAATGGATGAAAGGAATCGAGTTTGTATCAGGTCTGCTGAGCAAACGTCCGAAGAAAGGTGCTCCTCACAGCGAGCACAGTAACGCACTCTTGGCTACCCACCGTGTGGCGCCGACGTCCAACCCCGACTGCACACGTATCTACGCCGTAGGCGAGTACAGCCGCAGCACGCAGCCGAGTGCAAAAGAGTTGGCGCTCCGCGAGCGCTTCACCGAGGTGCGCGCGATGGTCGCTACCCGCCGCAAGGATCTGAACAAGATCTCGCAGGACCAGTTGGACTTCATCGCCCAGAAGGACCTCGCCACCGGCAAGAAGACCATGACCGCCTACCTCTGGAAAGTCTGCGGCGAGGAGTACGACGCCGCCCACAACGGTTAAGCGCAAGCGGGGCTTGCTGTTGAGGGCTGTAGGTTGCTCGCGCAAGGATGCGCGAGAAGTGCACGGAGTTGGTTGAGGGCCTGCGGCTGTTGAGTGCCGCAGGCAATTTACAATATACAAATTTATGGATTGTGTTCCAAAAAATAATATAATTTTTCGGATTATACTCCAAAAAGTTTGCATAATTCAAATATTTTTGTACCTTTGCAGCGGCTTGACGTCTTGCAAAGCATGGCGAACCATCAGCACGACCGCCACCTACACACAGGCTACAGACAGCACGAAAACCACAACCACGATTTCCTCCAAAACGGTGGAGGAATATCAGGGAGTGAAGAAGAAATGATTGAAGGCGTCCTACGGGGCGCCTTCTTTTACTTTCACACGAATCACACTTTCACACATCAATGTGTGCTGATGGATTTTCATAAAGTTGGCTTGCTTTAATGTAACCGATTTCAAGTTCTCTTTGTAGGCGAGAAAGTGCTTCGTTTTTATTTTTGGACGTACGGATGATAACGGTTGCTTGGAAACGTTGAGGAAAATGCATCTTGAGCCAAGCGGCACGGAGGAAGAGGACGCAGCGTCCGTAGCTGTGTTCGCGTGAGATGATAGTGTGCTTGCCATCCCGGAAAGGACGATCGGCAAAGATACGCACCATATCTTCGAGCGTTGGGTTTTCTACTGCGCGAAGTCTGTCCATATCACACTGCCCGAAATAGGTATAGTCCCGCCAGTTTGCATCGGACATGAAGAACGAGAGCAATTCCGGGCTGTCGTACGGGATAGCGCCAAAGTTGATGTCAATATCAAGATTAGCAATCGTTTGTTCAACAATATCGATGACATAGTAGTCGCGATAGGAGACCTTCGATGCCAGTTCTCCGTATTTCTCTTGCAGATATTGGTCGGCAAAAGCAGTACCAGCGACGGACAACTCGATGAATAAATCCGGCAAAGCGGGACGATATAGTAAGCCTGCTTCGCTGAGATTGGCGCCGATGGGGTCTATATCGGTGATACCAAGGCTGTAGGCGACAACACTTCCTGCGGTTCTGTTAGCTCCAGGAGCAATGCAAAACCCGTGCTTACGCAACTCGCGGATGTAGTCCCATGTGACGAGGAAGATGTCTGCCACTTTGCGTAAGCGGATAGCAGACAACTCGCGCTTGATGCGAGCGGCTACCTCGTCTGTGAAGTTGTTCTGGTAACGTTTGCGAGCACCGTCCATGACGACATCAATAAGATAGTGGTCGGCTGTGTCATAGCCTTCCGGCAGCGCGAAATGCGGTTGCGGAGTGAGCACGTAGCGGTTATCGAGATAGTCGGCGAGCGGTTTGGGCATCTGCGATTTTACTTGCGCGAAAACATCTGCGTACGTGTTGAAAATCGCACACGGGATGAACTCCAGTTCGATTTCTCCGCGCAGGTGTTCGAACGCGAATTCCTCCAGCAGATAGGTGTACGCTTTGCGGTCAGCGTTGAGATCACCGTACAGGTCGTTTTCTTCCTCAGGACGGAAATAGAGCAGATTCGTGAAATAGATGTCCGTGTGGGCACCAATTTTCTCCATCACTTCCGGCTCGATAAAGGGATTATTGGCTTTGAACCAAGCGAGAGCGTCCGCATCGTGCTTGACGTTGGAGAGCCCGATAAGGTGGCTGACATTCTGCTTGATGCCGGCAAAGTAGCCATTCTTCTGCTCGTTGTAACGCAGCGCCAATTTGATGAATGACGAAATATAGGGATTGCCTTGATAATAGCAAGCGTGCTTGAAGTAGGCGTCGGAGAACTCAGCCGCTTGGTTGTGTTTGTGCTCGGTGTACTTGCACTCGAAGCAAAACATCGTCGTACAATCATCGCTGATAAGCACCACATCCATGTTGGACGGGCGATTGATTGGGCGACCTGTAGTTGTCTTGGTGAAAATCGGGAACTTCACTTCGAAATAGACCTTGTCGAACGTGGTGCCAAAGTACGTGAGCGGATGCTCAGGACAGATCCAATGGAAGAAATTGTACGCGAGCATAGAGGACGAGAAGATAGAACGAGCGTGAGCAACGTGCAGTTTGCCTCGTTCATCGGTGTAGTCTTCGAGTTCATGACCGTTACCAGCCATAAACATGACATGGAACTTGCCTTCGGTTAAGGCTTTGCGTCCGGCGAAATAGGCGTTCTCGGCATAGGTTGGCAGATGCGTTTCTGCGCAATCTTCGAGGAACATTGGGACTTTTTGGAAGTGGTTTGTGGACTCTTTGCGAGTGCTTAAATGTTTAATTTTTCTCATAACTATAAAATTTTATTTTTTTTCAAAACTCTAATACGAAAAACTCAAGGTTCTACGACGACAAAAACAGCCAATTCTTAAAAATTGACCGCTTTTTACTAAAGGATGGTAAGTGATTTTTTGTGACTACGGAAAAATCACTCGAGATTACTTAACGATGTAGCAGGTAAAAATCGTCTTCGAAATGTTCGTTTTTGCGTCCGTTATTTGAGCTGAAAAAACGGGGATGGTTTGTTCTTCCAAACGAACATTTTTGAACTCCGTGAATCCAAGACTATCTATGAAATTGAAATAGTCTTTTTGATTGGCCTTGCCAGTTTCCAGATCATAGCATTCATACTTGCAGCCGTTGGATTTATAAACGACAACAGGCATGAAAATTACGTCTGCATTCTCACGGAAAGATCCTGCGAGGTAGTAAAGTAATTGATAGCGCAGTTCTTTTGTCTTCGAATCTATGTCAGAAAGTTCGGGAAAACCGTCTCTGTCAATCTTGACATGAAAAAAGTCTTCCACAAGATTCATCAGCCTATTATGCTGTTGAGTAGTGTGATGGTTGATTTTATATTTGGCAATAGTCTTTGCTTTCTCTCCAATCGTCTCATCAAAAGTCTCATCCACTTTAGCCTCCACTCCAACGAAGAATGTTTGGTTGTTGGAAAGTTTTCCAAATACGGCTAGGTCCTGCATACGAGCCGTTCCTCGAAAGTCATCTAAGCGACTTTCATGCTCAATACAAGCTTCTATAGGTATAGTTACAGTATAGCCGGAAACTTGCTCTACGAGACGAACAAGCATCTCCCGGCCGGTACCATCAGGCAAGGAAAAATCAGCCGCCAAACTCTGCGCGCTTCGTCCTTCTCTCCAGTGTTTTGGAGAATCATACTTGCAAAACGCATCATGCCATGCATCGTAAGAGTTAATAACCCTAACTTTCGGCTGTTTCCTTGAGCCATATTTAAATACAAAATCTGCCATACTTACTTACCTTTGCAATCGCAAAGGTACTGCTTTTTTCTGACATACGCAAAAAAAAGTTAGGATTTCCGCTGAAACCACTCCAGTATTGCGTAATAAGCGGTCAAAATCCAATACTTCAGGAGCGGATGATGCGAGCAAGTTCGATACGGGTATTCCTCATCGGAAAGATGCATATCTACCATTCCTAACACTTTACCTACATTTTCGTAAGTGCCGTACACTACAAACAAGGTCTTTTTCTCTGGACCGTAGTAAATTTCTCCTCTATAAATCATATCTTAATAATGTTTACTCGTTTTCCCTCTCGTTCCATCTTACGGATGGAATCGTACGTGCCTTTCGATTCTCCGGACGGAAAGGCAACCATCCTGTCTGCATCGTTGACGATGAGCGTGTTCCGCATCAGCGGAGCCCTGCGACCATAAGTCTTATAGTCAGGGAGATGCTCAATCAACGGCAGGTTATTTTCTTCCGCATAGCGCTTAGCGTAGGCATCAATTCCTACCGCGCCACCGGAAACAACCGCATCCACTTTGTAAAAGATCACTTGCCCAAGTTTTTCTTTAAATTGCTCGTACGAGATACTTGGATTTCTCGTACCGACGATAGCCAATTTCATTGCAACCTCCTTTCCATAGCTTTTCGAACGAACCAAACGGCATAGGGAACAAATTTGCACCCGGACTTTGGGTCGTACTGACGCCAAGCTTCCAACAACCCTTTCTCACCGAGCGGAATAAGTTCCTCCATCGGGAGCGGATTGCCACTGAACTTTTGCCTTCGAGCGACAGACTCCACAAAAGGTTGAAATTGCAGTTTGACTTGTTCTTCAGATAAATTTTTCAAACCGGACTCAACGTCCAAAACTGATTTCAAAACTTCTTTCATATCAATAAAAATTAGAACCCTTATATATATATTATACGAATTAGGTTTCGTCACTCGACTAACAAAATCGCGAAATCTTAAAAAAAGTACCTGTTTTTGGCACTTTTGGCAAAAATCGACCTTCATTTTCCAAAAATTTGACACGTCGTAATTTTGCCCTCTATCCTTAGCTACAGGGCACGATTAATGCTGAGCATTGTTCACACAAGTCACACTTTCACACATCAATGTGTGCTGATAGTATCACCGATAATAGCCAATTTGTTTACCACCGGAGGTATATGCTAAAACACTACTATCCGCATGGCACCGTTGTCATATACGGGCGGGCGAGTATTCAGTTGAATAGAGACGGATATGAGAACCCACACGGCACGGGCGGAGAGAGAGTACCGACGCAGCACGCAGCGCACCAAGGCTAAACGCGGCGAAGCCGCTGTTTAGTGCGAGCGGGGCTTGCTGTTGAGCGAGCTCCGCTCTGTGTAGTGCTTTGCTGTGTAGTGGACTTCGTCCTGTGTAGCGCTTCGCTGTTTAACCGCCGCAGGCAATTTACAATATACAAATTTATGGATTGTGTTCCAAAAAATAATATAATTTTTCGGATTATACTCCAAAAAGTTTGCATAATTCAAATAAAAGTTGTACCTTTGCAGCGCATTTGAGTGTTCGCGATTCGCGAACGGCGAACAAAACAATGTAAAATGCTTAATTTCAACGATATGAAAGAGCAAGATATTGTCATATTATTAAAGAAATTAACAAGCAAAGGACGCAACCTTTCTGTTCGTAAACTGGCTGAAGAACTCAACATGAGTGCTTCAAGTGTAAGCGAGAGTTTGGAACGCAGTAAAAAAGCGCAATTGGTAGATCGTAACAAAAAACGAGTGAACACATTGGCGCTGCAGGAGTTTATGGTCCATGGTCTCAGCTATGTCTTTCCGGCGGAGACAGGGCGCGTCATCCGTGGTATCCCGGCGTATGTAAGCGCTTCGCCGATAAAAGAACAAGTTTCCAATTCTTCCGAGCAGTTTGTTTGGCGCTACGCAAAAGGCGATGCACGCGGGCAACAAATCACTCCGCTGTACCCTTCAGTGCCGGAAGCCGCCCTGCGTGACGAGGAGTTGTACCAATTACTGGTCATTGCAGACACCCTGCGTATGGGGCGTTCCCGCGAAAGAGAGATTGCTGTTGCCGAACTGAACAAATACATCCAGCGTTATGTCGAGGAACAATAACGAGCGGCTGCAAATGATTGCAGAAGGGATGCAAGACCTGAACGAGCGGCTTGTCTATGTAGGTGGAGCATTAGCCGGTTCGTATGCCACCGATCCTGCGGCATTGGAACCCAGACCCACTACGGATGTGGACTGCGTGGTCAATTCTGCCAACTATGCAGAGCACGCGGCTTTTGAGGAACAACTCCGCAGACAGCATTTCCGCAATGATACCGAATCGGAGCCACCGGTTATCTGCCGATGGGTGTATAATGGCGAGTTGGTGGATGTGATGTCTTATGAGGAAAAGAGCCTGGGTTTTGGTAACCGTTGGTATCGACCGGGATTTGAGCATCGCGAACAATACCAACTGCCTTCCGGAAAGAAGATTTATCGTCTCCCTGCGCCTTATTATATTGCTACAAAAATTGATGCGCTGCTTTCCCGCGGAGGAAATGATTGGCGAGGAGCAAAGGACTTCGAAGATATCATCTATGTGCTCAATTACTGCACAGATTTCATGACGCGTTTTCGCGCGACAGACACGGATGTACAACAATATTTGTCGGAGCAGTTTGCTCAAATGCTCCAGCGCCCTAATTTCAATGAAGAGATAGAATGTGCTATTTCCGCAGATGAAGTAGAGCGCACGGATATACTGGTACAGATAATATCTGACATTGCTCTGTATAAGCCGGAGAAAGGCTTGCGGATTCAATATGTGAGTGATTTGCATCTGGAATTTCCGGATAATCGCGCGTGGTTGGCGGCGCATCCGTTAGAGGTAACGGGCGATATATTGCTTATTGCCGGAGATTCAGCCTACCTTGACCTACCGGATTCCGGACGTGAGACATATAAGGCGTACGATTTCTGGGACTGGGCTTCACGCAACTATAAGCAAGTCATTGTGTGCCTCGGTAACCATGATTTCTATGGCTATTATGACTTGGCAACTATGCCGGATGGTTATTGTCTGGACATCCGCCCGAACGTAAAAGCGTACTACAACAGCGTAGTACATCTGCCGGATGTAGATATCATTGTCTCTACCCTTTGGTCATTTATTGAGCCGGATATAGACTTTATAGTCGAACGTAGTGTGAGTGATTTCTACCGCATCAAATATGAAGGTCACCGCTTAAATGCACAGAATTTCAATGCAGAGCATGAGCGTTGCTTAGCTTTTATCAAACAGTCAGTAACAGAGAGTAAAGCCAAAACAAAAATCGTTTTGACACACCATGTGCCCACGCAGTTATGCACAGTTGATGAATTCAAAGGAAGCACAATCAATGGTGCCTTTACGGTTGAATTGGGCGATTACATTGCAGATTCGGGTATCGACTATTGGATTTATGGTCACTCGCACCGTAATATG
>JAEEGL014374136.1_pt1 | contig 13285 bp, 16 predicted proteins | sample 9134231 | NCBI WGS metagenome assembly JAEEGL01 (sample SAMN16246548, study PRJNA631951) | gut metagenome | biome: gut microbiome; feature: rumen; material: fiber-attached | host: Bos | place: Iran: Karaj | collected 2018-10 | reverse complement strand
TGCACAATGCTTCGGTGGTTCGAATCCACCACCACCCATTTATTATGGCGAGATAGCTCAGTTGGCTAGAGCACGCGGTTCATACCCGCGGTGTCGAGGGTTCGAATCCCCCTCTCGCTATTTTATTATGCCCAGATAGCTCAGTTGGTAGAGCAGAGGACTGAAAATCCTCGTGTCGTTGGTTCGATTCCGACTCTGGGCATCTCCAATATATTAATATGTGTGTGTAGCTCAGCTGGATAGAGCACTTGGCTACGGACCAAGGTGTCGGGAGTTCGAATCTTCTCACGCACGCTAAAAATCACTGAATCATCCTCGGTTCGGTGATTTTTTTATACCTATTATTTCTACGCTGATTGCGAAAATTAACAAGTTTTATTATTATATATCGAAAGAATTAAAAAAATTGAAAGTTTGAGTAAGTATAATGAATTTACAAAGACTAGATGAAAATCAAATAATAACAATCTATAAGGACCATATGGTCATAGACTTTCCAAAGGATGAATTAAAGCCTTTAAAGATGATTCTAAAATCAATTGAGGAAGGGTTTTATGAATGCCTGGGCCTCTTTGATGGAAATCAAATGGTCGGCTATACTTTTATGGTAAAGCTTGATAATAGCTACCTTATTGATTACATAGCAATTTTTCCAGAACTTAGGAACAATGGTATTGGAGCAAATCTTCTTTCACTTATAGATGATTATTTAGAAACGGCAGATAGAATCATAGGCGAGGTGGAAGACCCAAGCTACACTGAGAATAAATCGCAAAAAGAACTTCAAACCAGACGTCTCAATTTCTACTTACGTAATAACTGTAAAGATACGAATCTCCGCGTTGAATGCTTTGGTGTTCATTATATTGTCCTAGAAGCAGGCACAAAATATTGTAAGGACGAAAACGAAGCATGGAAAATATATGAAGGCTTCTATAAGAGCTTCTTGCCCGAAGATAAATTCAATAAGAATATAAAGAGGCTAGATTAGTTACAAACAATCGAAAGGGAGTGTTGATTCTCAATGTTTTTCAAGAAAAAGCAAGAAAAGAAGACTTACGATAAAGCGACGAAGAGGCCTGTAATCAAAGCATCTATCTGTACAGGAGAGCAAGTGGCGGGGTTCAAAGATCTTAAGACCGGTTTATTTGAAGAAATAATGCTTATAAAGAATCAAGATGACCTAATATTCTTTAAAGAAATGTATGGCATTATAGAAGAAATAGAAAAAATTTATTAGAAAGATAAAAGAAATGGCTAAAAAATCACCACTAAGTATAGAACTTTATAATACGCTTATTCAGGATGGGTATCCTGAGCAGTTCGCTACTTTGATTACAGATAACCTGAATACTGATTTCACTGCAAATAGAATGCTGGCCTACCTATCACATTATGATCATCTGCCAATTGAAGAAATCACTGATGAAATGCTAGCTATTCTTACTGAGCGAAAGCAAATAATGGACAAGAAAGCAGCTGAAGACTACAATGCAGCATGGAATAACTATCGACAAGCTGGAATATTTGATAATATCGAATAATAACTAGGAAGAAGGAGGATTAGACAATGAATGAAACATTAAAGGTTCTTGAATCAAGAAGGAGTTGCAGAAAATTTAAGACCGAGGCTGTAAAAGATGAAGATCTTAAGGCTATCGTGAAGGCAGGTACATATGCTGCAACAGGTATGGGAAAGCAGAGTCCAATTATTATTGCTGTTACAGATAAAAAGCTTAGAGACGAAATCTCTGACGAAAATAGAAAAATTGGAGGGTGGCCAGAGGGCTTTGATCCATTCTATGGAGCACCAGCGGTTCTTATTGTTCTTGCAGACAAAGCGGTTCCTACTCATGTATATGATGGCTCTTTAGTTATGGGCAATCTTATGAATGCGGCTGAAAGTCTTGGCGTTGCAAGTATTTGGATTCATAGAGCAAAAGAGGAGTTCGATTCAGATTTCGGAAAGAATCTGCTAAAGAAGCTAGGGATTGAAGGCGACTACGAAGGTATAGGTCACTGTGCTCTTGGTTATGCAGAAGAGCCAGCAAAACCAGCTGCGCCTAGAAAAGAAAACTACGCTTATTTTGTATAAATTCAGTTACCTTTCACATAAATAACAGTACGTAATCAGATAGGGAGAGTAATATACAATCATCGACGAGATAATATATCTTCAATATATTATCTGCCACAAATATGAGTGGCAAGCGCGATAGAAAAACTTTTTCATATATCATTCTCCCTTTAAGAAGGCTGCCGATAAGGCAGCCCTTTTTTTATATTTCAAAATTTTTTGAATTAGATATTGACTTGGAGTTAACTCCAAGGTGTATAGTGAGCACATCATAAGTACTATTGATAGCTGTTAATTTGGTAAGATTCCATCATGGAGGTTATTTGTCATGACAATAAAGGAAGTATGTGAAAAATATAATCTTTCCCCAGATACACTAAGATATTATGAGCGAGTAGGAGTTATTCCGGAGGTGACTCGTACAGCGGGCGGAATCCGAGATTACCAAGAAGTAGATATAGGATGGGTCGAAAATGCTGTCTGTATGCGTGACGCAGGTGTTCCAGTGGAAATGCTAATTGAGTATGTAAGATTGTTTCAGCTTGGTGATGACACAATTGAAGCTAGGGCCAATCTTTTGAAGGAGGCTAGAGAGCAGATTTTGGAAGCAAAGAAGAAATATGATATCGCCCTAGAAAAACTCGACTACAAGATTGGACGTTACGAAGTTGCAGTAGAAACTGGTGTATTAAGCTGGGATAAGTAAAGTATTGCTATAGGAGTAAAAGGATGTACGAATTAATAAATAGAATAAATGGACCAGAAGATGTTAAGAAGTTTTCTGGAGAAGAATTAGAGTTATTAGCTTTAGAAATTAGAGAGGCTCTTTTTAACAGATTAACACATGTTGGTGGTCACTTTGGTCCAAACTTTGGAATGGTTGAAGAGGAAATTGCAATGCATTATGTATTTAATTCACCAAACGATAAATTTGTTTTTGATGTTTCTCATCAATCATATCCTCACAAAATTTTAACAGGTCGAAAAGAAGGATATATCTATGATGACCGTTTCTCAGAAGATTCAGGTTATACCAATCCAGATGAAAGTGAACATGACTTTTTTAATGTTGGTCATACGTCAACATCTATTTCTTTAGCATCTGGTCTTGCAAAGGCAAGAGATATGAAGGGGCATAGCGAAAATATTATCGCGGTAATTGGCGATGGTTCTCTTTCTGGAGGCGAAGCCTTCGAAGCATTAAATGTTGCTGGCTCAGAATTAAATTCTAATTTCATTATTCTTGTAAACGATAATGAAATGGCTATTGCGGAAACTCACGGCGGAATATATAAAAATTTACGAGAGCTCCGCGAAACAGCTGGAGAAGCTCAGAACAATCTTTTTAGAGCTTTTGGTCTTGATTATATGTATGTAGAAAATGGAAATGATATTCAAACTATGATTTCTGCTTTTAAGAAAGTTAAGGATATCGATCATCCAATCGTAATGCATATTCATACTACTAAAGGTTTAGGATATAAGCTTGCCGAGGATAATAAGGAAGCATGGCATTGGACTCTTCCTTTTAATCGAGAGACAGGGGTTCCTACAATTAACTTTGGTGATAGCGAAACATATACTGGATTAACAGCTGATTATATAATGGATAAAGCAAAAAGGGATAAAGACTTACTTGTGATATCACCTGCTATGCCAGGTTCGGTAGGGTTAACTCCTGAAATGCGTGAAGAACCTGGGAGCCAGTACATTGATGTAGGTATTGCAGAGGAGCACGCAGTTGCTATGGCTTCAGGCGCAGCAAGAAATGGAGTGAAACCGCTTGTTGTTACAAATATGACCTTTATTCAGAGGACTTACGATCAGATTTCTCAGGATGTATGCATCAATGGAACAGCAGTAACTATTCTTTTAAATTACACAAGTTTTGCGGGATTAACAGACGTTACTCATTTGGGAATTTTCGGAATATCAGCTTTTTCGAACATTCCAAATTTACAGGTTCTAGCGCCAACAAGTAAATCAGAATATTTGAACATGCTTGAGTGGTCACTAGACCAAAAAGATCATCCTGTTATGATTCTAATACCTGGAAATGAAGTAACAGATCGATGCTCCGCAGATTTAGATTTTAGTAAAATTAATACTTTTAAAATGGAGCGTTCAGGCGAAAAAGTTGCAATACTTGCTCTAGGAGATTTCTATCAGATGGGTGAAAAACTTGCAGATGCAATCAAAGAAGAACTTGGATTTGAACCAACACTTATTAATCCTCGTTTTGCATCAGGGCTTGATAAAGAAATGCTAGGGAACCTTAAGAAAAATCACCAGGTTATCCTCACACTAGAGGATGGAATTGTTGAAGGTGGTTTTGGGCAGAAGGTAGCATCATTTTATGGAACTTCTGATATGAAAGTCAAAAATTATGGCTTAGCTAAAGAATTTTATGACAGATATAATCCTAATGACTTGTTAGAAAGTCTTGGTATGACAAACGATGCGATGATTGAGGATGTAAAAACACTTTTGGGTGAGAAATAATATATTCTTTATAAGGAAAACTAAAAAACTGTGATGAAAAGGAGTGGGAAAAATGGTTGAAAAAATAGTTCAGACCGCCGGAAGACAGCAACTCGGTGAGTTCGCCCCTGAGTTTGCGCATTTCAATGATGATGTTCTTTTTGGTGAAAATTGGAATAATCACGATATTGATATTAAGACACGAAGTATTATCACTGTCGTTGCCTTAATGTCTCAGGGAATTACTGATAGCAGCTTGAAATATCATATTCAAAATGCGAAAAACCATGGTGTCTCTCAAAAAGAGATGGTTGCAATTATCACACATGTTGCTTTTTATGCAGGATGGCCTAAGGCATGGGCTGTGTTCAATCTGGCTAAGGAAGTTTATAATGAGAAAATTGAAGAACTCACTGATAAGGATAAGTACCAGAATACCATCTTTTTCCCTATTGGAGAACCAAACCCTTATAACAAATTTTTCGAGGGACAGAGTTATTTAGCACAGATATCTAAAGAGCAACTTCCAATTTTTAATGTAACCTTTGAACCTGGCTGTAAGAATCATTGGCATATTCATCATGCCAAAACAGGTGGTGGGCAGTTGCTAATATGTGTCGGAGGAAAAGGTTATTATCAAGAATGGGGCAAAGAACCTGTTGAAATGACACCAGGGGCAGTAATCAATATACCATCTGAGGTAAAGCACTGGCATGGTGCCGCAAATGATAGTTGGTTTTCGCATCTTGCAATAGAAATTCCTGGCGATGAAACATCGACTGAATGGTGTGAAGCAGTAGAATAAAGCCATTCTATATGGATGATAGATAAAAAAATAAAAAAAATGAATAGCGCCTATTGACAGCATGTCAACAAGGTGCTATTATTCAAATCATGAATTGACACAGTGTCAATGGGAAGGAGATAACTGGACGTCAGAATCCCTTAGACCTATATTTGATGTAGCTATGAAGGCCGGCAACATAAATCTTACTATTGATGAGATTGCGGATTTGGAAAAAACAACAGATAGCCTTGAACTCAACCTTATTCGTATGTGGAAAAAGGAAATGAAGTAATTTTTTTGCTCTTGAATTGACTTAATGTCAACCTGGTGCTAATATGAGTAAAATGATACACGGTTATTAAGGAGTATAAAATATGGCAGTAGAACTTAAAGAGACAATTGATAGGAGAAGCGAGGAAATTATGGATGCTTGTGAAAAGCTTTATGAAACAATGGGCTTTCACAATATCACTATAAAAAGTATAAGCGCGGAAACAAGTTTTTCTAGACCTTCTATCTACAATTATTTCCAAACCAAGGAAGAGATCTTTTTAGGTATACTCACTCGTGAATATATGAAGTGGAATGATTCACTTCGTCTAATAATTAAAAGAAATTCAGATATGGATAAGGATTCACTAGCACGAGCCATTGCTAAATCAATGGAAGAGAGAAAGACACTTCTCAAAATCTCAGCAATGAATTTATATGAGATAGAGGAGAATAGTAGGTATGAGCTACTTGTAGATTATAAGAGGGCATTCAAAGATACTATACAACTGTTTAATGAATGCTTGAAAAAGCATCTTGAAATTACAGACCAAAAGAGTGAACAGATAAGATATGCATTTTTCCCCTATGTGTATGGAATCTATCCTTATTCTTATCCTACAGAAAAGCAAATATCAGCAATGGATGAAGTAAAACTTTCCCATGTTGATGTAACAATTTATGAAATGACATATCAGTTTTTGAAACTGATTTTATAGTTTCTTTTAAGGAGGATTTTCCAGATGAGCATTACAGTAAATTTGAGATATAAAGGTGAAAATGGTTCTGCGAAGGAGTTTGCCAATGAGATGATAAAAAGTGGGACTGTTGCAGCCATAAGGGCTGAGGATGGAAACCTCAGATATGAGTATTACCAGTCTCTGGATGATCCAGAGACAATACTTCTTATCGATAGTTGGAAAGATCAGGAATCAATAGATGTGCATCATGCATCGCCTATGATGAAAACAATCATGGAACTTCGGGAAAAATATGACCTTCATATGACTGTGGAACGATATATATCTGATGATGAGATGCCTGAGAAAGATAATGAATTCATAAGAAAATAAAGGATTGGTGACAACATCCAAGCAGTTTACAGATAGAGTTTCTTTCAAGAAGCTCTATCTTTTTTAATTTGAGTTAGACATATCTAACAGAAAGTAGTAATATGAAATCGCAGATATGTAAAGGAGGGATTTATGAAAAAAAGAAGTACATTCTCCTGGGTTTTAGAGTTTGCTGGACGAAAAAAAATATTTTATGTGGGTAGTGTTTTATTGGCTATCCTTGGTGTCGCAGCGTCTTTTGTACCGTATTTGATTATAGCCGATATGGTAGAAAAGCTTTTAGCTAGCAACAGTGACTTGAGCTATTATCTTAAGTCAGTAATCCTCATGGGAATATGTTGGGTAGTAAGAGTTACATTTCATTCAGTTTCGACAACGCTTTCTCATATAGCGACTTTCAATGTGCTTGGTGGCATAAGGAAGCAGTTATGTAAAAAGCTATCGACAATTCCACTTGGTGCAGTTCTTGATGATAACAGTGGAACATACAAGAACATCATCGTTGAGCGTGTAGATTCAATGGAAACCACTCTTGCTCATATTGTTCCAGAGTTCACGTCGAATATTCTTTTACCTATAGTCATGTTTATATATATTATGTCTATTGATTGGAGAGTAGGCCTATCTAATCTGATTTCAGCAATTATTGGAATAGCATTTGCAGCTGTGATGATGGCAAAAAGCCAGGGGGAATTTGAAGTTACAGTGCAGAAAACAAAGTATCTTAACGATACGGCAGTTGAATATATAAATGGTATAGAGGTAATAAAGGCATTTGGAAAAACTGGAAGCTCCTACGAGAAGTTTGTTGTTGCCGCAAGAGACGGGGCCGATTGTTTTATAAATTGGATGCGAAAATGCATTTGGTGGCAAGCGGGAACTACCACATTTATGCCTGCAACATTTCTGGGTGTCCTACCTGTTGGACTGTTTTTGGTATGGAAAGGAAGCCTTTTACCGGCAGACTTTATTACTTGTGTCATATTGTCCGCAGGACTTATAACACCGCTGGTAGTGGCGTTCTCATATATGGATGATATTCTAAAAATGCAGACTATTTTTGGTGAAGTAACAGAAATAATTGAGCGCAAAGATATGGTTAGGCCAACTAATATTACCAAAAAACCTAACGGGTCGAACATTGTACTTAAAGATGTAAAGTTCTCTTATAAGGATAAGGAAATACTCCATGGAATTGATATGGAGATAAAGCAAGGTCAAGTTAACGCGTTTGTAGGACCTTCAGGTTCGGGAAAGAGCACTATAGCTAGATTAATTGATTCTCTTTGGGATGTGGATGAAGGTGTAATTACATACGGCGGCGTAGATATAAAGGATATTCCGCTTGAGTATTATACAAGTCAGATTGCCTATGTGGCTCAGGATAACTATCTATTTGATATGACAGTCAAGGATAATATAAGACTTGGACAAGCCGGAGCAACCGATGATGAGATAATAAAGGCTGCAAAGGCATCAGGATGCCATGATTTCATTCTAGGATTAGAAAATGGTTATGACACTGTGGTTGGCGGAGCAGGCGGACATTTATCTGGAGGAGAAAGGCAACGAATCTGCATAGCGAGAGCGATGCTCAAAAACGCACCAGTAGTAATTCTTGATGAAGCTACAGCGTATACAGATCCTGAAAACGAAGCGCTGGTTCAGGAAAGTGTAGCAAAGCTGGTTCAGGGAAAGACGCTGATTGTTATTGCACACAGACTTTCAACAATAATGGATGCAGACAATATCTTCGTTATAAATGATGGACGCATCGAAGCATCAGGAACCCATGAACAGTTGCTTTCCAACTGTGCTCTCTATAGAAAAATGTGGGAAGCACATACTAATGCAAAGGATGATGATGCTTTGGAAATGGTAGCTTCCTCAGAAGTCAGAAAGGAGGCCGCTAATGCTTGAAATGCTATTTAAATTCTTTGACTTCTGCAGTCAAGAGAACAGAAAGAAATTTTATAAAGCAGCCTTATTAGGTGTTTTAGATGGCTTATTTGGAGCGATGAAAATACCGGCCGCATTTTTTGCCATAAGTGCTGTTGTGAATAAAGAAATAACCACTAATACTTTTATAGTAGTAATGGGATTTATGCTTGTTAGTACGGTGGGAAAGATGGTAATAAACAGATTCTCACAGATGCTTCAGACCGAAGGTGGATACGATACTTGTGCTGGAAAAAGAATAGAGATTGGGGAGCATTTAAGATATCTCCCTATGGGATATTTTAACGACACGAGTTTGGGACATATCACATCTGTCACAACAAACACACTAGAGCAAACTGGGGATATTGCGACAAGAGCAATCATGATGGTTCTTCAAGGTAGTATTACCACAGTTGTTATTGGAGTAGGGATGTTTGTCTTTGATGTGAGAATTGGAATCATTTCATTGATTGGAATTTTGATTTTCTTTCTGTTTAATAAATATACAAATTATAAAGTTGCTAATGTTGCAGGTGAGAAGATTGAAGCAGACAAGGATATGGTCGGAGTAATACTTGAATTTATTCAGGGTATAGCCGAAATCCGCAACTATAATATCATTTCTCAAAATAGTACTCGATTATCCAATGCGATAGAAAGAAAAACAAAGGCGGATATTAGCGCTGAAACTGCGGCAATTCCAGCGGTTGGGGTTCAAAACTTAATCTGTAAGCTTATAGGCGTAGCTATTTCAGGCGCTTCTGTTTACTTTTATCTTACAGGAACTATGGAACTGACCTATACAATAACAATGCTTTTGTGTTCGTTTATGATATTTGAAGCATTGGATCTTGCTGGTATATACACAGCACTCCTTAGAATAATTGGCCGTGGAGTTGACCTTGTGAATGAGATTCTTGCTATTGAGCAGATGGATATAAATGGCGAAGATATTCATCCTGAAAACAAGGATATTCATTTAGAGCATGTAAGCTTTGCATACGAGAATAGGACAATCATTGATGATGTTACTTTGGATATAAAAGAGAAAACCACAACGGCAATCGTTGGCCCATCAGGTGGCGGAAAAACAACAATTACATCTCTTATTGCTAGATTCTGGGACGTAAAATCCGGCAAAGTAACCCTCGGCGGAAAAGATGTTAGGGATTATAGTTTTGACTCACTTATGGAAAATTTTAGTTTTGTTTTCCAGAGAGTGTATCTCTTTGAAGATACGATTGCTAACAATATTAGATTCGGAAGACCTGAGGCAACGATGGAAGAGGTAATTGCAGCTGCTAAGAAAGCATGCTGTCATGAGTTTATTATGGGACTGCCGGATGGATATGAGACAGTTGTTGGTGAAGGTGGAGCAACGCTTTCAGGTGGTGAAAAGCAAAGAATTGCAATAGCAAGAGCCATCATGAAGGATGCACCAATAATAATTCTTGATGAGGCAACTGCTAATGTTGATCCTGAAAATGAAAAAGAAATAACTCAGGCTATTGAGAATCTCACTAGAGAGAAAACGATTATCATGATTGCCCATAGACTTAAGACTGTGAGACACGCTGATCAGATTATTGTAATAGATAAAGGCAAAATTGTTCAGCAGGGAAATCATGAATCACTAATGAAGCAAGATGGAATATATAAGAATTTTGTTAGCGGTAGAAAAAAAGCAGTTAGTTGGAAAATAGCATAATAGAATGAAACTCAAACTTTAACTGTTGATGTTAAAAAAGTATACAACTCTAAGAATGCATGCTAAAGGCGTAAATAGCAAAAAGTGAGGACTTATAATGGTTAAAACAACACTAAAAATTGATGGAATGATGTGTGGGATGTGTGAATCTCACATCAATGATGTTATTAGAAAAGTAGTTCCAGACGCTCGGAAGGTAAAAAGCTCCCATACTAAGGGCGAGAGTACTTTCATCTCTGAGCAAAATCCGGATGAAGACAAAATAATTGCTGCTATAGCCGAAACCGGCTACACTGTGAAGTCTGTAGATACGGAACCGTTTACAAAAAAATTCTTGGGTCTATTTTGAAATATAGATAGATAATACCTATTATATTTACAAACGGAGAACATAATGGAACAGTACTTGCGAGAAACACAAATGTTAAATTATTCAAATATAAACATTCAGAAGCTGATTGAAAAACGTGGCTGGAGAAGCCTAAATAAATATGAATGCTTAAAATCTATATACAACTATGTAAGGGACGAAATACTATTTGGTTATAACAGTGATGATAGTATTCCTGCATCTGAAGTATTAGCGGATGGATATGGACAGTGTAATACAAAGGGCACTCTTTTTATGGCTTTGCTTAGAAGCTGCGGGATTCCTTGTCGTGTTCATGGATTTACCATAGACAAGAAGTTACAAAAAGGTGCCATGACTGGTTGTGTCTATAAAAGAGCTCCAAGGAATGTTTTTCACAGTTGGGTTGAGGTGTACTTCGAAGAACAGTGGTACGAGCTGGAGGCGTTTATTCTAGATAAAGCATATCTAACCAAACTCCAAGAGCAAAATCCAGATTGTGATGGTGCTTTTTGCGGTTATGGTGTAGCTGTAAGAGATTTTAAAAATCCAATAATAGATTTTGATAGGAATAATACCTACATTCAAAGCGAAGGAATCAACCAAGACTTTGGCGTGTATGATTGTCCAGATGAATTACTAAAGGAACATCATCAGGAAATGTCGTCGATTAAAGCATTTGCTTACAAAAATCTTGGAAGACACTTAATGAATCATAATGTAAAAAAGATAAGGAATCGACTATGCTTTTAACTATTTTTCTTACAATAGTGTTTTGCGCGGCTATAACACTGTTGATGTTTTCAGCAATAGCTTTTGTTCAGAATATAAAGTTTTTCTCATCGGCACCACAGGAAGCGCGTGAGGTTCTTATTCCAAGGGATAAAGAGCTTTTCTATGGAGCTAGAGCAATCGGGTGGGTGCTTATGATATTCAGCATATTGATGATACTTGGTGTAGGAATTATCTCAATTTGGGATGGATTTAGAAGTGGATATACATTCTGGCAATTCTTTTGCAGGTTTACTTTTATATTCACAGTTTATAAGCTCTATGACATGATTTACTTTGACTACTTTCTTCTAATCAAGTTTCATTTTTTCCAGTACTATTATCCGGAGGTAGAATGCGTTTATAAGAACATGAAGTATGGCTTTAACATCAAGAGCCAGTTGCTGAAACTTCTAGTGATTTTCCCTATATCATCAGCTCTAGCTGCCTGGATATGCACATTATTTTAATGGTATTAACCAAGGAGAAATAAACAATTGCGATAGCACATGTTGACATATGTCAGCATGTGCTTTATTATTATTCTGACATATGTCAGAAAGGAGAAGTCATGCCTAAAACTACTAAATGCAGAATAATAAAGGGTTTACCTGGACAATTTGGTTTTGCACCTACGGATGTCATTGATACAAATAATTCTGTGCAGCTTTCTTTTGACGAATTTGAAACAATTCGTTTATTAGATTCAGAGGGCTTAACGCAGGAACAATGTGCAAAACATATGGGAGTGGCCCGTACCACAGTCACAAGTGTTTACGAGTCGGCTCGCAAAAAAATAGCTCAGATGTTAGTAGAAGGTAAAAGTCTTCTAATTTCTGGTGGAAATGTTTCCTTTAACATTTCCCAACAGGATAATTTCAAATGTTCTAGAGAAAAGGGAGAGAAAGAAATGAGATTAGCAGTAACTTATGATAACGGAGAGATTTTCCAGCACTTTGGACATACAGAACAGTTCAAGGTATATGACATAAAAGAAGGACAGATTCTTAATGAAGAAATCGTAGACACTAATGGTCAAGGCCACGGAGCCCTCGCAGGATTCCTTCTTGGTGGAAATGTAGATGCACTTATTTGTGGTGGTATCGGAGGTGGAGCTCAGATGGCTCTTAATGAAGCAGGCATTCGCCTTTTTGCAGGTGTTAGTGGAAATGCTGACGAAGCTGTAAAATCATTCTTAGCTGGCACATTAGTATACTCAACAATTGCAAATTGTAATCACCACCATGAGCATGCCGAAGGACATGACTGCGGCGGGCATACTTGCGGAGGTCATTGCGGTCACTAATAATAAAGTTTGAAATGGGATTTTGAGATAGAGCTTCTTTTTAGAAAGGAGCTCTTTTATTAAAATATCGGGTTAGACGTGACTAACCATGGGCGATATAATAATTATAGAAATAGAAAAGTAGGAGGTGTTTGTCATGACGCTTATACAAATTCTTTCAATTACTTTTTTAGTTGCAGCATTGATATGGCAACAATTCTATTTACACAAACATAAACATTAAGTTTTCGGGGGTGTGCAAATGAATAAACTTACATCGCGACAGAAGATATTGTTTGGTGTGTATTCGATGATCTTAGCCATGATTGGCGATTATCTGCTGGGTTACAAAACATTTGGTACCTCCAGCTCACCTGAAGCATATATGGGAATCACTTGGAATGTAGTACCTGATTGGAGATATGCAACATCTTCTATATTAGGCTTTATGTGTGCTGCACTATTTGCCGTAGGTGCTGTGGAAGTAATCAGCGTATCAGATAAAAAATACAAACTAGTAAATTCAAAACTATTTAAACTCTT
>JAEEGL013642238.1_pt1 | contig 13285 bp, 11 predicted proteins | sample 9134231 | NCBI WGS metagenome assembly JAEEGL01 (sample SAMN16246548, study PRJNA631951) | gut metagenome | biome: gut microbiome; feature: rumen; material: fiber-attached | host: Bos | place: Iran: Karaj | collected 2018-10 | reverse complement strand
TGATGCTGGGGCAAATGCCTTTCTCGATCTGCTCTCCATCGTAGAGACCACTAAGAAACACAACAACTCACCATACGCTGCTATCCGGGCCTTGTTCTAAGCACGGACAACTGCTATATGGCAATCGCTGAATAGTTACCTATTTAAAGCGCGAAACAAATTGCGTCTGTCGTCGTGCATGCCTCCAAATACCGGTGAAACGTCCATCACTTTTTCATATTCTCTCCAGATGCGAGTGTTGCTGGCGCATAAGACAAATTTGGGAAGACAATGGCTCTTTTGGATTATCCTGTCTAAGATGCCACCTGCTCCGAAGTTGTCGTAGTTCCCGCCAAAACCATGGTCTTGGAGTAGGAAGAGCCAAGGGGCCTTTGAATACTCTTTCACAAACAGCTGATAGTAGGTAGCTATGCCATCAGCAAAAAGGAAGGTGACGACAAAATGTTCCGCACCCCAAGTGTTGTCTTTGTCTGCATCACGTTCCATGATGACAGAGAAGCAATAGGGCGTTTCATCTTTGTCGACAAAGGTATCAGGCCTGCCATGCCTTGGCTTTATTTCGAAATCTATAGGATATTGGCCGTGGGGCATCAAATCCCGTTCCTGCCATTCTATTTGCGCAACTGGGTGATAGCCACGGATACTGTCCTTCTGTGCAATATGGTCTTCCAGTTCTTTCCTTTTGAGCATATAGTCCACATACAGGAAGGAATGAACAGAATGTGACTTGTTGCCTACTTTCATCAACGTGCCATCGAATCCACTTCCAGGATAATAGCCTACTCTTGAAGACATCATGTCTTTGAACGAGATTCGTTCGCCGCGAAGATATCGTGTAATCCATTCGGGTGTTTCTTCGCGATAGTCTTTTAGGTATGTGAAGATGTCGGTCATAGATATTGGTTTAGTGTTTTTAATTGCCCACAAAGGTAGACATATTTCTGGAAACGAACAAATAAAAGACCAAGTTTTTGGGGCGAAATGTGAAAAATAGCTCTAGAACTGCTCCATACCCGTCTCCCTCAGAAAACTATGGCGCATTGCAAATGATTGCCTGATTTTCTTTCTTGTTTCGGAAATAATAAGTAACTTTGCAGTCTGTGAGCGAGAGGCTCTCAATGAGTAACTGTAAAACGGTACGGATTATGGAAGAAAAAGAACTGAAAGCGGAAGATATACCTTGGGGGTATCCCTTGTGCTTCAATGGTGGGTGTGCGGATAAAGACAAGTGCATGCACTACCAGGCCTGGCTGCTGATGCCTGAAGGTCGACACAGCGGCCCAGCCGTTTATCCTACGGCCTGGGAGGACGGCAAGTGCCGATGCTTCAGCGAGAAGAGGCTGGTTAGGAAGGCATGGGGGTTCACGAGGCTCTATGACAACGTGCCTCAACGACAGAAGGCGGAGGCTCGCCGATGCGTGCACGCATTGTTCGGAAGCGGAAACGGCCCGTATTATCGGGTGCATCACGGTGAGAAGATGCTGTCGCCAAAAGAGCAGGAGGAGATCCTTGGGGTTATCGCCAGGTTCGGCAGCATCGAGGGCATTGGGTTTGATTATTACGTTATGGATTGGGATTTTGACTAATCATCGCCATCTACCTCTACCAAAAATCACATAGGCTTCTATGTATTAGCTGCTTATGTGATTTTTTACATCTATTTATCCTCTACCAAACCTCTACCATTCATCTATTATACCTCTACAATTCTTCTATGCAATAAAGATAAGGGGAGACTACGTGGAATTGTGTGGGTGATTCCTACGTTGGCAAGATATTCCCACGCTGGGAATAAATAATTCCCAGCGTGGGAATGATTAGTTCCCATCGTGGGAACATGTGCTAACTCGGTTGTAGGGGTGTAGTAGATGCATGGAAGAGGTTTAGTAGAGGTTTAGTAGAAGTTAAATAGAGGAAAAAATCTATGGATAAATTTGCTAAATTCATTTTAAATCAGTAACTTTGCAGTCGAAATTCTTGAATTTAGTAGAGGGATGGTGGAACGTTGAACATTATTAATTGAACATTATGAAGATAAGTTTATTGAAAATATCACGAAAGAAGGAGGTCATTAGGCGCGTTGAGTTGGGCGAGATTGCAAAGATGATCCGTGAGAATCCTGAAGAGGACAGGGTGTACAATCTTCGCCTAAACTATCAGTTCTATAAGCCCCAGAGGCTGCCTGACGGGCGGATTGCCATTGACGACCAACAACACACGTTGAGCCTTCCACGTCTGCTCTTTGCCGTAGAATGCATGAACTACAAGGAGATGCAGAAGGGGCTGAAGTACAATGGGCTGGTGGTGGTCGAGGTGAACGGACTGAAGACGTACGAGGATGCCGTGACCATCAGGAATCAAGCTGCGAGGATGGACGAGACGCTAATGGCTTTCCTTGGGGCATCGGGCAAGTCGGTGAAGATAGTCTGCCGAGGGGAACTCTATGGAACCTCCCCCAACCCCTCAGAAGGAGGGGAGATGCTGCCCACGAAAGAGGATGATGTGAGGCAGTTTCATAAGAACCTGTATGAGACGGCGCGGAGGGCCTATCAGAACCAGTTCGGCCTGAACATCGAGTATCTGGAGCCCCTGCTGGAGCGGACGGTCTATCTGAGTGCCGACCCAGAGATGTATTTCAACCCTGACGCCCGCCCCTTCAAGGCCGACTGCGTGAAGCACAATCAGCCAGAGCCGGCACCCATCTCATTGGAGAGCAGCAGACTGATGCCAGGGCGCAGCATCACGCGTACCTATCACTTCAACTGGGTCTTTATCATGCGCGAGGTGCTGGGCGAGTACTTTGACTTGCCCGACGAGGACCGGCAGATGCAGCTGTTGCAGCAGATAGCCCGAAAGTCGCTGGAACAGGGCATGCCGCTCTCGCACGCCCAAGGCATGACGCTGGAGCATCCGCTGTTTCACAACGACCCCGAGCTGGTGAAGAGCGTCTTTGCCACCACCTACGAGATAACGCTGATGGAGGACTACCGGAAGAATCATAAGATGAAACCGCTGAAGAGCGTGCCGCAGGAGACGATACAGACCATGCGGACGGAGATATTCCTGACGGCCAACTACGACATGCGCAAGAACCTGATGACGGGTGTGGCAGAGTATCGCATGAAATACTCTGAGGACCAAACGTTCAGGCCGCTGACCACGGAGGTGCGCAACGATATGACCATCGAGGCCCGCGAACAGGGGCTGAAGTCGTGGGACCAGGACGTGAACCGCTTTATCGACTCCACCCGCATTGAGCAATACGACCCCGTGAACACCTGGCTCGACACGTTGCCTGCGTGGGATGGGGTAGACCGTATCGGACCGCTTGCCGCCCGGGTGCCTACTGAGCAGCCGCATTGGGAGAAGTACCTGAGATACTGGCTCGTGGGTATGGTGGCACAATGGCGCGAGAGCGACAAGCAGCTGACGGGCAATGCGCTGATACCGCTGCTGATTGGCCGGCAGGGGTGCGGCAAGACGCGTTTCTGCAAGACGCTGCTGCCTCCGGAGCTGCGCGACTATTACAACGACAAGCTGAACTTCAAGAACGAGTTCGACCTAAACATCGCGCTGACCTCGTTTGCACTCATCAACATCGATGAGTTCGACCAGACCACCTCGTCGCAACAGATTGTGCTGAAATATCTGTTGTCGTCAGCCGACGTGAAGTTCCGTCCGCCCTATGGCAAGACCATCAAACAGTACAGGCGCTATACCTCGTTCATCGGTACCACGAACCAGCTGCAGCCGTTGGTGGACCCTACCGGCTCACGTCGATTCGTCTGCGTGGGTGTTCTTAACGGAAAGAACATCGACTTCACAGACAATCTGGACCATCGTCAGCTCTATGCCCAGGCCCTGCATCTCTTTAATAAAGGCGAGCGGTTCTGGCTGGAGGATGACGAGATACAGACGCTGATAGAGGAGAATGTGCCCTATCAGCGGACGGTGGACCTGGTGGAGATGGTCAATGAGACTTTCCGCAAGCCGAAGGACGGCGAGGGCCGCTGGTGGGGAACCACGGAGATCCTGTCGACCTTCGCCAGCCGCTATGCCTACTTCGACGCCAAGCGGGCCACGCCAGCCGTCCTGGGCAAGGCGATGAACAACTACCGCTTCAGCTTCCGTCACCGCATGGTGAATGGCTGTTCGGAGTACTGGCTGTGTGAGAAATGAAATTGAGGGGGAGCCCCCACGCCGGAAGGTCTGGAAACAAATTACCGCAACTCAAGTGCGCATGTCTAAGGAGTTTAGGAGTTTGGGAGTTTTCGCGGCTTTCAGCCGCTGGAGTTTAGACGTTAGATTTGCTCGCAGCATGGTGTGCAAAGACTATCGTCTACACTCCTACACTCCAAAGGATAGGCGGAACTTAAATAATTAGAATAATTGCGGACAAATCTCGGTTGTTACAACATACGAGCCAAGTCTGTGTTGATGTACACCGCCATAAATAGGTGAAACGCCAATAATATTCACATCACTTCTCTATATGTGGGTGATACTGGAGCATACGGCTTAAGCAGCAATTGATTGTTCTTGAAATCCATAAGCACGGTAAAGGCATTGAACAGATCGTAACCGATAGCTCCATGGACTCCCATCATCTTGAGCATCAAAGCTATCTGTGAAGGAAGCTTTCCAAAGTTCACTGGGAATGTCATGTCTTCAGCAGAAACTTGCAGGGAATAAATGGGTGTGCTAAATCTTGCTATCCCCATCAATGGACTGAAGTCTTCTCTTGTCTCGATGATAGGTCTCCCGCCTGTGAAGGTCTCGTCAATGTAAGAAATCCTTGCCCCTGTGTCTAATACGAAATTTACACTTTGCCCCTCTACGTTGAGCTCGACGCATATCATACCATTCTCAAAAGCGATTGGTACAGAACATTGGGGCTTGAATGATATTTCTTCGGTACTGAAAGTGATTTCTTTTTTTTGATAGTCGGCCATCACAAAGAATTCTGTTATCAGATCCAGCCCCATTAATACGTCAATATTATATCCCATCATAGACGATAGCTGAGATATATCCTTTCCCAAGAAATTTGTTTGACATGGGTATTGATTACCCATAAAGGCAAAATCCCTGCACTTACTGATAGTAATAGGGCTGCCAGTGTCAACTAACACTTTGAGTCCATTGTGCTCAAAAATCAAATGACCATCAAATAAGTCAATAATAAATGATTCTGTCATATTTTGGATTGAAATATAATTAGAATTTAGCTATTGGTACAACAGTTATCTTATAGCCATTCCTTTCGATGGTGCGCTCGTTGGCGTAGGTCACAATGGTAAGGTTGTCACACTTCAGTTCGCCGGCACATTCCACAATTGCGTCAACCTCGCGCTTCTCCGTCTTGGGGCTGCTCATATCATAACATACTTGCACCAGACGTTCGATGTGAGCGCCTTGACGCAACACGAAGTCCACTTCCTTGTCGTTGCGTGAACGATAATAGAACATGGTCTTCTCGGTATCGTAGCCACGGCGTACCAGTTCGATGAACACCTGGTTTTCAAGTAAGCGTCCGAGATTCTCTGTCACAGAAGATGCCTTGGCAGCCACAAAGCCGTTAATCGGACAAATCTAATCAAATCTATCAATTATTTGTTCGATTTGTAAAGATTTGAAGGATTTCTGCTCCGAATGGAGCACTCCATCAGTCGTTAGGAACTTATCATCATACGGAAATGAAATTTTTGTCTGCGGCGCTACACGCGCTTCATTCATGCACATTTATGTTACGCCGTAGGCAATTTTGTCTGCAACGCAACGCGAATGGCCGTGAATGAAACGCGAATGGCCCGTGAATGCTGCGCGAGATTCTTCTGAGCGGTAGCCGCTCGGCTCCGCCGCTTGCCACCAACGGGACGCAAGAAATTCTTCACTCTTCACTCTTTACTCTTCACTCTTCACTTAATATAATTCGTGCTTTATTCGTGTGCATTCATGTTACGCCGTAGGCAATAAATTTCTGTAGGCACGCCCAGCACTTTGTACAGACTGCGGGCTATGTCGAAACTCATCAATCTGCGACCATGAAGCAGGTCGCTAAAGGTCGTAGTACTAATACCAATCATTTTGGAGGCATCCTTCTGCTACAGCCCATGCTCCTTTATTAATCAGAAATGACGGTTCGAGTGGAGAAATCGGAGTAAACAATGATTTGAATACCTTTTTCGCTGGGTGAACAAGGGTGGCCAGAGAGATTGTAGCGGGCGACCTCCTCTACTTTATTATTGCTTCCACTGGCCTCCATCCCCCTGACGGCAGATGGTGTGCTCTCGCCATAGTAGATGCCCTGAAGGGAGGTACAACCGGCAAAGGCATCCTCGCCGATGAAGCTGACGGTTTCCGGCAGATAGATTTCTCGGAGATAGGCTGCTCCCTCGAAGGCTCCACGGGCTATTCGGCGACAGTTCTCATGAACGGTGTAGGTGGTGTTACGACTACCGGCAGGATAGCGCACCAGGATCCAGTCCTTGGTTCCCTCATAGCCGACGGCATAGAGGACGCCGTCGATGGCTTTGTACTTGTTCATGTAGGTTCCGTTGATGTAACCTGACGTGAACTTGTCGATTTTCTCAATCTCCTGGGCTTTGACAGCTGCGCTTATCATCATAGCGAACAGCAGGAATAATACTTTTCTCATATCGTTTTTATGTTTATTGATTTGTATAATTGTTTAGCAATCAGCGGCTCTACGTTTGGCCATTGTATAGCGACCGAAAGAATCTCTCAGATAGAGTTCCGGGAACAGATATCCTTCGATAGTCAAGGAGATGTTGGTCCCGCTCCTGGAGAATCGCAGGGTATTGCCATAGTAGGCATAGCTGTAGGTCTCCGTGTACCAATCAGTATCATATTGCCTGGCCATGGTGATGTCGGCCTTGCCACCAGACATGAACTTGATCTGTTTGAACTCCACACCTCCAATAATCATGGGGTAATAACACTGCCAGGTGCCTAGCAACACATCGGCATAGAGTGCATCGCCCGTAATCTTACGTTGGTGTGCACGTTCCAAATCGTCCTGATATGGGCATTCACAGGACACCGATATTATAGCGAAAAGGACAAAAAGTAGATTTTTCATTCTTTTATTGATTTTGTGGTGCAAAGGTAGGAATAATTTTTCAGTTTCTCCTTCCAATTATACGTATATCGACCGAGTGCAGTTATATGCTGAAGGTACGGTCAACTACAAAAGTAAACATTTTTTTGATGAGTCTTTGTTTTTATGCGTATACACCCCAAGCTACATAAATCGAAGAGGAGTAAAAGACTCCTCTTCTTTGGACATAGTGACCGTCTATATAATGTACAATATACCGTTCGCGGCATCATCCTAACCAGACAGAATAACCAGTCTCTTCTTCATTCTTGCATTATATTACGAAAGTTCCCAGCCGTAGAAATCTTCTACGTCTTCATAGTCTTTATCTTCATATACATTAAAATGTTTAGTATTATTGAAGACTGCACATAGTAGTTTGTAGGCATCTTTCTTTTCTATATCTACATCAGAGATGCATACCTTTTTAGTGATACCATTACTGATAAGATTCAATTCCATCACGTAGTTATCGGCAAATCTCAAACTCTCCACTTGCCAATATCCGCCATTGAGCAATATTGTTGGCATATTATCAGGATTACTTGAGTCAAATTTCAATTCCTTAGTTCCTGAATAATCTTGATCATCTATAAGAATGGAAATACCAAAGAAACATTCACTACCATCTCTATTATCCCAATATGTAAAATTTTCTTGAATGGCATCTTCCTCTCTGATGATTCTGCGTGTTTCGTCAAGGACTTTGCCAAGAAGGTTAAGCCCTTTCCATTTTGATTCGTCATCAATGTCGGGATTACTCTCATACATGCGGACACCCCATACTTTGTCATACGGAGATGCTTCCACAAATCCGTGCCCCTCATATTCCGGAGAGAGAAGCAATTGCTTCAAGTCTTCGTTTTGACTAAACTTGGCGACATTGGCTTTGAGCATAATCTGATAACGCTTATTGTTCCAAACCTGTCCGTCAAAGTTCTGCACCTTACGGCCAAGAGCCTTTACCTTTTTGGGATCACTTTCTGCGAGGATTTGCTTGGCAATTTCTTCATCTCCAAACACTATGGCCTTCATATACATGAAATACTGCTCTGTGTTATAGAAGTGACACATTACGTCGTTCACTTCAACGTCAAATTCTGCCGGATACCAATTGCTTGGCCATCCATTCCAGAAACATACGTGTTTATCTGTTACTCTCATACTTAATAAATTAATTCTTTCTTACATATTGTAGTAGTTTTTATGCTTTAATTCCATCATCCTTCAGCATATCATCCCAAGTCTGCTGTGGGGATGTTGCCCACTTTTCAAGGAATTCAAGAATACTCTTCTCCTCACGATTCAGGTATTTCTTTATATTGGATCGTTTATGACCATCAATACTTTCTATGAAATGTTTTCCTGCAGCAATATCTCTCATTGGAAAGGTCTTCTCATTAAGAAGGGTATTAATCTCTTGTCGAAGGAAACCAAATACTTTCTTGGTAAATTCAAGAAATAAAAGACTTTCGTATTTCATCGGATACAAATCTGCATTTCTAAGTATCTCTAAAGGATGTGATAGTTTGCTCTCATTAGAATCAGAACATATTTGAGGCCAACCAGTACATCTATGAAAATCTTCAGTTACATCAGCTGCATATTTCATCATACTCTGTCCTGCAACAATCATATAAAGAAATGTGCTGGCAAACATAAAGTTCTCTTTAATATCTCTGCCAGGCATCTCATCAGCCCATCTTTCATTAGAATCAATATCTACACTCTGAATCTTTATGTAGGTGTTCTTGTCCTCAACATGACAGAAATATGTTTTAAGCTGATTGTAGAAACACTTCGTATAATAATCCACAAATGCTCTTTGATTAATTTCAAAACCTATTAACCCACTGTATCTTACGTTGTGGCGCAATCTTAAATATTTCGGGATATACTTGTCTACTCCATGAATAAGACGTCCTTCTCTTATTATTTCGGTATCGCCCGCACGAAACGAAGTTTGATATATCTTTGTTTTTTTGCTTTGAACGAAAACCTGTGGTATGAAGCAATAATAAAATGCATATCTTTCTACTAGTTTGATATTTTCAGGGATACTATTATGAGGAAGGTTAAAGCAGAAAAATGCACCTTGAACAATGACCTCTACTGTATCGGGTATCTTGGTATTCTGACATCCAACTAACAGACGATTAGTTGCTGTTTCAATAATGGCATTACAATTCTCTCTACTATCATAAATGGGGTTGTCTTTGTCGACTGTAATAGTAGTTATATTTGCATCTCCATAAAATGGCGCATCATCTAGACCTGAACATTGAATAGATATTACCGAAGCAGGAATATGAACGGTCTTTAATTCATTACAATACAAAAATGCGTGACCACCTATGGTTTGTACGCCATTAGGAATATGTACCAAGGTTATCTTATCACATCCGTTAAATGCGCCTGCACCAATATCCGTCACTCCATCTGGAATGATAATTTCTCCTTCAGCTTCTTTTTTACACTTCTTTAGAATGACACGATGTCCTTCTTGCTCGATTGTCAGCCAGTTGTTATTCATATTAATTTGTTTTAGTTATTTTTTAATACCTCTGCAAAGATAAGCAATTCTGCTCAAATCGCCAGGGATTTAGGCGAAATATTTCAAGTTGTAATTTCCTAAGCCTTGACCTGCGGCTCTACAGTGACTTTTTCTTTACCATCTTAGAGTTCTTATTCTCATTGCAAATAATGATATTTAATATGGATTTAAGTCCGCAACCTATACGATACAGAATGCTGAATTCTGTTTTTCTGTATAGGTGTTATTCATCCCTTATCATAATGACGCCACCGTTGCCAAAGATGGAATCGCCGATGATCTTGACGGAACGCGGTATGGAGAGTTCCAGAAAATGGCGACAGGTACAAAATGCTCCGAAGTCAATCTCCTCAACACCGTCGGGCACTTCATAGTGGGTTTCATTGAAAGAGAATTGACAACTCTTCAGAATCTTGCCGTCTTGGGAATAGAACACACCGTACTCATCCTCTTTGTAGAACTCGTCTTCCGTATCTTCTTCATCATCAACGGTCGTCCCGTCATAGTGGGTTTCCCATACTTTCACTCTCAGCGGATAGGGATAGTCACTGAGTGCCTCTTCATGATTGAGAAGGCTCTTGGGAACATCAAGCTCTCTGAGACACTTGCAATGTCTGGTTGCACCAGGACAGATAAAAAGTGTGCCTTCCTTGATCCTGTAACGGGGGACATCGGGTAGTTGCATCAGATGTGTGCCTGTAGGAGAGTAGATGGCGTCTTTTTCTGTGAGATCAGCATCGATGGCACACATCACGGATTCCAGGGAAACGGTATGGTAATCGAGTGCATGGATGAGAGAGGCCATATCGTAGATGTCCGTAGCCTTCAAAAATACGCATGGGGCGGAACTATCGTTGTCAATCATAAAGCCAAAGATTTCATAGAAGTTTACGCACATATCCCGGAAATCTTCCAACCTTTGAGTTGTAGGATTGTCGATGGTATAAATGAGAAGGAGCGTGGTGACCTGTCCATCGAACAGGGAATAGGATAGTTTGGACTCTATGTGAATGTCGCCGTTCCTAGAGTTCTTGTTGTAACATGTCTCGAGTTTTGGATTGACTCTTTCATTGATGGCACTACTGGTGTTCTTGTCCTCAAACTGTCCATAAAGCAGGCCCTGGGTACTGACAAGCTTCTTCATATACTTGATGTCGGTTTTCGTGGTGTACTCTATCAATAACAGATGCCCTGGAGGGGACACCTCCAAAGGCATCTCTAATCTTATGAAACAAAACCTATGCTTCTACGTTCCTTGCCGTTCAGGAGTTCTGCGCGACAGTAGCCCTCTATCTCGTCGAGAGAGGCGAATTTGCCCGAGAGGATGTAGTCGACAGTGCGCTTGCGGGCGACATTCTCTATCTGTCCGCCAGAGAAGTCGAAGTGCGAGGCCAGTTGGCGGGCGTCATCGGCACTGATGTCCTTCAGCATGGAGCGCCAGATTTTGGCTTTCACTTCCGTATCAGGCTTGTGGAACTCCACCTTGTAGAGAAAGCGGCGCTCAAAGGCACGGTCGAGGTTGCTCGTCAGGTTGGTGGTGGCGATGAGGATGCCGTCGAGGTCTTCTATCTCCTGCAGGATGATGTTCTGCATGGCGTTATCCATCTTGTCGACAGAGTGCTCGACGTTCTCTGTGCGCTTGTTGATGATGGCGTCGGCCTCGTTGAAGAACAGGATGGGCATCACCTCGCTGTTCTGACACAGTCTGCGATAGCGGGCGAACACCTCCTTGATGTTCTTCTCGCTCTCACCGACCCATTTGTCGCGCAGTCCAGCGATGTCCACTTGCATAAGGTCACGTCCCGTCTGACGGGCTATCTGAAGCACAGTCTCGGTCTTGCCAGTGCCAGGAGCACCATAGAACAGGCAGGCAAACCCCTTGCGCATGCCCTGCTCCTCGAGTCGCTGCTGGACGGAGGGCAGGTTCTCGGTGCTGAGCAGGCTGGTGAGACGGTCTATCTGCTCCTGCTCAGATGTATTGAAGAAGAGCGATTTCTCCCTGATGGTGGCGTGTCCTTTCAGGAAGCGGTCATCGGGTCTCATCCTTCTACACTTTGAGTGACTGGGGGTATAGGCGGAGAGAAGTTCAACCTTGGCCTTGCGTGTGAGCATATACTGCTCTGTATCGACCCGACCATCATTGCACTTATGCTCGATATAGCCGCACTCGATGAGAGGATGGGTCCCGTCTCTAAGCCCCTCGCGCATGAAGTCACAGTCATACTCATCAGGATAAACGCCATCGATGGTCTGGAAGGTAAGGCCTTCTCCGTCTGAACCTTCCCACTGGGCATAATCGACAACAATCAACAGCAGAAGCGACTGAACATGAATGTCATCGAACCTCAGCACCTCATGGCAGAGAGGAAGATGGGGGTTGGCCTTGACCAATTGCAGCATCCACTCCTCATCGTCCTTGAAGTCGATATGGCGGTCGTTCATATTCCTGTCGATATGTCTTTCCAGCTTATCAACAAACTGCTGCTCTGTGAGACCGTCAATCTTCTCGGGAACGAAGGGCTTGTTATGGCGGAGGGCCGTGATGACACCATGTACCAAGGCAATGCCCTCGAAGCAGCCGCCTATCTCATGGACTCCTTTGCGAATAGCCCAGCGCTTGGCTATAAGTCCCTCAATCTCTTCAGAATATACCATGATAGACAGGCGGGAGCAGCCAAGATAGTTGCCCATGCCTTTCCAGGACATCGGTTCGCCAGCCTCGATGAGCATGGCAAGTGCAACAATCTGGATGTTGGTAAATCCCAGTTCTTTATTGAGGAAAGCCAAGGGATTCTTGACAGACTCCCAAAACTCGTCAGACAACTGGGAGTCCTGAGCCATGTCGAGGATTCTGTCGAGTGCAGTAATGATGGTCCAAGTGTCAGGCTCCTTGAACTCGTCCATCATCTCACCTGGGAGATCACCATGACCTCCGATGCCTGATTTAAGTCTGCGTACTGGTTTCTTTCTAATACTCATATTATACTATACTTTTTTTTGATTTCGTGGTACAAAGGTAGGATTATTATTTCAGTTTCTCCTTCTTTTTATACGTATACCGGCTGAGTGCTGCCTTATGCAGCAGCCTTTAAATAACGTGGCTCTCAGTACGCACCACGTCAAGGAAACGACGCATTTGTTGGTCGTTCAATCGGTACTTACGAGCAAAGTCAGAGGTGGTAAGCCCCTTCTCCATCATGGAGAAGGTAATCGTCGAGCATCTCACCCGTGCCCCAATAGTGCTTGTCCAAGCTTCTCTTCAAGGCGTTGAGCGTATCGTCATAGCGGACTTGCCAGTCGGGTGAGACATCTGTGGAAGAAAGATGAAATTATAGAAAGATGCGGCGCAGTGGATAAAGCCCCACTCGGACGTCTGCCGCCTGACGGGCTACGACGTGGACAAAATAACGAAAGACCGCCTCTACCAGAGTGCCATCCGTCTGTACGACGTTCGCGAGGTTCTGATGAGACACCTCTCACGCTGGACCAAGGAACTGTTCGGATATGACGACAGCCTGATTCTTTACGACTTGACCAACGTATATGCGGAAGGCGACTACGACGAAAGCAAGTGGTGGGACTACGGCCGCTCGAAGGAGAAGCGCGACGAC
>JAEEGL013530301.1_pt1 | contig 13285 bp, 12 predicted proteins | sample 9134231 | NCBI WGS metagenome assembly JAEEGL01 (sample SAMN16246548, study PRJNA631951) | gut metagenome | biome: gut microbiome; feature: rumen; material: fiber-attached | host: Bos | place: Iran: Karaj | collected 2018-10 | reverse complement strand
GTAACGGTCACAATGTATTTGTGATCGCAACGATCAATGAAAAAAGATGCTTACCCCGATCGCTTATGCGTGCCGGCCGATTTGACAAGATCATTGATATGAATAAGCCCGGAACAAAAGATACGAGAGAACTTGTAGCATATTTCCTTAAGAATAAAAGCATGGTTGATGATGTTGATCTCGATGAGGCGGGCAGACTTCTGACAGGTCACTCGGTGGCGGAGATAGAGATGGTTCTGAATGATGCCGGGATAAATGCAGGGTTTGAAGCAAGATCTGAGATATGCCGTGATGACATACTTAAGGCTATTGTTCGCATGGTTATGGAAGCTCCCGGCATAGATAAATATGAGGAAAACTCAGATGACATCGAGGCGGTTCTCATTCATGAATTGGGGCACGTAGTAGCCGCAGAGGTACTGGCCCCCGGAAGCGTGGATCTGGTTTCTGTTGAACCTCATGGCGGGAGCGTAGGCGGCATAGTTTCGTACAGGACAGATAACTGCAATACGACCAAGGAATCTCTTGAAAGAAAAGTTATTCGCACATTAGGCGGTCGTGCAGCAATTGAAATCATATACGGGGTTCCGGATATGGGGGCTCGAGACGATCTGAGCCAGGCTTCACGCATGTTATACAGAGCCATAACGGATGATGCGATCCTTGGTTTTGAAGCACTGGATTGTCTGGGTGGATTTGGCGATGAGAACCGTGATATTCAGGACCGTTATGTGGCGCGTGAACTTGAAAATCATTATCAGAAGGCAAAGAAGATCATCGCAGAACACAGAGATCTTATGGATGCATTAGCGGATGTCCTGAGAAAAGAGAGAACGATTACATTCACGACGATACGTGAAGTGATGGATACATGCATGTGAATTGCATCGACACTGTAAGTCTGTGTAGATATAATTAAGTACATACACATGCCCGTGAACTGAGGAATCGAAAATGCTTACCAACACCCCCGGAACCCATAAAATAGAATATTTCCACGATTACGTGGTCTTTGATCTGGAAACTACAGGATTAAACTTCAACCGGGATAAGGTTGTAGAGATATCCGCAATAAAGGTTGTGGATTCAAAGGTAACAGAGGAGTTTTCCTCGTTTGTGAACCCTGAATGCTCGATACCATTCAATGCTTCGCAGTTGACCGGCATTACAGATGATATGGTGGCTGATGCTCCCGTATTCAGTGATGTTCTCTATGATTTCCTTGAATTCGCCGGAGATGCAGTGCTGGTAGGTCATAATATCCACACTTTTGACCTTAAATTCATATATCGTGATAGCAGAGAGTATTTCGGGAAGATTCCCGGCAACGACTATGTCGATACACTTCGCTTATCCATGATATATTTGCCTGAAATGAAGAAGCATACACTGTCGGGGATAGCAACATATTACGGATTATCTTCAGAAGGCGCCCATAGAGCTCTGGCAGACTGTAGGATGAACCAGGCTGTGTACGAGGAACTGGGCAAGTTGATACTGGAGAAGCCTAATATGGCACGTATATGCCCCAAATGCGGCGAAATGTTGGTTCAGAGGAATGGGAAGTATGGCAGGTTCTGGGGCTGTAGCGGATACCCGGAGTGTAGGTATACGGAAAAAATGGATGTTGGATGTTAATATCATGACAAAGGAGGGAGAGCTGTATGGCGAGTCCAGGTGCAAATTCAAAATGTTGTTGTAATTGTCAGTTTTGGGATGGCCCCAGAAAGGTATGTTTCTCAAAGGACAGGGCTGAAGTGAAATCCATGTCGGATCAAGGTGTGTGTACGAATAAAAAGACCACAAATCTTAAGGGAAACACATATAAGGCGGATCACATGTGCCCTACCAGTAGCTATTTTGTGAAATGGGATCAATTGAAGTGAGTATTGCCATCGAACACGACGTAAAAGAATAGCAAATTCTGGGGGCACAGCGAACTTCCCGGAGTGTAGGTAAATAAAGAGTTTATGAATAATTAAATGAAATATGGAGGTATTTCAATGAATTATTGGTTGCACAGAATATCACATTGTATGGAGGTATCCCATCCGCTTTTATTTGAGTATGGTTATTTATCTATAGGCTTTTCTGATTTCGCCCTAAATCAGGACTTTTTAGATAGCCTGAATAGTAATTCCGACATTGATAGTAGGTGGAAATATTTTGAGAATGAAAATCTTCGAGTTTGGGGGGACAAGTATCGTACCAGGCATAATCTATGGAGATTCTTATGCAAATTTGAAAAGGATGATTATATTATCGTTCCGGTTTGGAGTGAATTCTATGTGTATAAAGTTGAAGAAAAACCTATATATATAGGAGAGGCTATACCAGAAGGCTTTAAAGATAGAAATGGGAAAACGGTTGTGCGGTCAGAAGATGGTGGGAAATGCATTTCATATTATGATGGAGAAGGATTAATTGATCTTGGATTTGCTATTAAAGTTAGTTTGGTTGCGCCCGGAATAGACCGTTCTAAATATGCACCCAAAAGGTTGCTTTCTAGATTAAAACTATATCAGACAAATGCAGATATATCTGATTTGGAGACGGAAATAAAGGAAGCCATAGACAGGTATAATGGCAACCAACCCATTAGTCTTTATGCTGAGGTTTTCAATTCTATGTCTGAGACTTGGAAGAATGCTATTGAAAAGTATGTAAATGATAATCAATTTGAGCGGCTGATTGCATGCTATTTCAAAAGTATTGGCGCGGATGAAGCGCGTGTTTTGCCCAAACGAATTGGGAAAGGTAATGCAGATGGAGATGTAATAGCAAGATTTGATAAGCTAAATATTGTTATTTATGTCCAGGCTAAAGATCATACTGGTGAAACCAGCGAATGGGCGGTAGAACAAATATCTGAACTAAGGAAGCAGAAAAACAAGGAAGAATACGATAATGGTTATATTATTATTACTTGGGCGATAACCGCTGCAGAAAGATTTAGTGAACAAGCTTTGATCGATGCAAAGGAAAATAATGTAAGGTTAATCGCTGGCCCTGAGTTCAGACGAATGTTGATAGATGCGGGACTATCAAATCTAGAAGCAGATTTCAAGATTGAAGAAGTAGATGATGCCACCGAGTATGCTATTTAATCTGCCCTCGTGTACATAATAATGTACATCCCCTCTGATACTCTTTTATTACAAGGACGATGTATATGTTTTTTGTTTAAAGAGTACGGAGGTATAGATTATGCACAGGAATTCATCCTATTCGGCTGAGAGATTCCTTGAGATTTTTGAGAAGGCTGTTGCAGATTCCTTTTTTGACCTGCAGGACGACGGCAACATGGAAGTAACGGTACATACGGATCGCATTCTAGAATCTATCAGGATAAACGTTGAGTTTCCACATGAAACCGTTCTTATAACTTCTCATGCTCCTCTATGTGTTGAGGAACAAGCCTTTGATCGGATGAGAGTGCTGTTAGAAAGCATTAATGAGAACATAAGCATGGGCTTGTTCTTTATAGATGAGGAAAATATTATTTCATTCTCAGTCAGGTGTGAATTCGAGCTAATAGAGCGGTTGGATAATCCGTTTGATATAGTGTTATTAGGACCGGAACTGTTTGAGCAATACGCAAAGAGTATATTGAAAGTATTGATAGGAGATAGTGTGTTTTATTATCGACCCTAAGCGTCAATTTATAATTGAGGAAGACGTTAATCGTGAAAGGAAATAAAATGAAAGAATTTAGCAGAACCGAGAGAGAATTCCTGTCAAAATGGATTCCGTATTTTCATTTTGACCTTAAGCCCGGTATGCAGATGATGATTGATGCGGATCTTAACGAAGGGACTATTGATGAGAACCAGGCTGCAGAACTTCGGGAATTAGTTGACTATCTGTCGCAACGTGTAGATGAGTTCTATGAACAGAACAATCTGTCCGAATTCTCGGAAAGTGTTGCATACGATGAGGAAGAGGAAGAGAATGAATCAGCGGATATTATTCGTATAGCGCTAAACAAAGCAATGGATATGGAAAGAGAATTCCTTTCCGATAACTGTCTGGATGATTATGAATCAATTGATGAATTGGATGATGAGACGTTAGAAACTTTGGATTCAGAAGAATTGAAGAAGTTCTATGATCTTAAAGACTTTAAATCAGCTATATCTATGGTTTATGAATTGGTGAAAGCCAGGGATGAATCAACTGATAGTAAAAAACTTCATAAGATCCGAAAGGATTTTGAATTAGCTATTCGTGATCTGAGAGGAATAAAGAGAGCCAAGAACGATGAGGCTGTGCAAGCATCTTCAATCGCTATGATCATGGATGACCTCATTCAGATTTGTAAAGATGACACCAAAAGAGCAATCGTTCTTGAAGAACGTCAAAAGAACTAAACGGATTTACGAGGTAATGTATGTACGCGACCGGCAACAAGAAAATGCTCAACATGCTCATATTGGAGATCCTGCAGAAGTACTCGGATGAAGATCATTCCCTGACACAGCAGGAGATCATAAAGCTGCTTGATAAGAACTACGGTATGGAATGTGACCGTAGATCCGTTAAGAGTAATGTATTATCACTACGGGAGATGGGATACGATATCTCTATGGAAAAGGGCTACCGCCTGATGTCGCGTGAGTTCGATGATTCTGAGCTTCGAATCCTCATAGATAGCATACTTTTTTCCAAATCCATATCTACCAGACAGGCTAATGGGCTGATCAAGAAGCTGCGTGGGATGGCAAGCAACTACTTCAATGCGAAGGTATCACATGTAAGCAACCTTCCGGATCTGCCCCGCACTGCAAACAAACAGGCCATGTACGCCCTGGATGCCATCAATGATGCCATATCCGAGCATCGTAAGATCAGCTTTATCTATAACGATATGGGCACCGATTTTAAACTCCATCCCAGACGGGAAGAACCTTATATCGTTAATCCATATCAGATCGTAGCTAACAACGGCAGATTCTACATTATCGGAAACTATGACAAATACGATAACATCTCCCATTACCGGGTAGATAAGATGACGGAAGTGAAGATGTTAGACGAAAAGGCAAAGCCGATGAAGGATGTTCCTGAACTGAAGGACGGACTTAATCTTCCGAAGCACATGGCAGAGCACATGTATATGTTCAGCGGACCGAGTGTGCCTATCAAACTGGAAACAACAGAAGATATGATGTCTGAGCTTGTAGATTGGTTTGGTTCAGACTTCACAGTACAGAAGATTGGCGATGGCAGAATCCGGGCACGTGTGGTGTGCAATGAAAACGCCATGAGATATTGGGCACTTCAGTATGGCCCTTGGGTGGAAGTCGTAGAACCTAAGTCACTTAGGGAGCAGATTCGTGAAGATATCAAATCGATGGAAGATCGATACTCGAAATAAAAATGGGAATCCCCAGAAAAGTTCCGCAAATTTACATCGGTGTCTGTGCAAAACCATCAGACCCGTATAAAATAAGCATTTCCTGCTCATATCCTTTACATTTGAACTTGTAAATCAGCCTTCTCTACGACCATATCTGTCAGGGCATGGGACAGAAGTTTATCCGGATTGGTTGAAGGCGTGATCCATTCGTCGATCTTAGATTCCGGTAGGATTAGAGGCATCCGATCATGGATCTGAGAGATCTCTTCAGAAGGTTCTCTTGTTAGAACAGCAAATACAGGGATATCACCCTCAATACGATACAGACCACAGAGCCAGGTAATAGTATCCCCTTTTGGTTGGATCAGGTATTTGTCACCGGTCTTTTCTTTCCCGTCTATAGTTTTATAGTGTTTCCACTCGAAATAGCATGATGCGGGAATGATGCAGCGTCTACGACTCCAGGATTCTGCAAAAGTAGGCTTGATCGATGCGGTCTCTACTCGTGCATTTACCAGAGGTTGAGTGCTGTTAGGAAGCTTAAACCCCCATTTCATTGCAAATACAGCCCTGTTTCCTCTACTGTCAGGTGCTATCACAGGACATACATCCGTGGGACGAACCTCACCTGAAGTCTTGAGTGGCTTGGAATAGTAATTCATAAATCTGTCGGCCGTAGCAGACTTCCTGGCCAAAGCGAACAGGTCTTTATATTCAGTTAGGCTGTTGTCTATGAAAAATCTGGTACACATTGTCTAGTGCTTGCAAAATAAGAGGGCACTTAAAACCGGTGCCCTAAATCATTCTGATTTAATTCTACCATACTTCAATTAAAAACATTACGCCGCATTACGGTGGCTACGCCCCATATTCTGAACATTCGTTCGATGACTCAGACCGTTATATAGGACACCTTATCTGAGAAAATGCTATTGTAAGGAACCGGCCCCAACCGGAGGCCGGGTGATCCTTACCGGAAGTGGGAATAGCAAACAACGATAAGGAGGATCAACATGAACACTACATACTCGGTTTGGGAAGCAGAGAATTCACACCACAGCATTAACCGCGCCAAGGAAAGAGCCGGCCTGAACAGAAAGAAAGCCGAAAAGATGATGGAACTGGCCAGGGAGCGCGGGATCGGATATGAAGAATGCAAATGGTCTCTGGACAGGAACTTCCTGATCAGCAGAACGACCGATACCACAGTAGCAATTGCATATAACGGATACTGCTTCATCTTCGACAGGGAGACATGCAACTGTATCACGATGTATCTGTTGCCGAAGAGCTTTGGAAAAAAGAAAACATTCTATCAAAGCGGCAAGCGTAAAACCAACAGATATGAGATGATGTACGCATAAACAGGTCGGAGATCATTTGATATATAAACAGATATATGCTTAAGTCCATGCCTGTTGTGTAGTAAAATAGACCGTAGGAAAATTAGTAAATTAGTAGTTTACAGAAAAATCAAAGGTGATTATTTGTGTTAGAGCAGCTCAGAAAAGGATTTGAAACAGCATTTATAGATGGTTCTGTAGTATCTGATGAAACATTAAAACCGCAGTTCATATCAAATAATTACAGAGAAGGGAAAAAAGTTCTCTCATCCATAGAGGATGAGCTTTTATTATGTGATGAGTTTAAGATAAGTGTAGCCTTTGTTACTCTAGGAGGAATAACGCCTCTATTGCAAACTTTAAAAGAATTGGAAAATCGTGGCATACCCGGCGAAATCCTTACTACAAATTATTTAAACTTCAGTGAGCCAGCCGCGTTAGAAAAACTAAATTCTTTGTCGAATATCACGCTTAAAATATTTGATGCGGAAGCAGCAGGTGATGGATTCCACACGAAGGGATACATTTTTAAAAAAGAAGAAATATACAGAATTATAATTGGAAGTTCCAATATGACTGGAAATGCATTAAAGCATAACTATGAATGGAACACAAGAATAATATCCACTATTAACGGAGAAATCTCTACTCAAATAATCAATGAGTTTGATGAGCTGTGGAACTCCTCGTACGCATTACCGTTTGATGATTTCATAGATGAGTATAAGCAACGATATCAAATCATAAAACACCAACGTGAAATTGCAAAAAGAGATGAGATGGTTTCAATCGATAAATATCGCTTGAAGCCTAACAGTATGCAAGTTGGTTTTATTACAAATCTACAGAAAATCATAGATGCCGGAGAACATAGAGCACTTCTTATTTCTGCTACTGGTACAGGAAAAACTTTTGCGTCTGCATTTGCGATGCGTGAGCTTGGATATAAGAAAGTTTTATTTCTTGTCCATCGCGGACAACTTGCGGCTCAAACAAAAAAATCATATGAGAGAGTTTTTGGGAAGTCGGTATCTATGGGACTTGTAGGAGCCGGTCACAGTGAATATGATGCGGATTATATATTTGCTACGGTCCAGACATTGAATCGTGATGAGCATCTTCTTCAATATGATCCTGACCATTTTGATGCTATATGTCTTGATGAGGCACATCATGTACCGGCGACAACATATCAGAAAATCATGCATCATTTTACTCCCAAGATCTGGCTAGGAATGACAGCGACTCCTGACAAAAGAGACGATAATATTGAGGGTCGTAATGTATATGAATTATTCGACTATCAAATTGCGTATGAAATAAGGCTTAAACAGGCTATGGAAGAAAACCTGTTATGTCCATTTCACTATTTTGGTATTACAGACCTTTCTATTATCGGAGATGATAAAAATCGTGATTTTAGTGTCCTGACCAGTGATGAAAGAGTAAGGCATATTGTTGAACAGGCTTCATATTATGGCTTTAGTGGAGATAGAGTCAAGGGGTTGATTTTTTGTAGTTCAATCAAGGAATCAGAGACTCTTTCCGAAAAAATGAATCATACAATAAATCCTTTGACTGGAAAGTATTATCGTACCATCGCGCTAAATGGAAGTGCATCAGAAGTCGAAAGAGCTGAAGCGTTTGAACGACTTGCTCAAGATGAATATGAGACAAGTAATAGTAAGATAAATGATTCCCTTGATTATATTCTGTCTGTAGAAATATTGAATGAAGGCGTTGATATAGTTGAAGTGAATCAGGTTATAATGCTACGTCCTACGCAGTCTCCGATCGTTTTTATTCAGCAACTCGGAAGGGGGCTTCGTAAAGCACAAGGGAAAGAGTTTGTTGTAATTCTGGATTTTATTGGGAATTATAATAATAACTTTATGATACCAATTGCGCTGTCTGGAGACAGAACCTATAACAAAGATAATATTCGTAGATTTGTTCTTGAAGGCGGAAGAGTGATTCCCGGAACATCAACAATCCATTTTGATGAGATCAGTAAGAAACGCATTTTTTCGTCTGTGGATAATGCGAATTTTAGTGATATCAAGCTGATAAAGGAAAATTATACGAATTTGAAAAACAAGCTTGGACGAATTCCTGCGTTGGCTGATTTTGACAAATATGGTGAAATGGATGTGATGCGGATATTCGATAATCCGAGTCTGGGATCTTATTACAAATTCTTAGTGAAATATGAAAAGGAATATACAATCAGACTATCTGATGATGAGGCTAATGTTATTGAGTTTATTTCAAAAAAACTGGCTAATGGGAAACGTATCCAGGAGTTAAAGTTACTTCGTAGAATTCTAGCGTATTCAAAAGGCATATCGAAGATGGGGTTGTTCCAGGGATTATCTGAAGATATGAAGCAACTTGACAAAAAGCTGAGTAGAGTACAAAAAGAAAACATTGCTAACATAATGACAAATGAGTTTCCGGCCGGTTCTGGAAAGAAAACATATGAAAAATGTGTATTTATAAAACAATCAAATGATGATTATATACCCACCACATCAATTATGGAAATGCTTGATAATATAGACTTTTACTCTATGGTAGATGAACTGATTGAATTTGGTATTAGCAGATACGACAGGGATTATAAGTATGGCTATAAAGGGTCTGATCTGGTGTTATATCAAAAGTATACATACGAAGATGTATGCAGACTTCTGAACTGGGAGAATAATGAAGTTCCGTTAAATATTGGCGGGTATAAATATGATAAGAAAACCCGTACTTTCCCAGTTTTCATTAATTATGATAAGGCCGATGACATAAGTGCCACAACAAAATATGAAGATCATTTTATTAGTAACCGTAAGTTAGTTGCAATATCAAAATCTGGGCGGAGTATAGAATCTGAAGATGTACAGAATTTCTTGAAATCAGAAGAGAGAGGAATTCGAGTTGAACTGTTTGTTCGTAAGAATAAGGACGACAAAATATCCAAGGAATTTTATTATCTGGGGACAATGAAACCAAGCGGTAATGTTGAAGAGTTTATTATGGAAAACACAGACAAGAAAGCCGTGGAGATAGAGTGGATCCTTGATGAACCGGTTCGTGAAGATATATATGAATATATCGTAAGTATATAATCAACAGGAGATAAACAATACATGGATATATACGTTGTGGCAGGAATAACAGAAGCAGATTACGGATGCGAAGATACAGGCCATGAAGAAGCTATGGCACTTGTGAAAATCAAATCTGAAGGAAATGAAAAGAGTATAGAAGTTCCTGAAGCAGAACTGAATAATAAAGGATTACGCGAAGGGAAAAAAGTTCTATTAACTCCGGATGGCAAACTGTTGAAATATATACGTGTTGTTGCTGCAGTTATCACGGATTACAGCATAGGAGAAAAAAGGATTTTTGCTACCGCAAGAGGTTATGGTGAGTACAAAGGCTGGTGGGAATTCCCCGGTGGAAAAATAGAAGAAGGGGAGACTCCGCAGCAAGCTTTGGTGCGTGAAATTCGTGAGGAACTGACTGCAGAAATATCTGTGGGCGAGCTAATTAAGACAATCGAATACGATTATCCAGAGTTTCATCTATCAATGGATTGTTTCTGGGCTGAAGTCGTATCAGGGGAACTGGAGCTTAGGGAAGCAGAAGCAGCACGGTGGCTCACTAAAGATGAGTTGATGGATGTAAAGTGGCTACCCGCTGACCTGGAACTGGTTGAGTTGATTAGAGATTAGTTGAACTTGTGTAAGGCGTATTATTATAAAATAATCGTCAAAAAGCATTGGTGATTTATGGCAGCCGGATACAATCTGAAACAAGGAATATATAAGAGCGGGCCGATCTCGGATGACGAGATGTGGTCCGCTTTTGCTTTTTTGTTCTCAACGAAGTCTGTTAATGATACCAGTTATAAGTTTGGCTTTCTGAAATCGATTCTGGATAATCTCTACAATGTTGATGAGAGCCTTACACTGACATTTGATCAGCTTTTTTCCAAATTCGCCGAGATATATTGGAATCTGGTACTAAAGCATCATATTTTACAGAAGAATCCTGGTAAAACCGGCAGACAGTCCGCTTTGGAGGGAGTTCTGTATACTGCCAGGGATCGATTCGGTATCGCTGAGGACATTCCGTTTGAGAATATCACTGATGAGATGAAAGTATATGTTTGTCACCATGTGAAGCAGAAGTGTAAACAGAATGTGGTTGGCGCTTTATACGAGGATCTGAGCGAACTGTTTTATTCTTTTTCCATATCAGGAGAATGGATCCGGATCAATCCAATCATGTACGAGTTTGTGTGTAAGCATAAAGTCGCTATCGAGAAGATCAACTATTATGAGTGGGCTAAGTTCCTGGAGCGTGTGAACAGGGACAGCGTGGTGGATCATCTACTAAGCAAGATAGATGAGAGTACGCTGCATACCCGGAGTAGCCTGGCATACTATCGCGACATCCTCTTTCAGGAGTTTGAGAATAAATGTTTTTATTGTGGCAAGCCTGTTACATACGGAAATGTGGAAGTGGATCATTTCATACCGTGGTCTTTCATTAAGGATGATAATCTATGGAACTTCGTGCTGGCATGTCCGCAGTGTAATAATCGTAAGAGAGATAAACTGGCTGATCAGATATTCCTTGATAGGATAGAACACAGAAACAATATCTTGATAGAACATCATAAGGTGCAACCGCCGTTGCAGCGAAATCGTGTCAAGACTATATATCAATGGGCACAGAAGAATGGTTATAACGAGATCTGGCGACCGAACGCGGTGTGAGGTAAAGGTAATATGGCTATTATTAAGTATAATAAGTTGGTGAGGGATAAAATCCCGGAGATTATAGAAAATGATAATAAAACATGCTCGACCAGAATCCTGGATGAGGCAGAGTATCTGCAGATGATTGATGCGAAACTTGATGAAGAACTTGCGGAGTATCATAGAGATCAGAATCTAGAGGAACTCGCCGATATGTTGGAAGTGGTGTATGCCGCTACCAAGGCCAGGGGATATAGTATAGAAGAACTAGAAGCACTCAGACATGATAAGGCTGAGAAGCGTGGAGCCTTCGATAAGAGAATACTGTTGGAGAGTGTGAAAGAGTAATATAACCAATACAAATAGATAAGGAGATACAACTGAATGGACGCAACAAAATCATTAATTACCAACATATTTAATAACTCTACTCTTGTTATCGTCCCTTTTTTTCAACGTGCTTATGTATGGAAGGAGGATCTGTGGGAACGCTTGTTGGATGATATGGAATTCGTTGTACAGTCTAAGCATCCCCACTTTTTTGGATCTATCATTCTTAAAAAGAATGTAGATCCTTTATATGGATCCGGGCATTATGCTGATTGTAGAACAGTTGTTGATGGTCAACAGCGTTTAACTACGATGATGCTTTTCCTTAAAGTATTGAGTCTTAAACAGGGACAAGATGTATGGTTTGCGTCGCAATTTCGGATAATGGGACAGGATATAGCCCTCCAACATAGTAGGAATGATGCAGATGCATTTAAGCAAGTTATGGATATGGAAACCGCTGCAGAAGTACCGAATCCATCGAAATCTCGGATTATTGATGCGTTCAATTATTTTGTCCGTAATGTCGATGAAACTAAACTTGATATTATGACAATCGTCATTAATACTCAGTTCGTCCGCATAGATTTAGATAAAGATGAGGATGAACAGCAAATCTTCGATACTATAAACTCTCTGGGTGTGAACCTTACTACTTCTGAATTGTTGAAAAACTATTTCTTTAGTAAGGAAACCATATCGGAATATGAAGATAAATGGGTGGCGGTTTTTGAAAAAGATGATGATATTAAGACGTATTGGGAAACTGAACTTGAGGTCGGCAGAACCAAAAAGGCTCTGATAGATATTTTCTTTGACGCATATTTCCAAATCTTTATTCAGAATAAGAGTTTCAACATTTCCGGAGAAGACAAACTGGTATATAGCAGAACCGAGCATCTCTCTCAATCATATCAGGATTTTATAAACAACTATTGTGGTGGAAATAAAAACGTTATTATCTCTCAGATGAAGGAGTATGCCGATAGTTTCAGAGAAAACATACGACCGGCATACTGCAACATGAATATACCGGGCAGTTATGGGATTGAGCGGATTAATGTCGTAATCTTTGGTGTAAAAGTTTCTACTATGATTCCGTACGTCTTGTTTATTGCAAACAGAGTTGAAGACAAAGAGGAATTAAACAAGATGTATGGTATCCTTGAGAGCTATGTCATGAAGAGATTGGTCGTACATGCTTCATCGAAAAACTATAACAGGCTCTTTCTGTCATTGATTCTTAATGAAGTATTAACAGCTAGTGATTTGATAGATGCCTTGTATAGAGTTGAAGATAATACAACATGTATTCCCACTAATGAAGAACTCCGAGATGGATTCCATAGATCTCATCTAGTTAATCTACAAACCAAAGGGATTATTTACCTTATCGAGAGCCGTATACGTCCGGCTACAAGTTCTACTGCGCTGTTGGGATTCAACAATTATAGTTTAGAGCATTTGATGCCAAAGAAATGGCGTAATAACTG
>JAEEGL013119089.1_pt1 | contig 13285 bp, 15 predicted proteins | sample 9134231 | NCBI WGS metagenome assembly JAEEGL01 (sample SAMN16246548, study PRJNA631951) | gut metagenome | biome: gut microbiome; feature: rumen; material: fiber-attached | host: Bos | place: Iran: Karaj | collected 2018-10 | reverse complement strand
TTTTTGGCTGGAGCTTTCTTGGCAGCTGGTTTCTTTGCTGCAGCAGGTTTTGCTGCAGGTTTAGCAGCGGCTTTAGTTGGAGCTTTTTTAGCAGCAGGCTTTTTAGCAGGAGCTTTCTTTGCTGCAGGAGCCTTTTTAGCAGCTGTTTTAGCTGCAGGTTTTGCAGCAGCTTTAGCAGCAGGCTTCTTAGCAGCAGCTTTAGCAGCAGGTTTTTTAGCTGGAGCTTTTGCTACAGTCTTTGTTTCTTTTTTGGCAGCAGGTTTTGCTGCAGGTTTCTTTGCTGCAGGTTTCTTAGCAGCAGGCTTTTTAGCAGCTGGTTTCTTAGCAGCTGGCTTTGTTGTTTTCTTGGTTTCCATAACCGCCTCCATAGTGATATTTTTAATCTGTTTTTCCAATTTGGAATCCGATTTTTTGCCGTTTTTCTTTTTGTATTCGGCAACAGACTGAACATTTATTCCTTCGATGAGTGGTGTTAAAGAGCTCTCTTCAACTTCTTCAACAGTGTTGTCACCAATAATTTGTTGGAATAATGCCTTTTCTTGATTTGTGAGAAGTGATTGCCAATCGATGATTGAGAATTGCATGTCAACAATCAAGAAATAACTTTGTGTTGTGTCTCCATTTTTTTGTTCTGCTTTGATTTGTTTGATGATTTGTTTTTTTGCAACCATCAAGTCTTCTGGTGACAAAAGTTTTTTGTTTAGTTCCACCAAACATTCAAAGCATTCAAGCCTTTGTGAGTGAAGCCAATCGTCTTCCTCAAGCAAAATGTCTCTCACTTGTTTTAAGTTTGCTGAAGTGAAGAAGTTTTTGTTGAAGTAGGCCTCAACAAAGTATACTATGCTTGAAACGAGCTCTGTTCTTCCATAGTCAACTTTGTTCTTTTTTGCTTCTTCAAAAACTTTTATTGCAACATCAAACAAGTTTTTGATTGTTGTTTTGTTTTCAATATCAAACTCAGAAATCAGAGTTGAAAGCTCCAAACTATCCAAAATCATGTCAACAACAATTTCAGAATAAAGCGTGCTTGTCATCGCCATTTCAATTGTTCGTGGTTTGAAATTAGATTTAAGCACATCCATGTTATGCATCACACGGCATTCTTTTTGTGTTAGTATTCCTGTTTTTTCAAGTTCGTTTATGGCATACACATAATCACTTGTTTGACCTTTGAATAATAGGACATTGAAATATTCATCAATCAAATCATCATCAATAAATTTTGTGCCAGCCATATTTGAGATGAGCCTTGTCATTTGACCTAAGTCGTTTGATGAGAAAACATCATCAACAACAAAATCCCATTCACTGTTTGAGATGATGTTGGCTCCACATGATAGAAGCTTGTATAAGATGTTTCTTGAATAGCGTGGGTCCATATAAGACATTTTTATATTCGCCCACTCAACAACATCTTCTTTTGTTAGCACCTTTAGTTTGAAAAGCTTTGCAATCAAATCTGGAGAGATTTCATCTTGTGAGAAATCAATTGTGTTTGAATAGTTTTTAATGTATTCACTAACAATTTTTTGACAGAGAGATAAATCTATTGCTTTCGCTTTTAAAAGATCGGGTGCTTTTTCTGTTGTTACTGCCATGGCATTCTTGTCTTTTGTTCTTAGAATTTTCCCAAAAATATTTTTGCAATCATTTTGATTGAAAATTTTTAGTTGGAAAAGTTCCGCAAAGTGGGTGGCAAGATGTTCAAGTGACAAACTGTTCACAAGAGCTTCTCGCCACTCTTGTTTTTGTTTTAAGTTGGGTTTTTGTTTTTTGATGGTTTCAATAACTTCGTCAACGCTTTCAAATTCCGCAACTTTATTTTGTTTCATAAATACCTCCTTTCTCTTATTTTACTTTTATTATAGCAATATTTTTTTTATATGGCAAACAAAAATAAAAACAAAAAATAAAAAAACGCCAAAATTATGGCGTTTCTTCATCTTCAATTGGGTCGTTTCTAATCAATTTCTCTCTTTGTTTTTTGTTGTGTTTCATTTGGCTGTTATACTTGAGTCTTTTAATAATCATAATTGCAAAAATTATTGCAAAAATCGAACCCAGCACAATTGTTCCAATCAAAATATAGTGCATAACATTTGCAACAACACCCAAAGCGTTATTTAAAAGATTAAAAATCATACAACCCTCCAATCTTTTTCTTAACTATATTATACAAAAAGCGTGTTTAAAATGCAAACAAAAATAAAAACTTTATTCAAACTTAAAATTATTGTTATAAAACAAATCCCAAAACGGTGTCCACAATTGTTGCGATTGTTAAAATTGCAATTGACAAATAGAAGAAGAAATAATATTTTCTTTTTGGTTTTTCTGGTGTTACCATTTTGTCAGACAAAATAAGTTCAGTTGCTTTTTTGGCGTTTCCTGCCATCATTTCTCTAAATGTTATTTTTTGTTCTTTAAGTTGGTTTTCAAGGTTAATCATGTTTGCTTCGCGGTATAGGTTGTAAACAAAGATTTCGTTGTTTAGGTCGATATCATTTTGCAGGCCATTTTTAATAACTTCTCTTTTTAGGTTTTTCTTAAACTCAAGATAGTCGAGTTTCTTTCCCTCTCTAAAAAGTTTTCCAACGCACCAACAAATTCCATATAAGCAAAGAGTGATAACAAGAATTCTCATAATAACAGTTAGAATAAAACTAGATGATGAGAACATGCCCAAAAGGGAGTCAACAAGTCCATTTTGGAGCCAAGTGCTGTTTTGGCTGTAACTTAGAAACAAGCCAATAAAGTTGTTTGTGAAGTGCATAATCATTGCAGGAATTATGCTTCTTGAAACCATTGTCACAACACACAAAAGCATTCCAACCAAAAAGGCATAACCAAATTGAACAATGTTTATGTGCAAAAGTCCAAACAAAAGCCCTGTTAAAACAATTGCTCTGATTCCGCCGTTGTGCTTCATTCCATTTAGTGTAAGCCCACGATGCGTTGTTTCTTCACAAATTGCAGGCAAACAACCAACAAAGATAACATCGACAAAGAAATCCCAAACAGAATATGATGATGAACTAGATGAGAAATGATAACCCAAAAGCTCTAATATTGCACTCCAAACTGAACTGAAATATAAAACCAAGAAGAACATGCAAAGTCCTGCAAGGAAAGATATTCCAACAGCTTTTGAAGTTGTTTTTTTGAATCCGAAGTGATAAAATGTTTGTTTAAAACTTTTGTTCATAAAAACTTTGTATAACAAAACTGGAATCAAAAACATCAGCCCAACTTGCATAATTATTTTGAAAATAATGTTTGCACCAGGGAAATTTAGGAGTCCAAAAAAAGAGCATATTCTAATTCCAATAAATATGCTGGCAATAACAAAATATATAAATCCGCTATAAAAAACAAGTTTGTCTTTTTCTAAAATATTTTTCATATAACTCCATTATAACAAGCCAATAATTGTGATTGCAATTGCAATGAAATAACCAACAATCAGCATAACCAAATTTGAAATAGGTTTTTCTTTTGCAATTTCTGGTGTTTCAATTTCTTTTTCTGGTTTTGTGAATTTTTCATTTTTAGCAAATAGGCTTGTGCCTTTTTTGGTTTTCTTTTCTTCTTGAGGCTCTTCAATGATTTCTTCTTTTTTCGTTTCTGTTTTCTTTTTGATTAGGTGAATGAGGTAAAACGCCAAAACAATTATTCCCACAGCAAGCACAAGTAGTCCAATTGCTTCAAGAATATATCCTGTTGTTAAGGTGTCTGGAATTGTGCTGTTTTGAGTGATATACATTTGTGTTAAAACAGTTGCGTTGTTGAAAAAGTGAATGATGATGCAGAGAAGAAGATTTGATGTTTCAAACATGATGTATCCCAAAACAATTCCAAGCAAAAATGTGTATGGAAATTGTGCAATATTGCCGTGCATCAAACAAAAGGCAAGGGCTGACAAAAGAATTGCTGGCCATTTCCCAAGTTTTCTTAGTCCATTTAAAATCATTCCACGATAAACAAGTTCTTCTGTGATTGCTGGCAAAATTGCAATCAGCAAAATTGCAAGCAAATAATAACCAAATGATGAAAGGGGAATGTTGATTGAAGAGTTTATGTTAACACCAATGTGGTCTAATCCAATTGCAATCATTGTGATAAATTTGTCTGTTAAAAAGCACATTGAAATTCCAACAACAATGCAAACCAAAACCATCAAGATATTTGGCTTTTTTGCAATTTGACAAGCGTTATAGGAAATTCCACTTTTTTTGGTGTAGAAGAAATATAATCCAGAAAGCAACAGGGCACTAACAATTTGCAAAACGCAAGTGAACCAAACTTCTTTCATCACAAGATATTGCCCCGTTGTTTCATCTTTCGGCGAACCACTAATTGCAAATGAAATGATTAGTGACACAACAAGTGGCAAAACAAGAGCCCAAACATAAACTGTTCCAGAGTCTTTTTCATTATATGTTTCTCTTTTCATACATTCCTCCAAATCCTATAATGCTATTTTATAATAAATGTAAAAATTTGGCAACATTTTTTCGCTTATTCGGTGTTTTTCGGCAATTTTTTTGCAATTTTTTCAAAAATAAAAGCGATTAATTGGTATAATAGAGTTAAAGTTATCAAAATTATCATGATGCACAAGAAAAGGGAAATGTAGGGTTTCAAAATCCAGCAAGCCAAAAATTCCACAAAAGTGCTTAAAGCATTTCCAATCAAAACAGAAATTATGCTGTCACAAAGTTTAAGTTTAATGAGTGCACACAAAATTGTAGCACCATAAATCCCAGAAAAAGGAACAGGCAGAAACACAAACATTATGCACCAAAAAATCTTTTTGGCTCGACTTATGTTTTGAAGTTTTTTGATTGGCTTTTCCAAAAGTTTTGTGAACTTGTTTTGAAATGTTTTTTTCTTTGATTTTTTGAAACAAAAATGAAAAATAATTGCAAGAATTGTTGCCATCACCGAACTTGCAACAATGGCAACAAAAAAACTTTCAAGTGGGGAAAGAGCATTTTCTCCAAAAAGAGAATAATCAACTCCCAAAGGTATTCCAATTTTTGTTTCCAAAATTGGCAAAATGGAACAAAAAACAACGCAAAGCGTTGGACCCATTTGAGAAATAAGATCTATAAATGATTGGATTTGCATACAAAGATTTTATGCATGATTGTTTTTATAAATGAAAAAAGTTGCAAAACTTTTGCAACTTTTGTTTATATGTTTCCAAAAAATCTTTTGATTTCAATTTCTGCTGTTTCAGGAGCATCACTTCCGTGAATTAGGTTCTCTCTGTCGTTGCAAGAATAATCTCCACGAATTGTTCCCATTGGCGCTTCCAAATATTTTGTTTGTCCCATCATCTGGCGCATTCCTTTGATAACGTTTTCACCTTCAACAACCATTCCAATAACTGGGCCACTTGTCATGTAGGCACAAACTTCAGGGAAGAATGGGCGGTCTGCGATGTGGGCATAGTGTTCTTTCAAAATTTGGTCGTTTAGCATAAACATTTTCATGTTTGAAATTTTGTAACCTTTCTTTTCAATTCTGCCAATAATTTCTCCAACAAGATTTCTTCTTATTGCATCAGGCTTTAGCATAATGTAAGTTCTTTCCATAATTTTTCACCTCAAAATAATATAGTGATATATTAACACAAAACAAAACTTTTTTCAAGTGAAATAGAAAGTTTGTAAAAAAAATGGCAAAAAAGTTTTTAAAGAGTGTTTTAGTTGATATTTTTTTGATTTTTTGATAATATAAAATTATCATAAACAAAAAAAGGACAACTTATGTTATTCAACTTTTTAACATACAACAAGTTCAAATTTCGAAAATGGGATAAGTATTCATTGGAAGAAAGAGCCTATGCTTTTCAAAAACTTGAAATAATTCAGGCAAAAAAATTGCACAGGCCAGTTGCCAATGTTGTTTTTCGTGAAATGGATGAGAAAATGAAAGGGCAGTTTGTTCCTGGGAAAAACATAATTCTCATGAACAAAATGTTTATAACAGAAGATATGTTAAGATTTGATGGAATGTTCACTCTTTTTCACGAGGGAAGGCACGCATTTCAGCACCATGTTTGTTTTGATGGCGTTGAAGATGGTTTGTTTTCAAGGGCTAGGAAGTGGAGAAAAAACTTTGGTGGCTACATAAGTGGAGCAAATGGTGACGAATTTTCATTTTATGCCATGCAACCAATTGAGAGAGATGCAAACAAATATGCTCTTCAAAGGCTGAAAAGTTTTAGGTTCAGGTTTGGGGAAGATAGATATTATAATGCAACTGTTTCATTTGAAGAAAGATGTTTTTATGACGATAAATTTAGAGCAAGAGAAGAACTGGGATTCTTTTATAAACACAAAATTGCCAAAAGGCAAAAAGAAGAATACGAGAGATATAACTACTAAAAATGGAGCAAAATATGGAGACAAAATTTTTTTACAACACGCAAAATATTGATAAAAATGAACTGTTTCATGTCTATCATGAAGGTATGCAGAAAAATGCAGAACACTATCACGAGCCACTAGAAGAAATGGAAAAGGCTCACTGGGAATATTTGACCGATTTTTTGGAGAAACGAAGTGGATTTTTGGCTGTTTTAACAGAAGATGAAAAATATTATGCAGCTCTCAGAGTTTTGCCAAAAGGAAAACAAAAATTTTATTGTGAGGCCTTTGAGGTTTTGGCAGAAGAAAGAGGAAAAGGGCTTGGCAAAAAACTATATCGTGATGTCATCAAACACATTTCAGAAAATTGCGAGCACTTTGAACTGGAGGCGCACACTTGGCAAACAAACACAGCAAGCATAAAATCACATCTTGGAGTTGGTTTTCAAATAGAAAAAAATTATGTTGTTCGCGATGATGGCTCCAAAGATGATTTTGGTGTGACGCTTTGTATGAAAAAATAGAAAAAGAAGGAAATAATTATGAAAATATCAGCAGCGGGAAGGTATGCAGTTCGCCTTATGGTTAGTTTTGCAAAGGCAAAAAACATTGTGCCACTCAAAGAGGCTGCAACTGAGCAGAGAATATCAATAAAGTATGCAGAACAAATCATAAGAAAACTTATAAAAGCAAATCTTTTGGTGAGTGAGCGTGGGCAAGACGGTGGTTACAAGCTTAAAAAAGATGCTGAGAAAATCACTGTTTATGAAATACTTCTTGCCACTCAAGACATTCAAAAAGACATCAAATGCGTGCAAGAAAAGTGCCCAAACCTAAAATCTTGTGTTGGGGTTGATGTTTTTGTGACGCTTAACAACAAAATCAATGAATATCTAAAATCAGTAACACTCAAAACTTTGCTATAACGGCAAAGTTTTTTGTTTTTTATTTTCTAAAAAATTTTGTTGACAAAATGATTTATTTATTATAAAATAAATCATACTAAAATTGTAGGAATTAACAGGAGAATTTATGAAAACACTTCTAAAAATTGATAATCTTTGCGTGAAAGCAAACAAAAAACAAATCTTGAAAGGTTTAAACCTCAAGATAAATGAAGGGGAAACCCATGTGATTATGGGGCCAAATGGAGCGGGGAAAACCACTCTTTTAAATGCTATCTTAAACAATCCAAGTTTTGAAAAAACAAAAGGTCAAATAGAATTTTGTGACTGTGACATCACAAACGAAAAAACAGACAAAATTGCAAAACTTGGCGTGTTTATGTCTTTCCAAAACCCACAAGAAATTGAGGGGATTTCTGTTTTCAACTTCATTAAAACAGCAAAAAATAAGCAAACAGGCGAAAATGTTAATTATTTTGACCTAAAAGATGAACTTGAAGAAAAGGCTCAGATTCTAAACATGAGAGAAGAACTTTTAACCCGTGATCTAAATGTTGGTTTTTCTGGCGGAGAGAAAAAGAAAGATGAAATATTGCAACTTTTGTCACTAAACCCAAAACTTGCAATGCTTGATGAAACAGACTCTGGGCTTGATGTTGATGCAATCAAAATTGTGAGCCGTGGAATCAAAAGTTATAGAACAGAAAAAAATGCAATCTTGGTTGTAACACACTCAGCAAAAATGGCAAAGGAATTGGAACCTGATTTTGTTCACATTTTGATTGATGGAAAAATTGTGAAAACTGGTGGAAAGGCTTTTATTGACCAAGTTGAAAAAGAAGGATTCAAAAATTTTTAGTTGAGGTGAGAAGTGAAAAAAATAGAAAAGCCAAATCAAAATATGTATGATTTCAAGAAAAAAGACAACTTCGCCTACAAAATGAAAAAAGGTTTGAGTGAAGAAATTGTGAGAGAAATTTCAAGGCAAAAAAATGAACCTGAATGGATGCTTGAAATTAGATTGAAAGCGTTAAAACTTTATCACAAACTCTCTCTTCCAACTTGGGGGCCAGACATAAGTGAACTAAATATGGACGATATTGCCACTTATGTTAAACCACCAACAGACATAAAAAACAGTTGGAATGAAGTGCCTGATGACATCAAAGACACATTTGAAAAACTTGGAATTCCCAAAGCAGAAAGAGATTATCTTGCGGGAGTTGGGGCACAATATGACAGTGAAGTTGTTTATCACTCAATGAAAGAAGAACTGTTAAAGCAAGGTGTTATCTACACCGACATAGATAGCGCAATCAAAGAATATCCGCAAATTGTTCAAGAATATTTTTCAAAATGTGTTCCACTTGCGGACCACAAGTTTATTGCTCTTCACTATGCTGTGTTTAGTGGCGGAAGTTTTGTGTATGTTCCCAAAGGTGTGAAACTTGAGATGCCACTTCAAAGTTATTATAGGTTAAACTCTCCAGAAAGTGGGCAATTTGAGCACACACTCATTGTTGTTGATGAAGACGCAAGCCTTCACTTTATTGAGGGGTGCAGTGCACCAAAATATTCAAAAGTCAACTTGCATGCTGGTTGTGTTGAATTGTTTGTTAAGAAAAATGCTTATCTTAGATATTCCACAATTGAAAACTGGTCTAAAAACATGTTTAACCTAAACACCAAAAAAGCAATGGTGTATGACGGAGCTCAAGTGGATTGGATATCAGGAAACTTTGGTAGCAAAATTTCAATGCTATATCCAATGAGTATGCTTTTGGGAGATGGGGCAAAAACAGAATACACAGGAATTAGTTTTGCTGGCAATGGTCAGAACATAGACACTGGGTTTAAGGTTGTTCATGTTGGAAAGAACACATCATCACTTTGTTCAAGCAAAAGCATTTCAAAAGACGGAGGAATTTCAACTTTTCGAAGTTTTGTGAAAATTATGCCAAACGCACAAAATGCAAAATGTTCTGTTGACTGTGACGGTTTGATGCTTGATGACAAATCACGTTCCGACACAATTCCTGCAAGTGACATTCAAAATAATGATGTTATTTTTGCTCATGAGGCAAAAGTTGGAAAAATTAGTGAAGAAAAAATATTCTATCTTCTGAGCCGTGGCCTTAGTGAGCAAGATGCAAAAGCACTCATTGTGAAAGGGTTTGCTAGTCCCGTTTCAAAGGAATTGCCAATGGAGTATGCTGTTGAAATGAACAGACTCATAAATCTTGAACTTGAAGGGAGCATATAATTTATGATTTCAGTTAACAAATCAAATGTTTTAACTTCAAATAATTTTGGAATAAATTCTTTTTTGCTTGATGAAAAAGAACTTTTTTTGCCGTTCAAAAAACAAAAACTTGTGTTTGAAAATATTGAAAATCAAACAGTTGAAAATTCTGCAAATTTTGAAATAACAAACAACTTGTTTGTGGCAAAAGAAGCTCCAGAGCAAAAAACCTTGTTTATCACAAAAAGTCAAACAAAGCCAATTTATGTTTCTCTTGATGCAAAAGAGCGGAGTTACATAAAACTTAAAGTTGTTTGTGATGAAAATGTTGAAGCAAAAGTTGTTGTTACTTTTGGTGGGGATTCTTTTTTGAAAAGTGAATTGTTTTTTGACATAAATAAAAATGCAAAACTTGAAGTTATTCTTTTAAATGATGGAAAAAATAAAAACTTTTGCAATATTGAAACAAAACAAGATGAAAGCGGGCGCCTTTTGTTAACAGTTTTGGACTTTTGTGAAAACATAAGTTTATATAATGTTTTTTCTCAAAACAAAAAACAAAAAGCTTGTTTTAACTTAGACTTTTTGTATGCGAAAACAAAAGCAGAGCAAATTGACATCAATATTCTTGCGGAAAATTATGGAAAAGAAAGCAAAACAAAAATTAATGTTTTGGGAATGCTTGATGGATTGGCTCAAAAATCGTTTAAGGGAATTATCGATTTTAAACGCGGAGCAAAACAAAGCGTTGGAGAAGAAAAAGAGTTTGCGTTGATGCTTTCGAAAGGAGTTAAATCCAAATCTCTTCCTGTTCTTCTGTGTGGTGAAGAAGATGTTTTAGGCGTGCATGCAACAAGCAGTGGAAAACTCTTGGACGATGCAATCTTTTATATCACCAGCCGAGGGATAAGTGGGGTTGATGCAAAAAAACTTTTGGTTAAAGCAAAGTTTAATGTGATTCTTTCAAGGTTGTTTGATGAAAAAATTGCAAAAGAAGTTAGTGAAAAAATTGATAGGAGCATAGAAAGTGGAACAAATTGATTTTAAAAAAGATTTCAAAATATTAAATGGTGATTTTGTGTATTTGGATAGTGGGGCAACAAATCAACACCCACACAAAGTTTTAAAAAGTGTTATGTCTTTTTATGAAAAAAGTAACGCCAACCCTCACAGGGGGTCATATTCTCTTTGCATGAAAGCAACAAACGAATACGAAATGGCAAGGCATGCTGTTGCAAAATTTTTGAACGCCAAATCAGACAAAGAAATTGTGTTCACAAAAAACGCAAGCGAAAGTTTGAATTTGATTGCGCACAGTTTTTGTGAAACACTAACAAAAGATGATGAAATTGTTTTGTCTATTTTGGAACATCATTCAATGATTGTTCCTTTTCAGCGTTGCAGTAAATTAACTGGCGCCAAACTTAAATTTATGTATCTAAAAGACTATCAAATCCCAGAAGAAGAAATAAACAAAAAGATAACAAAGAAAACAAAAGTTGTTGGAGTAAGTTTGGTTTCAAATGTTTTGGGAACTGTTGTTGATGTTGAAAAAATCATCAAAAGAGCCCACCTAGTTGGAGCAAAAGTTGTTGTTGACATTTCTCAAAGCATTGCCCATATGCCATTTGATGTTCAAACCATGGATGCAGATTTTGTTGTTTTTTCAGGTCACAAAATGTTTGCGCCACTTGGAATTGGTGTTTTGTATGGGAAGAAAGAACTGTTAGACGAAATGCCACCATTTCTTTTGGGCGGTGACATGATTGAATATGTGTATGAACAAAGTGCAACTTTTGCTGAAACTCCACAAAAGTTTGAAGCAGGAACTCAAAATGTTGGTGGGGCTGTTGGGCTTAGGAGTGCAATAGAATATATTGAGTCTATTAGCTACAAAAACATAGAAAAGATGGAAAAAGAAGTTTATGAATATGCCATAAATGAGTTAAAGAAACTAAAGTTTGTTGACCTCTATGTGCCAAATGATAGAAACAAAAGGTCAAGTGTGATTAGTTTTAACATTCGTGGTGTTCACTCGCACGACACAGCATCAATCTTGGATTCATATAATGTCTTTGTGCGCTCTGGAAATCATTGTGCTCAACCTCTTTTGAGGTTTTTGGGGGTTGATTCAACCTGCAGAGCAAGTTTTTCAATCTACAACACCAAAAGTGATGTTCAAAAACTTGTGTTTGCACTAAAACACGCTTATGAAAAGTTTAAAAAATACATAAAGGAATAATCGCGATGCAAATAGACGATGTATATAACGAAATTGTGATGGAGCACAGCATGAACTCTCCATACAAAAAAGACATAAAAAACCCAAGTTGCTCCGTGCATGCTCACAACCCAAGTTGCGGAGATGACATAACACTTAACATGGTGATAGAAAATGGAACCATCAAAGATGCAAGTTTTGTTGGGAGCGGTTGTGCAATTTCTCAAAGCTCAACTTCAATTATGATTGAAACACTTTTGGGGAAAAGTGTGGAAGAAGCAAAACACATTGCTCAGGTTTTTGTTGACATGATAGACAGAAAACCTGTTGCAAAAGAAGATTTCAAACTGCTAAAAAACGCAAGGGCTTTTGAAAGCATAAAAAACATGCCGGCCCGCGTTAAGTGCGCTCTTCTCTCTTGGAAAACAGCACAAGGCATTTTGGAGGATGAAAAATGGAAATAGAAAGTAACCTCACAAAAGAGCAAATGGACTATGAAAGAAGTTATCGCAGAAAAAGCCGCAACAAATATTTGATTGAAACGGAATATGACACCTTAACAAGAAAACAAGCAAACGACATTTTGAACAACATTGTGAAATCCAGAAAAAAAGAAAAAGAAGCTCTTTTAAAACTTCCAGAAAATATTCAAAATAAATTTCGATAATTTTTGTTTTTTGTATTGAAAAATAAAAAACAATCTGCTATAATAACCACGAAAAGGAAGGAGAACTATTATGAAAAAAACAAAGCGTGAAGAGTTTGAAATACTTTTGGAAGAGGCTTCTGAAAGAGAAGAGGTTTTTAGAAGATTTGACCCAAGGAAAGAACGTTTTAGTGGTTCCCAGCGCCACAATTTGATTTGTGCTTACAACGCATTTCAAAGGGCAACAAAAAAATTAAAGAAAGCCGAAATGGGCTTAAATGAATAAGAAAAAGATGGATATTTTAATCCATCTTTTTATTTTGATTTGCCGTCCATGTTCAAAATCTTAACTCCAACTTTGTTTATTTTTGAAAGTTCTTTGGCAATTTTGGTTGCCTCTTGTTTTGTTGCAGCGCGTCTAGAAACTTTAACGCTTCCTTGCCTTTGCACAGTCCAACTTAGTTTTTCTTTGTCATATGCAACAATAAAATCTCCCAGTGTTTGTTTGGTTTCCTTTGGCTTTTCCGCAGTTTTCTTTTGAACGGGCTTTTTGCTTTTTTCTGTTTTTGCTTTAGGTTTTTTTGCTGATTCTTTTTTCACTGTTTTTTGATTTGAACTGGCTGTTTGTTTTTTTGTTGTTTTCTTTTGAGAAGATGTTTTTTGCTTTGGTTTTGAACCGCTTTTATTGCTTTTTGATTTTGCATTTTGAGCGGTTTTTTTCACTGTTTTTGGTTTTTGGTTTTTGGTTTGCTTTTTTTCCTCAACAATAACGGCGGTGAAAGGATTTGTTTCTTCCATTTCTTTTGCATCATCTGTTTGCTCTAGTGGTTGAGGGGTGGAAGTTTCTTCAAATGTTTGGTTTTCAATTGGGTTAACAGTGATTGTCCCTTTCTC
>JAEEGL011883798.1_pt1 | contig 13285 bp, 23 predicted proteins | sample 9134231 | NCBI WGS metagenome assembly JAEEGL01 (sample SAMN16246548, study PRJNA631951) | gut metagenome | biome: gut microbiome; feature: rumen; material: fiber-attached | host: Bos | place: Iran: Karaj | collected 2018-10 | reverse complement strand
GAGTGATATGTTTATCATAAAGCCCCGCCTTTTTAACAGCATTTTTGATAATCAACTCAATTGTGGACTTGTGGGGTCTAGAACCGTTTTGTTTAGTGACAATCAAAGCATCTGACGAATCGTTTCTAGTCTCAAGATATTGGTACATGAGGCGCTCCGTGCGAGAATCAATAAAGCATAGGCGCTCTTTTTTACCTTTGCCAATAACGGTAAACTCTCTATCCCTAATCTGACCCCTGTTAAGTGATATAAGCTCGGAAACTCGGATGCCCGAAGAATAAAGAAGAGAAACTATAAACTTAGTTCTAATCGAGCTAGAGGATTCAATTATCCTAGCCACCTCTTTAGCATTAATAAAGGTCGGGGTGTTCGGTTGTCTTTTTGGCACAGGCACAAGCTCGCAATCAATGCAAGCAACGTGATTCTTTTGTAAAAACTTAAGCACAACCCTTAATAAGCAAACATAATTTCTGCAAGTGTTCTCTCCTCTGCCAATCCTAAGCCAAGCATACCAGTCAGATATTTTTTTAAGTGTCAGCTCGTCTATTTCGATGTCTCCGTGAATCTCGACAAGTGATTTTTTTGTAGCCTCGATGTGTATTAGAGAATCTTTAGCGATGTTTTTTAATCTTGCATAATCGATATACATATCAAAGCACTCGGTTATTTTCATACTCCCTCTTTCGACTTAAAAGAGGAAGGAGTAGCTAAGATGACATTTCAGATTTACAAGCCTTGATAAAATACTTTAAAGCATCCGTGCCTGAACACTTGCTCGTTGCTCTCTCATAGATGCAAGCCATCGTGTCCTGGCTAAGCTTCCAACCGCACTTTAAGAAAAATAAGCGGGAGCCTGGAGCATTGAACTTATTTGTGTAGTAGTCGGCGATGCCTTGTACGTACACTCTCTTAGTATTACGTATTACTGTATTACTATTCTCTTTAAGAGAATTAGTATTACGTATTACTGTATTACTTACCTGATATGACATATTACCTCCATTGCTACTCAAAAAGATTTCACTTAACGACCTCTTTAAGCATTATTAATTATTTGATGGATGGAGATTATCTACTAAGTGTATAGAAAGCCCCGTCCGCTGGTCGGGGTTACTATTTGTCGTAAAGTTAATCCCATTCTAGCACACAGGGTATAATTTGTCAATAACAAGAAGAGCCACCCATAAAGGTAGCTCTAATGCTCATGCACAATTCCTAGTGCATAGAGATTGTATCATAGCTTGTGGAAAAGTTCAACACTAAACGATATTGACAAAACTGCATATGTTTGATATAATGAGAAGCATAGAAATGCTCATTTAAAATACAAAAACCCTAGAATAGGTAAATTGCTTGCATATGAACAATGCCATGGAAGCGCTCTACCAAATGAGCTAATACCCCAATAGATTCATTATAGCACAAAACCTGTTCTAGATAAAGAGCAGGTTTTTTCTTGCTAATCGGGGTTACTACTTGTCGTAAAGTTAGCAACTCCGTAGGCGAGAAACAGACTACGGCGAGCTCCGAGTTTAGGTCTTTAACAATTAGGAATAGCAAATTAACAGAGGCGAAAGCGACCCAAGAAGTAGTTTAATATGGGGTCAGCGAAAAACCTCTAAATAATAAAATCTCGTGTGCTACAATCTGGTCGCCTAGCGATTAGAACCAGTTTCGACAATACTGGTTAGCACATCAAGTAAAAAACGTTTAAATCAATCTTAGTTTTTTTGTTTTGACTTTGGATTCATTATGACAAAACCAAACATTACTACCATTGTTTCTTTTTAAATAAACACCAGTTTTTTAATTAAGTTCTCACTTAATATATGGCGCTTAAGTACGAAAACATATACCTTTCTTACAAAAACTTATTGTAGAGTTGTCGGCAAAGAAGAAAAAAATAGTTATTTGGCAAGAATATTAGTGTCTTAGGTGGCTAGATTGTAGCAGTTACGAGATAGTTTGCGCCCTTGTTGAGTAGGGCACAAGCGGAAGGGAGACAAATGAAAATAATAATCGATTATTGGGAGCCAACAGAGGTAAAAAAGGCAAAGGAAGTTATAGACAAACATTTTGGAAAAGGTCAAGAAACTGAACGGATGCCAGAAATTATCTGTGTAAGATTCCCAAAAAGAGACGCTTTAAGAGCAGAAGCTAAAAGGCTCGAAGAAGAAGCGAGAGAAAAAATGCTCGAAAGCATGACAAATGATGAGATATGTGAATATCTCACGGGCTATTCGCCGATAGAGTATCAAACAAAATACGGCATCGCCTGGAATGAATAGGAGGCACTATGAAAATTAAACCTAAATATGTTCAATCTGTTGAACAAATACCTGTTAAAACGAAGGGAGACAAAAATAATGGGTAAACTAAAAAATTACGTCATGGAATACGCCGAGAAAAATAACATAAGTTTCGAAGAGGCGATAACAGAATTAGGGGGCGAATTGTGAATTATCAAAAGAAATGCGAAGAGCAACTGAGAGCAATCAACAATCTTATCAAGGAGATTAATGATGAACTCCGTGCTAAGCGATAAAGAAATAGAGGAGTGGGTCGTGTTAAATCATGACCCGACCTCTGAAGAATTAAGAAAAGAGTTTAAACTCTTGGGAGATTAATTATGGCAGTAGTAAAAAATCAATCAAATGGCTACGGTTACAAATACAATAACCTGGCCGACCTAGACAGGGCTGGCGTGCCTATCCCTAAAATGAGGGTAAAGCCAACCGAGTATGGCGAGTTCGTTGAATACTATGACGAAGAAGACAAAGAATGGCACATCGGTGCAAAAGTGGTCGAGTTCGAAATGAAAGGCTGTAACAAAGCCCAAAGTTACGGAGCAAGCTTAAGTTATGCTAGACGCTACACTACGATGCTTGCCAATAAAATTGCTTGTGACGATGACGATGCTATCGAAAAAGCAAAGCCAACACCACAAACAAAGCAAAGCGATTTCGCTAAACCATACACGCCGACTAGCAATAAGAAGCTAGACTTTAAAGCTGTACAAGAAAAAATAGAAACTTTAAATGATGCTCAAGAACTCCAAGACTACAAATTAGAGTTAGCTAAAGAGTTCCCGAATATGAGTTTTAAGCAAAAAGAAATCTTGAAAAGCATCTTTAGCGAGGTAAGGTTCTAATGAAGATTATTAGGTTAGAACAGGGGTCAGAAGACTGGGCGAACTTTAGACGTGGAAAAATCAGCGGTACAAAAATCGGTAAGCTTTTTGCTAAGAGCAGGAAGAAAGAAGATTTGTTTAATACCGAAAGCGCAAACCAAACTTATTATGAGGTCTTGGCGGAACGCTTAACAGTAAAAGACGAGGAAAGCCTAACTGATGCAGAACGTGGAGTTGCATTACAAGAAGAAGCCATCGAAACCTGGTGCTATAAGAATAACATCGATATTGATGATGTAGCCACAGATGGTGTCTGGCAGAGCGAAGAAAACGAAAATTGGATTTGCTCTCCAGATGCTTTCGAGAACGCAGAAAAACCAACATGGGCAGTTGAGGTAAAGTGCTTGAATAGTGCTAACCACTTAAAAGCAATCTTAACCAATACTTACCCACAGGATTATATGCCACAAGCTATTAACTATTTTCTAGTGAATCCAGATTTGGAGACACTTTATTTTGTGATGTATGACCCTAGGTTCATATCTGAAAAACTACATCTAGCTGTTTTCACAATCAAAAGAAAAGATGTAAAAACGCTGATAGAAAGAATGGCATTAGTTCGAACAGAAGCAGAAAAACAGATGGAAGACATCTATAAAAAATATCAATAGTTCAAATATAGGAGGTAATAATGAACGCAATAGATATATGGGAGCCAAGATACAAAGACGGCAAAGTCTTAGTTGCAAGATACAAGATTCCAGCAGGTCAGAATATCTTAGTGCACATTGTAAAAGGTGCTTACAAAGGTCTATACAAGGTCTTAAATGACGATATAGTCAGGTCGAGTATAGAGCACATTAAAACTAGAAATGGTCGTCCACTAGAGGTTCGTGCGATACCACTAACGAAGCTTATTAAGCTAAAGGAGACGCATGAGTAGTTTTGCAGAGAGATTCGGAAATTTGACAGTTGAACAAGTAAGGGAACTAAACGAAGCGGCGAAGTGGTATTGCAACCATGAGACAGTGAGCAATTGTTCTATAAGAGGGGAGGAACATGAAACTAAGAAATAAGAAAACTGGGGAGATAAAAGAGGTACAACCTATAACAATTGGTGGTTATCGTTCTCTCGCCGAACTAAACGAGGAGTGGGAAGATTACGAAGAACCAGAAGAACATTGGCATATAAACTCTTTGGGTGAAGTTGAAAAACTTAACATAGATGAAAATTTCACAAGTGCAGAACAATCTTTTATTCTGAATAATCACTTAGAAATCGGCAACTACTTTGAAACCAAAGAAGAAGCTGAGAAAGCAGTGGAAAAGCTAAAGGCTTGGAAACGATTGAAAGATAATGGTCTAGTGATAAAGAGGTGGTGTTTTACACCAGCTACGCACATAATAACAGGTAATTTCTTAGAAATTGAAGGTTTTATACCAGAAATAGTGAAGAATACAAAAGACCTAGACTTGCTTTTCGGAGGTGAAGAATGAAGAACCCATTATGCGACAGATGTGAATTACACAGTAGTAAAAAAAGAATAGTAGTGAAATTGGATACGTGGGCTAATGAGAGGAAAGTTTATCTATGTCCAAATTGTTATTACAAAATAGTTAAAGAGTTAGGCATAGGAGGTGAAGAATGAGTTGCGTGGAATGTGGTATTACATTTGAAATCAGTTTAACTTGGGCAGTGGTAGCGTGCTTCATAGCATTGCTAGTCTTTATTTATTATTTAAAGAAAGGGGGTGGAAAATGAAAAAACAAGAATGTCCTGTGTGCGGTGAATACAGAATCTTACTAAAAGACCAGAAAATGTGTTGGGATTGCTATGTTAAGAACTGCAAGATTGAATCTGAATGTTGAAGGAGGTGACGATGAGAGACATACTTAGAAAAAAACTTGGAGATTGGAACGCAACCCAGATTAGACTTACTCTGGATGACAGCCCAAGAGGCATAAGAAAAAAGAGAGAATATCTAGTGTGGGCTTTTGATTTACCAGAACAATACAAGAAAGACGAGGATTTAGTGGAAAAGATTGAGGAAATAGAATACGAACATAAAATGCAAGAGCTTGGGAAAAGAGGGCTCTACCGTCCAGATATACAAGGATGGGGAAATTAAAGGGAGGCAAATATGAAGCTATTTAAAAAAAGAAAAAACACCCAATCGGCAGATATAACCGAGGAGAAGTTCCAACAAATAATCACATTGGTCAAAGACTTGCCAAGAGCAGATTATAACAGGCTTAAAAGTGGTATGGACTTAGCCTACGAGGGGTACCAGAAGATTAGGAACGTTAAGACAATAGACGAGAAAGCAACCGAAGGAATTGACGATGTAGAAAAAACAATTGATTTCATGGAGGAAAAATGAAGCCAAAGTTCTTAGTTCTAATGCCTAACTACAATAACTTCGGTTGGCTAGACAACTCCATAAGTAGTGTGATAAACCAAGACTACGAATATTTTGAACTGTACTTTTGTGACGATTGTTCTACCGATGAATCATTAAAAGTAGCCGAATCATTTTACAACATAAACATCTATGGCACTGGGTATAAGCTTTGGAATGGCGGGACAAGAAACTTTCTGATGAAAACAGCATTAGGCGGGTTAGAAAGCCTGGACAATATCTATATCGTTTTCATCGACAGCGATGACTGGTTCACTTCTGACCATGTTCTATCAGATATTGCTAAATGCATAGAGAAGAATAATTACCCAGATTGTGTAAGACTTTCCTATGTCTTTGCTCTTGGCGATAAAAAACACGATGTCATCTTAACCGAACACTCTCCAGAAGAAATGATTGGCAATGAGAATGTAGCTTGTTGGACTAAGTGCATCAAGGCCAGTAAGATTGTACCATTTCCAGAGAATACACTACGAGAAGATGCAGTCCAGCACTTAAAGCAATGCGACATCATTGAGACTGTTGTGCCACTTCTCACGCCAACTCACGTATGGAATAGAAACAACCTCAATTCTTGTTCTCGCAGTGAAAAATTGCAAAACGGTAAGTGGGTGTCTAGCCTTTATCGCTACTGGGCAGACTTATATGACCTAGAGTTAGACCATGAATGGGCAAAACAAGAAAAACTAAATCGTCTGAATAAAGCCCAGAGCGACATAGACAATAAGGTGTATGTCATATGAAAAACGTAATTTACTTTAAAGATATAAACTCGGTAGGTGGTGTCGAGACATTTTTGTACCAAATAGCAAAGAAGTACAGAGACCGAGACATTACAGTCTACTATACCACCGCTGATTTTGAGCAACTTAGGAGACTCAGGAAATATGTCCGTGCGAAACAATGGGATGGTACAGAAGAAATAATCTGCGACAAAGTATTTTTAAACTACCAAATGGAGCCGTTTATTAGCCACACAAAAGCAAAAGAGTATATTGCAGTAATCCATGCTGATTATGACCATATCCCATATAAACCAATACTACACCCAAAAATCACTAAGTATGTAGCCGTCTCAGATGTTGCCGCTAAAGCGTTCACTAGAAACACAGGCATCAAGTGCGAGTGTTTTTATCCTCCAGTAGTAATCGGAAACGAAAAAAAGACCACTATATTGCTATCGGCTGGCAGATTCCATGATGGAATGAAAGGAAAAGAGCGCATGGCAAAATTAGCTCAAGCTCTAGAGGAGACGAATGCCCCGTATATGTGGCTTGTGTTTTCAGACCATGGCTACGAGAGCATCGCTTCTGGCAAAAACATGATAGTTTTCCCGCCAAACCTTAACATGACTCCGTTTTTCAAACTTGCTGACTGGGTTGTCAACTTGTCTGATTCGGAGTCTTTTTGTTATACCGTGAACGAAGCACTATCTGTTGGCACGCCAGTGGTAACTACCCCTTGTCCAGTTTATACCGAACTTGGCATAGATAAACAGGCTCTTATCTTAGATTACGATTGTAAAAACGTCAAAGATGTTGCAAGAAGGATAGTCAGTGAAAAACCAAAAATTAACTACACTGCTCCTGCTGATGGTTGGGCCTCACTCCTGGTTGACGGCAAGACCACATATGACCCAGAGAAAGAAGACCGCTACACAGTCGAGGACATTGTACCGTTCTTTGATATGCACGCTAACCGAGAACGAGAAGTTGGCGATAGGTGGGATGTAGATACAATTCGACTAAACGAACTAATAGGCGATAACGAGTGGAGGATAGCTTATGTAAAAAGAGTTTAGATTGCGGTGCTCAGGGTGCACTGAGTTAAATGTCATAAACGCAGCCGCAGTCTCCCAAGTACATTAAAAAAAGGAGGTAAAAATGAAAGCACAAGGAGTTACAGAAGAGATGGAGCAACGAGAGTTAGCTGATTATATCTCTCTTCAGTACCCTAATGTTGTATTCCATAGTGATTTTGGCAGTGGGACACGCCTATCTATGGGACAGGCAAAACGCCAAAAAGCCCTGAATGCTGGGCGTAAAGGGTGGCCAGATATGTTTATTGCTGAGCCTGTTGGCAAGTATCACGGGCTATTTATCGAGCTAAAGCGTAGTGGCACATCGCTACATAAACTAAATGGCGATTGGGCTAACCCGCACTATCAAGACCAGGCCGAAGTTTTAGAGATGCTCACGAAAAAAGGTTATAGAGCCGAATTTGCTGTTGGGTTCGGTGGCGCTAAAGAGCTAATTGACGAGTATTTAAGGGGGAAAAATGGCAAGAGTTAGAGCGGTAAAAAGCGAAATTAACCCAGACGAAATCGCAGACGAAAAGATTAAGCTGTGGTTCCAAAAACTGCCAAACGAAAAGCAGTATAGCCCAGTAACAGATAAACAAGACAAATACCTAAAAGCTTTTCTTGGTGCTCATAGTGACACTTACGGTAATGCAACCGCAAGCGCCATGAAGGCTTTAGGGAGAAGAACACCACCACCATTGACTAAGCAAAAGGTCAACCGTTTCTGCAATAAACATTACCGAGGTATGTGGAAGAGCACTGGTAAAATGCCAGTCAAGCACGAAGTACCAGATAGAATTGAAAAACCAGAGCTAGTGGAGTTGTCTAAGGGGGTGCTTAAAAAGGCGCTAACCCAAGATGACAATCTAGCTTTGGCCCAAGATACAGCCAAATTTGTATTGAAATCTACTAGGGAGTTCGCTGAAAAGCAGGACCCAGAAGCAGTGGGCGCTATCTCTGGTCTTAGCATTTCATTTGCATCGTTTAGAAAGACGGAGAAAATCGAGGAAGCTGAAGTTATAGAGCCTAAGAAAATTGAAGGAAAGATAAAGAGGGTGAAATAATGACGCAAAAAAGACATAAACCAGGCATCCCATCTATAGAGGAGTTGAAGAAGAAGCCTATCGATAAGCTGACCCCAAAAGAAATGGACAGGTTATGTGAACACGGTCAAAAAGAATGGGCAAAAACCGAAGAAAAAATGGCTAGAGAAGAAGAAAAGAAGCTAGAGCGTATAGCAAGAGGTAGGAAAAAGGCTGGCGAAACGCTACATAAAAAAGCAGTCAAGGCCAAAAAGGAAAAGATGAAAGAAGCCTCTGCCATTAAGCAAAAAGCAATCAAGAATACAGAGGTAGTGCAAGCTGAATACAAAGCCCCAAAAGAAGATAAAACTGAGGAAAGTCTGGTAATTCCAGACGCTTTCGTTGAGTTATTCCAACCTAGTCAGAAATGGCGACATATCGTTTATTATGGAGGGCGTTCATCTGGAAAATCTACTCAGGTAGCTTTATCGATACTTATCAGAGGTGCCGCAAAAAGAATCCGTGTGCTATGTACCCGTGAAATACAAAACTCTATCGGGGAATCAGTGCACAGACTCATGCGGGATTTGATTGACAAATACGCATTTCTAAGAACGTGGACTGTGCAAAAGGAATCCATATACAACACTAAAACTGGCAGTGAGATTTACTTTAAAGGTCTCCATAATAACAGCCAGTCTATCAAGTCTTTTGAGGGTGTTGACATCTGTTGGTGTGAGGAGGCTCAGTCGGTGTCAGAAGAGAGCATTGATACGCTTGTACCTACTATTCGTAAAGCGAACTCCCAGTTAATTTGGACATTTAACCGTTTAACAGAGGAAGACCCTGTATGGATTAGCATTGTGCAACCTGCGCTTGAAGACAAAACAAGAAGGACGTATGTAAGAAAAATCAACAGTGACGAGATAGAGAATGTCTTGTCATTAGAGATTATCGCTGAACGTGAATCGATGCGCAAGTCTAATCCTGAGCTATTCGAGCACGTATGGCTAGGAGAGCCGCTAACATCTAAAACTGGCTCTGTTTTTGGCAAGCAACTAGCTATTGCTAACGAAGAGGGCCGTATAGGTAAAGTACCATATGATGCCTCTACGGGCGTGTATACTGCGTGGGATTTAGGGGTAGGTGACTCCACAGCAATTTGGTTCTTTCAAGCAGTCGGAAAAGAGCTTCATTTTATTGAGTATTATGAATCTGCAGGGGAAGATTTAGGCCATTACATATCTGTTATCCAAAACAGGCCTTATCGTTACATCAAGCATTTTCTACCACACGATGCTAATGCCCGTGAGCTACAAACTGGCTCTACCCGTGTAGAGTTCTTCCAAAAGCAAGGCATTTACAATGTGGAAGTTCTTCGTGCCGCTAACTGGCAGACAGGCCAAGATGATATAGACTTGATAGCACGTCCTAAGTTTTCAACGGCGTGGTTCGATGAGAATAAGTGTCGTAGAGGGCTAGACTGCTTAAGGGCATTTCATTATGCATATGATAAGAAAAATAACAATCTAAAAAACAAGCCAGAGCATGACTGGGCAAGCCATGGCTCTGATGCATTTATTTATGCGATGATAGCTCCAGTCGCAAGGAAGAGAGATATTAAAGTCTCAAGGGGCAGAGACTCGAACATTAATAAGATATTCTTTTAGGAGGCATTGTGGCAGAACTACAATTTGGAAAAATAGTGAGGGTAACACAAAAAGGAGACACTGCTATAAGTGAAGAAACAAACTACAGCGATTCGGTTCCTGCTGTACCGATAAAATACCGATACGAGAGGCGTGTATTCGTGCAAAGCCAAAAAGAGGAGATGACCGAGTACCTGAAGTTCAGTGATTTGATACATAAATTCAAAGATAACGTTACAGATGTGTCCTGGAGAATAGAAAAATCGCAAAAAGCTACAGCAAAAGGAGGGTACTATGTGGTCGAGTGCTGGACTGAACTTGACAATTTCCAAAGATTGCTTTAAAATGTGGTTAAACGATTCATCTGAAGAAAACGAGGGTCGGGGAGTTGCCTTTAGATGAAACAATTCTTAGACGAAAAGAACTTCTGGAAAAAATACCAGGTGGCAAAAGACTGGTCTGAAAAATGGTCTGAAGAGTTTGATGAGTTCTTTCGTATCGCACGTAATCAGGCACCAGCAGATGTCCCAAAACAATATGCAAACGTATCTGACGGCACTACTGCGGCCTTAATTCGTAAGACACCTAAACGTGTTATTCAACAATTACCAACTGGCTTAGTCACATCTGATGATAAGGACGACTGGTTGCCGATAGTAGCTGACTTTATTCTGACTAACAAGATTATCCCATTTGCTAACGCAGATTATGACTTAATTCAAAAATTCTGGACCTCTATGGAGAACGGTCTAACCGTAGGTGGCCAAGCAGTTTACACCCCATTTGTGAAAAACAATGGCGAGTTTACAGCTGATATGTCCCTGATTTATTACGGCGATATCTTCTTCCAGGAAGGCAAAAAATCACTGTATTCTTGTGACTATTTCTTCATGCGCTCATGGTGGCAACCAGAACAAATTGACACGATTATAGAGAACGAGAGAAGAGCCAAAGAAGAGGCCAAAAAGAACGGCGAAAAGTATGAATCTACATGGGATGTCGAGGCGCTGAAAGAGATAAAGAAAGCAATCGTAGCAAAAGATGAGCAAGGCACAACGCCAAGCGAAGAAAACGCCCCAATTACTCCATGTGGTATTGAAATTATCACTGGGTTCCAAAAGGGCGTAGGGGCTATTTTCTACACTGGTTCTAACGGCAAGATTATCCGTAGGAAAAAGAATAAAGACCCTCGTGGTGTCCCACCAGTTGATTACTTCTATGCAGATGTTGATGGCTCAAACCCATATGGGCGTTCAATTGTAGAGCTTATCGGCGGTATGCAAAACATGATTGATGGCGACCTAAGAGCATACAAATTTAACCGAGCTCTAGCGCTTGCCCCACCTCTTAAGGTGTATGGCAATGTGGACACTACTCAGAGCTTTTACGAAGCAGATGCCATTATTGACATGGGTGATGACCCAAATAACAGAGTTGAGCCACTAGATATCTCTACCACTGCTATTAACGAATATGGCAACATTTACGGGCTAAATAAAACCCAGATTCTTAACCTGTTCAACTCAGGCGGTGATACGTCTAACTCTGTAGATTTCGGTAACCCAGGCTTTGGCAAAACGCCTGAAGCACTGAGGCAACAAAAAGACATCATGTCCTCAGACGATAACTATTTGCGCAAGAACTTTGAATCGTTCTTCGAGAACTGGGCTGAAACCGCTATTAACGTGTACTTTTCTGAGCGTGAAGGTATCGAAGATTTGCAACTGGACCCTCGCACGGCAGATAAACTACGTGAATTGGTGGAAAAAGGAAAACTACCAGAAGACTTTATCTCTGATGACAACGTAATCCGCATCAATTACAGTTCTGCCACTCCAGCACTTCACTTTAGAGTTGATGCCTCTACATCTAAGCTTAATGGTCAAGCCGAGCAACTTCAAGTATTGCAACTACTTGTACAAATGGCCGCAACTCCAACTCTAGCACAAGTTGTACCTGTTGAGAAAGTTGCTATGGCTTGGAACAAGATAGTCAACAATTCAGGCGTAGAAGACCCAGAAGACTTACTTGTCGATATGAAGGCATTCGATGAACAAAACGGCGAAATGAAAGACAATGTAGCGGCTGATACGATGAGGGCCACATATGCAAACGTGCCATTCAACCCTGAGCAAACTGACACTACTCCAGTGCAAAATGAGCCAGAGAGCGAAGATGACGCAGTTGCTAATGAATTGAGGAGAAGAGGCGTGCCAGAGTCTCTTATAACCCAAGCAATCGATGCAGAAAAAAAAGGAGTCCCAGCTGGCCAAATAATGGGAGCTCTGCAAGGAGTAATTAAATAATGGACGAGGATGTATTATATCCAGTTTCAACTGAAAAATTAATCCAAAAATCTGATTCAAGAGTTAAAAAGGAAACTGCCGAAAAACACGCTTACATCAAGGAAAGACCTATTCTCCAATCGATTTTAGACTACTTCGATAATCAGATTGAATCATACAAAAGTGTGGAATCTGTTCGCACTGATAACATGGATGATTTTCGCTTTGACACAGAAGTGAATAAGCGTATGATTCGCGCATTAGAACGTGAAAGGAAGACCATCGACAGACTAGAGAAAATGTATGGCGCAGATAAGGACAACTAGAGGTTGTCCCTATCCTGCCTCACGGTTTCTTATTTCCCGCTCCGTGAAGCAGAATAGGGCTAATCTCGCCCTAAGGAATCGCCTCCCTCAATAAGGCGTAAAACAACTAAACAGGAGATAACCATGGCTGAAGAAGCTACAACAGACGTAAACACTTCAGTAGAGAGTGCACCTACTGTATCGGAGTCGTCAACCGATGAAGTAAACACCGAACTTACCGAACTTGATTTCGGTGACGAAGAAGAATCTAAGCAACCTGAGCTGGAGGCTGACGAGCCAAAGGAAAAACAGGGGCAGGATAAATCTGAATCACCAGACAAGAAGGAGTCCGAAAAACCCCAAGAAAACCAAGGGGCAGAAAAAAGAAAACAGCAACTTAACACAGAGATTAGGGATAAAGTCGCAGAGCGCAATCAGCTCCGTGCTGAAATAGCTGAACTCAATCGACAAAAATATCAGCTCAATACAGAGGTTCCTAACGTGAACGACTTAGTTTCACAAGTAAACCCTGAAACTGGAGACTATTATACCCGTATAGAGGCCGAGCTCGCTCAACTAAAGGCGGAGAGAGAGATAGAATCACGCCAGAAGGAGCTTGACGATTATACAGAGAAGATAGTTGAACAGACAATGCAGCTAAAGGATGAGTCCG
>JAEEGL017011082.1_pt1 | contig 13286 bp, 8 predicted proteins | sample 9134231 | NCBI WGS metagenome assembly JAEEGL01 (sample SAMN16246548, study PRJNA631951) | gut metagenome | biome: gut microbiome; feature: rumen; material: fiber-attached | host: Bos | place: Iran: Karaj | collected 2018-10 | reverse complement strand
GCACCGGTGCTTACTCCTGCGCAGATCAGAGAGAGACGTAAGCATTTCGGGCTTGTGTTCCAACAGTTTAACCTGTTCCCGCAGTATACGGCCCTTGAAAATGTTATGCTGGCTCCAAAGCTGACTTTCGAGAATCCCGACTTAAAGAAGATTGAAGCGGACGCCAAAGAACTTCTCGACAAGATGGGATTATCCGACAGAATGGGCAATTATCCCCATCAGCTTTCGGGCGGACAGCAGCAGAGAGTCGCTATCGCCCGTGCGCTTGCTCTAAATCCCGATATCCTGTGCTTTGATGAGCCTACCAGCGCCCTTGATCCCGAACTTACGGGCGAGGTGCTTAATGTCATACGGTCTCTTGCCGCGCAGAAGACCACGATGATCATCGTCACCCACGAAATGGCTTTTGCCAGGGAAGTGGCAGACAAGGTCATATTCATGGACGGCGGCGTTATCGTCGAGCAGGGCGATTCCAAGGAAGTGATCGATAATCCGAAGGAAGAGCGTACGAAGCAGTTCCTTGCGAGTTATTCCGGAATATAAAAAAGCGCCCCCGAAGGGGCGCTTTAGTTTACTTATCAGAAATATCTCTTGAGAAGTCCCTCTAATGCCTTGCCGTGTCTTGCTTCATCTCTTGCCATCTCATGAACGGTGTCATGGATAGCATCGAGGCCGTTCTTCTTAGCGCAAGCAGCCAGATCGAACTTGCCCTGTGTTGCACCGAACTCGCAGTCAACTCTCCACTTTAAGTTCTCCTTGGTGGAAGCCTTCATATTAACTTCAAGGTCTGAACCAAGAAGCTCTGCGAACTTAGCGGCATGCTCAGCCTCTTCGAAAGCAGCTTTCTCCCAGTATAATCCGATCTCCGGATATCCTTCGCGGTGAGCGATGCGCGCCATGCACAGATACATGCCGACTTCCGAGCACTCGCCGTTGAAGTTAGCCTTAAGCTGATCAAAGATATATTTCTTGTCTTCGTCGGTGATATCGGGATTATTCTTGACTGTCTTGTCATAGATGCCGAATTCATGCTCGGCTGCAAGCTTAAGCTCGCCTTCTACTGGTTTGAACTTGTCACTTGATGCGTGGCATACGGGACATTCTTCCGGCGGATTGTCTCCCTCGTGGATATAACCGCAAACAGAACATACATACTTCATTTGTAACCCTCCTTATTATTTGAATTTATTTAGAATTTACACGGTCAGACAGTGTAAATCTTTGGACATATTGAGTGGCTGGAACCGAGTATTTCTATGCTCGATTATACCACGTATCAACTCGAAATAATCATGAAATCATGATTTCGGCGTGCATTTCCCGCACAGTCCTGAAAAAGTGAGGTTATGCGCCTCGATGATGCCGTCAAAGGTTTTTGATGCGATATCGTTGATTTCTTCAATTACATCCATGTCCATGTCAATCACTGCGCCGCACTTGGTGCAGTAGAAATGATAGTGTTCGCTTACATCCGCATCAAAATGGTCAAGCCCGTCGCCAACACGTATCTTCTGAAGCTCTCCGAGTTCCGTCAGAAGCTGGAGATTGCGGTATACCGTACCAAGCGACACATTGGGATATTCCTCACGGATGGAACTGTATACCATATCAGCCGTGGGATGATCCCTGCGCATACACAGATTTTCTTTTATCGCTTCTCTTTGACGTGAATATTTTAGTGCCATGTTACCCCTGAATCATTCGGAAATATAACGAATTATATATATAATACCTTATTAAAACAAAATCAGTAATGATTATTGATATTATACTATGAGTCTATGCAGATAGCAATAAAGAGATTCAAAATCTATCAATTTGTTTGTTGGGATGATTTGCAGTTGATTATACAAAAATAACCAGCAAGAAATAGAAATATTCTTTTTAACAATATGATAGAATAATATAATACTTCAGAAGAGACTGTGACCGGTCGAAATATATATAAATATGCTTATGGGAGCACTATATGAAATTATATAAAAAACTGCTGACATATATTCTTGCGGGCGCTGTAACAGCAACGTCCCTGCCAGCGTATGCCGCTGAGACAACACGTGCATCGGAAACCGTATATGAAGATGAAGCCGGGGCTGTGGACAATGAAGTTGTGAGTGTGGAACCGGAAGACATAGATGCCTTAGGGATTGTAAATGATAGTGTAATTGAGGAAGAGACGGACGCCGATGGTGTAGTCCCTGAATACTCAGACTACGACCTCTTCGAAACAGGCGGCGTCGACTATGTCAATGACGCCAACATTGACATGCCGGATCCGGATGAGCTTCTTGAGGGCTATCTGGAGACCCAGATATATGAGGAAACCGGCGATGAAGAAGCCCTGAAGGGATATGATACCGTTATTGATATAAACGAAGAAACTGACACCGTCGCTCCGCTCTTCAGCGCACGTCGCGATAATCTTGACGATCTTAACCCCATCTATACCAAATGTTACGATACGGTCAAGGCAGGCGCTACCAGGATAGCTTCCGGCGAGGAGAGCCTGGGCAGATTTGATATCAAATTCAAGGATATGGGGATTCAGACAAAGTATTCAGCCAATGATCTGGGAGTCGATCATATATATGTATACAACTATAGCTGCGATGATCCCGAATGCGGATACATAAATCAGGGGCGGAGTAAACCCGCTAAATGCGAAAAGTGCGGATGTGAATCGCTTACGCAGCAATATGATTATAAATGCAAGGGGTGCGGCGCATCCTTCAGACAGTCGGTAAAGCCTGATAAATGCAGTGAATGTGGCGGAACAGCTTTTTCGCAGGAAACATTTCAGATCCGCAGCAATGCAGCCAAGTCAGCTATAACCAAGATACTAAGGTCACAGACGGCTATGGTGGCTCCCACCGGGGCGGTTGAGAAAACCGTAGAAAGAGAAGATGGTACTGTAAAAGTCTATGCAACTAAAGACTCGTCCATAGATTATGCGGCGTATATAGAAGATGGGACCGATATGGACGTCCTGAAAAAACAGTACCAGAAAAACCGCTTTAAACTTCTGTATTCGCTGCTTGCTGACATTCCGTATGAACTGTATTGGTTTAATAAGGTTACAGGCTGGACGGTTACGGTCAGCTGGGCATATGGGGGTAGTGACAGCGTTATAGATGCCGGTGACTCCTATATCTCATTCTGGCTGCCTCCGGTTCCGGAGTATAAGGATAACGAATCGTCGAGCAAATATGCATGTGATACGAACCTGACATCTGCAGCTTCCCAGGTGGTTCCCAAGGCAAAAGCCATAGCTGATGCGGCAGCCCTGGTCTGCGAGACTGATTATGATAAACTGTATTATTTCAAAAAGGTGATACAGGACGATCTGGCGCCTGCCTATAACTCCGCGGCGACAACCAGCTGGGAAGGCAAATACGGAAATCCCTGGCAACTTATATGGGTTTTTGACGAAGATCCGGAGACCAATGTTGTCTGTGAAGGATATTCCAAAGCGTTTAAGCTTCTGTGCGACTTGTCGGATTTCGATTATGAAGGATTTGACTGCTATCTGATAAGCGGATACTTAAACAGAAGCGGTAACGGGCATATGTGGAATGCCGTTACCATGGACGACGGATACAATTATCTGATCGACATCACCAATTCAAGGCGTTCAGGCGGAACAGAGAATATGAGGCTGTTCCTTAAGGGCTATGCATCCAAGGACGACACCTGGTATACCTACCCCAGTGGTACGAAATACAGCTACAAGGATGGCGCAACATATGTTTTCTCAGAAGAAGAACTTACAATGTCCAAAACAGACTATGACGGAGCGCTGGAGATATCGCTGGATACGCCTCCCGAAGGCGGATATACCTATACCGGTAATGGCATAATTCCTGTGATCAAAGACGTAATATCCACCAAGGACAGACACAGTCTGGTGGCTGCGGATGAACCGTTTATGCTCGGATATAAGGACGATGATAATATAAACGCGGGAGTCAGGTATGTGTATGCCTGCAGGGAGGGGCGTGATACCCATAGGAATATGGCACCCTTTACCATATCCCCGGGTAATATAGGCGATCTGTGTGATGTGGCTGATACCTGCGCACAGGCATATATTGATGAGAAAAATGTTGAGACCAGAATAGATGTGGTCAACAAGAATACCGGAGATACCCTTGATCCTGCAAAAGACTATACGGTAGCGTATAGCGGAACCAGGAATCTCGGTACATATAATATCAGGATAAACGGCACCGGCAATTATACTTCTTATGTTGAAAAAGTTGTGAATATGGTAATAACCTCAGATACGATCCAGGTCAGGCTTAAGGGCGAGGGCGAGGATGAATACGGTGAGGTTAAGAGCGTCACATATTCCTACACCGGTGAAGAGGTTACGCCGGAGGTCATCGTTACCAACCTTGCTACCGGCAATCCACTTGTTGATAAGAAAGACTATACCCTGTCATACAGCAGCAATATAAACGCCGGAACCGCCAAAGTGACGATAACCGGCAAAGGAACATATACTTCTACGAGCGTATGTGATTTCGTTATCTCTCCTCTTGATATCAATGATGCGAGCATATTCACGGAAGACTATGTTGCAGTTGAATGGCTCGGGAAAAACCTTACGCCTGTTCCGGTTATCAAACACAAGGGCAGAACCCTGACTAAGGGAACTGATTATACGATATCGTATTTCAAGGCGGATACGGATGGATCGAACACCGTAAATACCATTACCGAAGATGGCAGATATATTATGAGGATCAGAGGAAAAGGAAACTTTGATCCGGAGACGTACCGCGACGTTGAGCTTAATGTCTTCAAGAACAGCACCGAAACAAAATTAACGAGCGTAAAAACGCTTAATATAGAACCGATACCGGATCAGAAATACAGAGAAAAAAACGGTATCCCACAGCCGATATTGCCCGGTGAAGATGGCCTGGTGATCGTAAGGGATCCGGCAGGATCGGGACCGATTGTGCCGTATTCCGAAGATGAAGAAAATGAGGCGCATACAGAGTATGATTATAAGATCAGCTATGCCCACAATAAGCTTGTCGGGACTGCATACGTGATCATAACCGGAAATGAAGCAAGAGGATACAGCGGACAGGTAAGCATTCCTTTTAACATTACGGGAACATCGATCACCAAGGCGAGAGTTGACGGATTATCCAAGCTGACGCTTAATGATTCCGTATATACGGGGAAGGAAGTAACTTTAGAGGCAGCCGCCGACACCAGAGTGTCTGTATCGGTAAACGGGATCGCTCTCAGGTATTATAACGAGGAAACCGGCATAGGCGATTACACGATGGCTTATGAGAATAACACCAACGCCGGAACCGCGACTGTATATTTCATAGGCAAAAACGGGTATGTGGGAACGCTTAAGAAGACATTTAAGATAACGCAGAGAAGCATTGCGGAAGACTATGAGAATTCCAAGATAGAGGTGACAGTGGCACCTGCGGAGTACATGAAGGGCGGCGCCAAGCCTAAGGTCACTGTAACTGAAAAGAATGGAAATATCACTGTAAAAACCCTAAAGGAAACGGTTGATTATACCCTTTCCTACTCAAACAATAAAAAGCTGGGTAACGCGATCGGAAAGGTTACGATCAAGGGTATAGGGAATTATAAGGGGACGCTGTCAAGGAATTTCGACATTACAAAGGGCGTGCTGTCCACAAGCGTAGAGCTGTATGCGCCCGACATCGCAGTTACTCCGGGCAAGGAAAAGTCCGGGAACTACAAGTCCAAGGTGACCGTTACCGGACTTGACGGTAAAAAACTGACAAGCGGAACGGATTATACTCTGTACTATTATAAAGCTGTTCCTGAAGGATCAGAGGATAGCGGGGCAGTTGCGATCAAGTATGAGTATATGACACCTACGGGTAAGTTCGCTTGTGAAACTGTAAATGTTGTGCCTCTTGCGAAAAATGACAAAGTAACCGCAGGAGATATGGTTTACATAACAATAACAGCCTTTGATAAGAAGAATAATCCGGCGATCCGGTATGAGGATTGGAGTGTAGATGCGGCCGGGGATACAACTGAGAATACGGGTGAGGATCCTGATGATGATTCAGAAACAGAATCTGAAGAGGTAAAACCGGAATTCAGATTCGGACGTACGATCTACCGTTATGACATATTGGATACTTCCAATGATATTTCAAAGGGCGTGTTCAAAATAGCTGTGAAGGATTATTCAGGTGCTGCAGTGACTCTTAATCCGTCTGATTTCACGGACGCAAGACTAAACAGTAAATCGACAGTTCAGCTTGTGGCGGGGGGTTATGATCCGGATACGATGATATATGATGATGACTGTGATTTTGTGATCATCGGATATGCCAATAACATAAAAAAAGGAACCGCTAAAGTGACGGTTCGCGGCGTAAACTCATATTCCGGTACAAAGACAGTATCATTTAAGATAGGATCAAAGAGATTTATCTGGTGGTAATAATTTAGGGGGACAAAGAATTATCTTAGTCCCCCGTTTTTCATGAATGTATTCCCATACCCGGTCAAACCTGATATGTGTAGTCCTTCATTTTGATGACCACAGCGTTCGGAAGTCCTTTCGGGCCGTATCCGGTGCTGCTTATCATGATGTCGCTTCGCCCGTGCGGATCCCTTTTGCCGGTATCAGGTTTATCCGCATCATTATTATCCCGTTTGCGCCGGTTGTTCTGATACATTGCGCCGGAACCTCCGCCATCGGGATCTGTTCTTTTTATATTATTAACTTCAGTTATCCTGCTGAAATCTTCACCGTAGCCTGTCATGATTACCTCCTTGTGATCAGCGGGAATCCTTTCCCGTAACAGTTACGTCAGTATTTTAATGTCTTCCTGAACATATCCTTGTTGTCAGGTTTACGTATGGATTGTCCTTCTAACGTATATATCGGCATTTTCCACCATTTAGTTTACATAAAGATGAGAAAAACGTGGTGTTATGAATAAGGGGGTTGTGATATAATCCTCTTATGTATACTATCAACAGTAAATTATACGCCAGGCCGATAACGGATGACGATACGGATATGGTTGTCGGGTGGCGCAACAATCCCAGAGTAGTTAATAATTTTCTCCACAGAGAAAAGGTGACCCGGGAGGATCACATAGGTTGGCTTCGTACCAAAGTTGATACGGGGCTTGTTGAGCAGTTTGTGCTGGTTGAGACGGCTTCTGAGCGGCCTGTCGGGTGCGTATATCTGCGTGATATCGACAGGGAAGCCTCGGAATGTGAATACGGCGTATTTATCGGCGAGGATGACTGCGTCGGTTTAGGTTACGGTAACGCCGTATGCGAGTGGGCTGTAGGCTACGCAAGAGATATACTGGGACTGAAGAAGATGATACTTAGGGTTCTTGAGGGAAATGACGCGGCTTATAAGAGTTATGTTCACGCGGGTTTTGTGAAAACCGAGGTCATTTCGGATTATATTGACGGAAGGGATCTTATCATGATGGAGCGTATGCTATGAGTAAAGTTAGTTTCGTAATACCGTGCTACAGATCAGAACTGACGCTTAATGGGGTTATCGATGAGATAAAGCAGACCATGCAGGGGCTGCCTCAGTATGATTTCGAGATAGTGCTTGTAAATGATTCATCACCCGACGGAACATGGGATGTAATACGGAAACTCGCAGCAGAAAACTATAATATCATCGGCATAGATCTAAGCCGTAATTTCGGACAGCATGCAGCGCTTATGGCAGGATATGCTGCCGTTACGGGCGATATAGTGGTAAGCCTTGATGACGACGGCCAGACTCCGGCGTCGGAAGTCGGAAAGCTTCTTAAAGGCATAGAAGATGGCTCTGATGTGGTATATGCGGCGTATTCCCATAAGCAGCATACTCTTTTCAGGAATATCGGAAGCAGGATCAATGATCTTATGACCTGTGTGATGCTGGGCAAACCCAAAGACCTTCAGGTTTCAAGCTATTTTGCCGCCAAAAGATTCATCATAGACGAGGCGCTTAAATACCGCCATTCATATCCTTATGTCATAGGTCTGATACTCAGGTCTACGAGCAGGATCACCAATGTTCAGGTTGACCACAGAGCCAGAGAGGTGGGAAGGAGCGGATATACGTTTGGCAAGCTTATTTCCCTGTGGATGAACGGGTTTACGGCCTTTTCCATTAAACCCCTCAGGATAGCGACTACAGCCGGATTTATCAGTACTCTGATCTCAGTGATATACGGTATATATACGATCATCAAGAAATTCATCCGTCCGGACGTACCGATAGGTTTTTCGGCGCTTGCATGCATAATACTGTTTGTAGGCGGAGTTGTGATGGTGATGCTGGGGATGATCGGGGAATATCTTGGCCGGACGTATATGTCCGTTAACGAGAATCCTCAATATGTGGTCAGGGAGGTGACCGGTCGTGACTGATCGGCGCGCGCTTGTAATATCCGTGATCACAGGTTTTATGCTGGCGGTTTTTGCCGGAACGGGCCTGTCCATAGACAGATTCGGTGAACTGAAGGCAGAAGGCACAGTGATCGCAGCGTACCTGATAACCTGGATCATAGGAACTGCTTTATTATATCTGTATTTAATAAATAACACTAAAATATCGGCGTTCATCAGCAGACGAAAGAGCGATCGTCTGCCTTTTATTGCGATATGGGGGATCATATTCGGATGTTGGATCCCTGTGCTTTTGGCTGAATTTCCGGGATTTTTCGTATATGACGCCACCGATGAATATGTATCTGTGGCAACCAGGATCTTTACCACCCATCATCCGCTGCTTCATACACTGGTGCTTGGCGGATTTACCTATGGCGGTGAAGTGGCGCTCGGAAGCGCCAATGCCGGGATATTCATATATCTGCTCATACAGACGGTGATCCTTTCGCTTATATTTGCCCGTATCGTGAACAGACAGGAGAGATACAGGCTGCTATCCACACTTTTCTATGCGCTTTTTCCGACTGTCGTGATGTTCGCGCTGTGCTCGGTTAAGGATACGGTATTCGCTGCGGCGCTGACGTGCGCGGTGATACTTACCATGGAGGTAATAGGGACCGGAGACCGAAACGGACTCATATTGCTGGGACTCGCCCTGACCATTATGATGCTCATGCGCAATAACGGTGTGTACGCATGCGTGGTATATGCGATCGTAATGTTGGTTGTTACAGAAAAGGCACAATCCGATGCCGGTATCGCTCTGCCTGATGGTACGGGGAAAGAAGCAGGAGATACAATATCAAAAAAAACACCCGGTAGTATAAGACAGAACATATGTGTCAGGACAGCCATAATGCTTGCGTGTGCGTTTGCCGCGTATTTCCTTATATCCGGCGGGCTCAAGATCGTAATCCGTGCAGACTCCGGTACAAAGGAACACCAGGAGATCTTAACTGTTCCGATCCAGCAGCTTGCCAGAACCTACAGAGCATACGGGGATTCGTGGAGCAGCAGCGAGTGTGAGAAACTGTATGAGTATCTTCCGGAAGAAGGACTTGGGCACTATACGCCATGTCTGTCCGATCCGGTGAAGATATATTTTGATAACGAAGCTTACGAGAGTGACAGCGCAGGCTTCTGGAATATCTGGAAAGAACAGTTATTAAGACACCCGGCCGCATACATAAATGCATGGCTTAATACATGTTACGGGTATTTTTATCCGCTTACCGTCGTAAATGTCTATGCCGGACATACGGTATATACGTTTACCTATACCGAAAGCTCGTATTTCGGTTATGAGACGGAATATCCGGGGGTCAGACATTCGCTTATCCCGGCGATAGACGGGTTTTACAGGTGGCTGTCCCTTGATGATGATATCCAGAGGATTCCCGTGATTTCCCTGTTTTTCAGTATGGGAGCGTTAATGTGGCTGTACGCATGCGGAATGGCTTTGTTCATTTACAGGGGTGACTATAAGGCGATAGCGGCGTTCATCCTGCCGGCGGCAGTGATGGCCACATTATTCTTAGGACCGACATTTCTTCCCAGATACACGGTTTTTTTGTGGTTTATGCTGCCGGTTTTTGTCCGCAGGGTCATGAGCGGAGCAAACTGATTATAGGAACGAGAATTTGTCATTCAGAGCGAACAAAGTGAGTCGAAGAATCCTAAATCCAAAGAATCAGGAGATTCTTCGCTTAGGATGACAGAAGAATACAGAGAGGTACATTATGCGTAAGATAATCACAAAGGCGCAGGCGATCAGATACACTGCATACATCATCCTTGCGATCCTGATACTTGCAATATTTCCATGCAGGCTTTTCAAGGAAGATATAGTGACTAAGGGCGTTGAACAGCCTGCCGGAGCAGTATCCGTATGCGGCGATAATGTGGCGCTTCAGCAGTTTGCCGCAGAATATGACAGGATTTCGAGCATTGCTTTTAAATTAGGCGGCAGCTACGAAAATGAGTCGGCGACGCTCCGGGTATTTAAGGAGAGTACCGGTGAACTGCTCAGGGAGATCCCCGTTAATTTCAGCGTTGCTGATGATTATGTGGATGTGTATCTTAATCTGGAGACTGTAGTGGGGGATAATTACTTCTACACTATAGAGGGGACCGGCGGCCCGATAGATGTGCTTTTTGAGATGACCGCCAATTCCGGCGCTGTCAATAACGGATACATGCAGTACGCCGGGGAGAACAAGGACGCCTATAACCTGGTGACACGCTATACTTACAGACAGCCTCTAAGGAAGATGATGTCCCTTGTCATCATAGCGGCTCTTCTGGCTGCGGGGGTGATCATCACATTTGCCGTAAATGCACTTGAGAAAAAGGTACCCGCGCTTAAGGCTCTTACAACGCCTGCGCAGGTTATACGCATCATAGCGGATCCCATCATAGTCATCGGAGCGGTCGCTGCGATAGTGATGATAGGCCCACTTCACATGTTCAGCATATACATCGCGGATATCGTTATCATGATACTTGGCGTTGTTCTTCTTGCGGGATTTGCGCTTTATATAATAAATGTGCGTTTTATGATCCCCCCGGAGGCAAAAGGGTACAAAGAAGACGCCTCGTATTTCTTTACCATGAAACCCGCAGGATGGCTTCAGCATACGGACTACGCTCCGGCGCTTGGCAGATTTGAACATATTGCCCAGTCGGTATGCATTGCGCTTGCGCTTTTGGCCTGCGTCCACTATATGAACGCATTTTATGAGATATTCCATGACGCGGCCTGGAGACGCATGGCGTTTTTCCTGGGATTGGCGCTGATCGTGACCTTCAGCATATCGGAACTGTTAAATATATACAATCTGATCCTTCTTGTCGGCGGCGTTATCACAGCCCGTATATACTATGTGAGAAATCTTCCGGATATGGTGGATGAATACCACACAAACGCCATGTTCTGGACATGTATGTGCATTCCGGTCATCTTCATCATCTCAGCTTATATCATACGTTGTGTAGCGCTTAAGCTGATAACGTTATATAAAAATCGCGCTGCAAATGAGCCCGGCGCCGGCGGATCCGGGGACGGGAAACATAAGGCATCGGATATGATACCGGAATTCGGAGAAAGACTGGCAAAAACCGGGCTTCCCAAGCTTCTCTGGGCTCTGTATGCGATATTTTCCGTTGCCCTGGTTGTAGCTATGGTGGTAAGACGCAATCTGCGTTACTGGCCTGTTCTAATGGCGGTTATAGTCGGAGTTTACGCATTCAGGCTGCTTTTCTGGGGAGAAAGAGAGCATTTCACCGATAACCTTACCAGAGGCATTCTCTTTCATTTTGCGGGATGCGTGGTCTACTGCCTGATGCACAGACCGTATGAGGCTTTCGAATATGTGAGATTCCCGCTTGTATTCCATACCGTGACCATAACCGCGGAATATATGGCGCTTGTGATGGCGGCGGCCTATGTAAGGCTCTTCGGCGCGTATCGTAAGAAACGCAATGTCCGCGGCTGTCTGTGGGAAATGTTCATCTTCGGCTGCGCATCCACATATATGTTCTTTACCATGTCAAGGACCGCGATGATAGGCATCGTTGCAACGGGACTCGTGATGTGGATCGCGTACGGTATCGGAGTTAAGAAAAATGATGTTACGGCAGAGGATGCGCGGGCGGCAACTGATGCTAAGCCCGGCAGGAAGACAAAATCCTGCTCACCGCTTATTACAACAGCCTGCATGGTCATAGTCTGCATGCTTTTCTGTTTCCCCATAGTTTTCACGGCGCAGAAAGCCATTCCGGGACTTGTGGGCGAGCCTAAGCTCATGGAGATTGAAAAGTACCCGCAGACGCTGCTTATAAGCAAGGATTATGACAGCGAGGAATATATCACTTTTACCAGATTCTCCAAAGCGTTCATACATAAGATGCTGGGGATGGATGAAGATAAGATCAAGCTTGACCTATACACCATATACGGCAAAAGAACGGATGTATATCTGACTCATGTGGTGGCTGAGGTTGATGAAGATGGTGCAGGATATGATGAATCGAAGGAACAATACTATACTCAGGCACAGGCGGCAGCTGTGAATGGCCAGGTGTCTGATACTGAAGAACCCGGCGCACAATATGCACAGGGGATTCTTCTGTCACGGAATCCCGTATCTCCGGTCATGAGCGATTCCGGTTTTGTTCCGCCACATGAATATTCTGAGGAAGGTGATCCTCCTCCGGAGTGGTATGACGGTGATTACTGGGTATATGACAGAGATGAAGGAGAGTGGCAGTTTGCTTACTGGAAGCTGGAAGCAGAGTCGGAAGCAGATGTAACTAACGGGCGTTTTGACATATTCAGGAGTTATCTTGAGCAGTTAAATGACGAGGGACATGAGGATATGGGGGCTGTTCTGCCCGACGGATCCATAGCCGCTCATGCACACAACATATATTTGCAGGTGGCATGGGACCATGGTAAAATTATAGGGATAATGTTTGCTATTTGGTGCCTGCTTACGTGCATCAGAGCATTCATTGTATTTATGAGCCATAAGGACACATATCCCGGGTTCGGAATACTGCTTGCGGTATCGGTTACATTTACCGTGTGCGGCATAACGGAATGGATCTCGCATCCATGCAATCCGGTGGGAATGGTGATGTTGCTTGCGTCATCCTTACTGATTCTTCCGGATATTATACTGTTTGGGGAGAAGCCATCAAAATATAAATAAACATGAAACCCTTCAATTTTAAGATATTTTACAGACGCACAGCGCTGGTGATATACGATATCATCAGCATCATAGCCAGCGCATATCTTGCGCTTCTTATCAGATACGAGTTTTCCTTCAGCGCCGTACCTGCGCAGT
>JAEEGL016576632.1_pt1 | contig 13286 bp, 12 predicted proteins | sample 9134231 | NCBI WGS metagenome assembly JAEEGL01 (sample SAMN16246548, study PRJNA631951) | gut metagenome | biome: gut microbiome; feature: rumen; material: fiber-attached | host: Bos | place: Iran: Karaj | collected 2018-10 | reverse complement strand
GTGGTGCATGATGAGGCGGATGCCTTTTTCATGGGCGTACTTATTCAATGCAGGCAGGTCAAAATCGGGATAAGGGGTAAGGAAATCGAACACGAAATCCTTCTGTTTGGCATACCAGTCTTCCCATCCGATGTTCCAACCTTCGATCAACAGCGCATCGAAACCATTGGCAGCGGCGAAATCGATATAGCGGCGCACGTTGGCATTGTTGGCACCATGCGTGCCATTGGGGGTGGCGTGTCCATAGTCGGTCTCACCCAATTTCACCGAGGGGAAGTCGTTGGTATAGGACCAAGTGCTTTTTCCGGAAATCATCTCCCACCATACGCCCATGTATTTCACAGGATGGATCCATGAGACATCTTCCAATGCACAAGAGTCGTTGAGGTTGAGGATGAGGCGTGAAGCAAGTACGTCGGTGGCCTTTTCACAGACCATTACCGTGCGCCATGGGGTGTGGCAAGGTGCTTGGAGTCGTCCTTTGTAGCCCGTGGCGTCGGGCGAGAGCCAAGCACGGAATACCATGTTTTTATCGTCGAGGTCGAGGTGCATGGTGGGGTAGTCGAGGGTGGCGGCCTCGTGAATGTTGAGGTAGAGGCCATCGTCGGTCTTCATCTGCAAGGCGGTCTGAACGCCCGTGTTGGAAAAAGCGGTCCAGGGCCAGCCACCGTCTTTGTGGCCACCCTCCCATAGGTTGGGGATTTCTGACAGTCGGGATTCAGTAAAATTGTATTCCTGCGTGTCCAGATCGCCGGGAATCCACCAAGCCTTGTGGTCGCCTGTCATGGCAAATTCCGTCAGCTCTTCCTTGATCCAGAAATAGACTAGTGCGTTCTCCATCGGAAATTCATAACGGAAGCCGAGACCGTCGTCATAAAGGCGGAAGCGGATCTGCATTACGGTGGCTTTGCTTTCGGTGGAGTGATCCATGCTTTCCACCGAGCCGATGGGTTGCTCGAGCGTCACCAGCATCTCGTTATAATGGTTTCGGATATGGGCTTCTTCGCCCCAGACGGGTTCCCAAGTCTCGTCGAAGGAATTGTATTGTGTATCCTTCAACACAAAGGCATGGGCAAGATCGTCGCGCCATTCCAGGGTAAAGCCCATTTTGGAGGGCAGGACCACAGGTTTGTTGAGACGGTCAAGGGCATAGTAGGGCACGCCGTCTTTGATTTCGAAACGGAGTTCCAGTTTTCCATCGGGACTCTTCAGTTGTTGTCCAAGGAGGTTTCCTGCAAACAGCAGGGCAAGGAGGCAGAATAGGAATGTTTTTTTCATAGCTGGAGACATTTTGCCACTTGGGCTGCCAGTCGGGCATTGTTGAGTACGAGTTGAATGTTGGAAGCAAGGCTGTCGCCGCCGGTGAGGTCTTTGACGCGGGCCAGCAAGTAGGGTGTGGTTTCCTTGCCGTGGATGCCAAGCTGTTTGGCATCGTTGATCGCTTTGTCGATGGCGGCATTGATGCGGTCGGCATCCATGGAGTAGGCTTCAGGGATGGGATTGGTGACGAGCATGCCGCCGCCCAGACCCATCTCTTGCTTGGCTTGGAAGGCTGCGGCCAACTCCTCAGGCGTGTCGAGGCGGTAATCCACCTTGAAGCCGCTCTTGCGGGTGTAGAAGGCAGGCAACTCTTCGGTGCCGTAGCCGATGACGGGAACGCCTTTGGTTTCAAGATATTCCAAGGTGAGTCCGAGGTCGAGGATGGACTTGGCACCGGCGCAGATGACCATGACAGGGGTGCGGGCCAACTCTTCAAGGTCGGCGGAGATGTCCATGGTGGTTTCGGCACCCCGATGCACCCCGCCCACGCCGCCGGTGGCGAACACCTTGATACCCGCCAACGCAGCGATAATCATGGTGGTGGCCACCGTGGTGGCCCCGTCTTGCTTTCGGGCAACCAGCACAGGAAGGTCGCGACGCGAGGCTTTGGTCACGGCCGTGCCTTTCTTGCCCAGATATTCGATTTCGTCTGGGGTGAGACCGGCTTTCAGCCGTCCTTTGATGACCGCGATGGTGGCCGGTGTGGCACCGCCATCGCGGATGGTCTGTTCCACACGGAGGGCGGTTTCCACGTTTTGTGGATAGGGCATTCCGTGCGATATGATCGTTGATTCAAGTGCTACGACAGGTTTTTTTGCCTGGATTGCAGCTGCCACTTCGGGCGAGCAGTCAAGATAGTTGTTCATACAGTGTTTTCAGTTGTTTGTTCACGGTATCGGGACATTCAACGGTGATTTTGGCGCAACGCAACCCTATCTGGGCGGCTACTTCGACAGTGGCTTGCGGTCCGGCATGAACCAAACCAGCCATTAGGGCATCGCCAGAGCCGTTGGTGTTCACCACCTCACAGGGAAGGGCTTCAAAATGGGTGGTTTTTTGACCTTCGATCACCTCCAAGCCATCCGGTCCTTGGCTGATGAAGCGACGATCCACAGCTTCGAGTGTTCCGATGATGTCGTTTTCCATCCGGTTGCATTTCAGCGTATGGATGTGTTTTTTCGATGACATCTTCATCGCCTCGACAATCTTAGGAGCCTTGGCGCCCGAAACGGCATCCACATATAGCGGAGCGTAAGCGTGGTCGATGAGGAACGCCAAACTTTCCATGGGGATGTTGGTGTCGGCAACAAAGGCATCGACGGGTCCTACCCTTTTGAGTTTGTCGGCAATCCATTCAGGGGTGATGCAGCCTGCGGAGACCATGTCGGAAACACCTCCGATCATTTCCCCGTCGCAGTTGTTGATGCTCAGGAAACAGGATCGGGTGCCGACTGGGGCCGCATCGCTGAGGCTGATGTCCACTTTGGCCTTGCGACAACTGTCGGCCGTGAACCAGCCAAAGGTGTCGCCTCCGAAAAAGCTCAGAAACACCACCTCGTTGCCCAGCAGGGAAAGGTTGTGTGCAATGTTGCGTCCCACGCCTCCGGCAATCAGTCGGATGGATCCTGGGTTGGAATCGTTGGGCACAAAAGGTTGGAATGTCGTTGCGACAATGTCGGCGTTCGCTCCGCCGATGACACAATATCTCATAATTCGTTCAATTTAATCAGAGCAAAGATAGTGTTTTTTTATAATTTTGCGCATTGCGACATGAAAAGAGAAAAAGAGATTTACAAAGTGACCTTGGCGGGAGGATTGGTTAACATTATCCTCTTGATATTCAAGTTTGTGGCGGGTGTTATTGGACATAGCTCTGCCATGATTGCCGATGCGTTGCACTCCCTTTCCGATTTTGTCACGGACCTCATCGTGTTGGTTTTTGTGAAAATCAGCAGCAAGCCGCAGGACAAGTCGCATGACTATGGACATGGCAAGTACGAGACCCTGGCCTTGACCATTATCGGCATCGCCTTGATGGCGGTGGCCATTGGCATCATTGTGAAGGGGGCGTTGAAAATTGCTGCCTGGGCCAATGGTGAGCCGCTGGAGGCTCCGGGGATGCTGGCCTTTTGGGCGGCCATCGTGTCGATCGTTTTGAAGGAGGGCGTCTATCGTTATTCCATCATCAAAGCAAAACAATTGAATTCCAAGGCGTTGGAGGCCAATGCATGGCATCATCGCAGTGATGCCTTGTCATCCATCGGCACCGCAGTGGGTATCGGCGGGGCCATCTTCTTTGGCCAGCGTTGGACCATCCTCGACCCAATTGCCTCGGTGGTGGTGGGTGCCTTTATCGTGAAAGTGGCCTTTGACTTGTTGAAAAACGGCATCGGTGACTTGATGGAACAGTCGTTGCCCGACCAAGTGGAGGAGGAGATCCTCAAATTGGCGGCTACGGTACCTGGCGTTACCGAACCGCACGAGTTGCGAACCCGTCGCATCGGCAACCATTATGCCATTGAACTTCATATCCTGATGGATGGTAAGCTTAGCTTGAAAGAGGCGCACGACAAAGCGTCCGAGGTGGAAGCGTTGCTGAGGCAACATTATGGGGAAGAGACACATGTGGCGGTTCATGTGGAACCGATAGAATAATAAATTACATATTTATATAGATGAAAAAACTACTTATTACCTTATTGCTTGTCGTGTTGGGATGGGAATCTGCCCTTGCATGCACCAACTTGATCGTGGGAAAGAAAGCCTCTGCCGACGGTAGTGTGATGTGTACCTATAATTGTGATGGATTCGGTTTTTCCGGTTCGTTGTCCTATAGCCCTTCGGGAAGACATGAACCTGGCGAGTTGATTGCCATTCACGGCTGGGGACCCTCCCATGAGGGACAATTTGTGAAACAGGTGGATTACACCTACAATGTGGTCGGCCTGATGAACGAAAAACAAGTGACCATTGTGGAGACTACTTTTGACGGACGCTTGGAGTTGGTGAATCACGACGGTCTATTGGACTATTTCAGCTTGATGCGGTTGGCGTTGCAACGCTCGGCAACGGCTCGTGAAGCCATCAAATGCATGGCCGAATTGGTGGAAGAATATGGCTACAACAGTAGTGGAGAAACGCTTACCATCTGCGATCCCAACGAGGCTTGGATCATGGAAATCATTGGCAAAGGACCTGACCGCAAAGGGGCTGTTTGGGTGGCGTTGCGCATCCCCGACGATTGCATCTGTGCCCATGCCAACTTAAGCAGAATCAGACAATTTCCATTAGGGGAAACCAGTCTTAATAGTAAGAATCTTAAAAAAATCAACAAGCCGGAAATTGATTGCGTGTATGCCTACGATGTGATTTCCTTTGCCCGTGAGCAAGGGTTCTTCAGTGGCAAAGATGCCGATTTCTCGTTCCGTGATGCCTATTGCCCGATTGACTTCGAAAACGTGCGTTATGCCGATGCCCGTGTGTGGAGCTTCTTCCGCCATCACTACAGTCATGAGGTGATGGACCAATACCTGCCTTATATCAACGGCGACTTCGAGGTTTGCGATCATCTCCCGTTGTGGATCAAGCCTGACCAACCGCTCTCATTGCGCGACCTTCAGCAGGACATGCGCGACCATTTTGAGGGTACGCCCCTGGACATGACTTCCGACATGACTGCGGGTCCTTGGGGGATGCCCATCCGTCCCTTGCCCATGCACTTCAAGGACAGCGACAGCCTGGCCTATTTCAGGGAGCGTCCCATCGCCACCCAACAAAGCGGGTTCACCATGACCTGCCAAATGCGTTCCTGGCTTCCTGACGATGTGGGTGGGGTTACTTGGTTCAATTGTGACGATGCCAACATGGTAGCCTACGTGCCGCTTTACTGTTGCATCACCCAGGTGCCTGACTGTTTCCGCCAAGAGAATAATCCGCGCACTGAATTTAGTGAGAAATCGGCCTTCTGGATGAACAACTGGGTGGCCAACATGGTCTATCCCCGCTATTCCATGATGATAGGCGACCTTCGCAAGGCCCAAAACGAACTGGAAGACTATTATTTTGCGGATCAAGAGGAAGTGCTTAAAGCTCTCCAAGACATGACGCCTGCTGACCGGCAGCAATATCTCAATCGCAAAAGCATCGCCTACGCCAACAAGATGATGCAGCGCTGGGACCAGCTGGCGAAGTTCCTCATCGTTCGTTATAACGACCAAATAGTCCGTCGCGTGGACGAAAATGGACAGTTTGCCCGTTGGGGTCACGACACACCTGGCTATGACCAGCAGTTCATCGATGCCATCGGCAAATCCACGGGGGACCGTTATCTCCTCAAAGAGGTCATTGACCGCAGGGAACGATAATCCATAAAAAGACTATCTTTGCAACAATTAATCTAAAATCTGAATATCATGAGAAAACCAGTCTTTTTGTTCATGGTCCTGTTGGGCCTCCTGATGGTCGCTTGTCAAGAGAAAAACAAGCCGATCATGACCATCGATCAAGTGAATCAACAGTGGCAGACCGCTACCATCAAAAAAGTGCAAAGCGACGATGTGATGGACATGGTCCAGGCCTTCCATAAGCAATGGCCGACCCAATCTGTCACCATGTTTTTGGAAGATGTCAAACTTCCCGAAGAGGAACGGCAGTATATCACGGTGTACGACTCGGGAAATGCGTATGTCATGTTCGCCGAGGGAAGCGACGACCGTGACGCAGAAAGCATGGAGGCCCATTGGTGGCAGCGCACTAATGGCCATAAGCTTTTTGCAATCGCCTTCGACCAACTTTCTTCTGAGGTGAAGGCCTTTGTGGCGTTCTTCGACTATGACCCAGCCCAAAAAACACTGACCCCAGAGACGAGCCTTGCCAATTTCTTCACTCCTTCGCATACCAATGTGATCATTGGATACAACCTTCCACAGTACGGTGACCTTCTCGAAGTGAACGAGTATTTCTGGAATTGGTGGTGGCCGCTGAGACATTTTTACGAATGGGACGGCATGAACTTTACCGAACCCGAGGTGGTGTTCGATGGCATGTATGAGATCATGGACCAGTACTACGATGAATACATGACCTACGAAATGGGCGACTTCAGCAAATATGCCTTGATTGACATTGACGAGGACGGCGAACCCGAAATCTGGCTGAGCACCGAGGACGAAGAATATCAAGTGGTGCTTTCGGTAGTGGAAGGGGAGGTCAAAATCCTGGCAGGCAAGGACTTTAAGCGGAGTTTGTTCTTCTATAAGGGGGTTGTCGGTGACGCAGGTGGTTGCGGAACAGGTTGCTATTATGTACAATACACCCAAGTGAAGAACAGTGCTCCCGAGTCCGTGCTTACCAACATGCAGCTGTATAACTTTGAAACGGACGGAGTGGACGATGAATATTACAAGGACGGTGAAGCCCTTTCCAACGAGGAAGGCGATGCCCTCATCCAGTCGTTCGGTGAGTCCGTTGAACCTCAAGTGAAGTGGTGTAAGTTGGCCATTCCCAAAGGATAATGTCATTTTGTGAAATAACGGAATACGCACTATGAACCTGCCTAAAATCCATTCCATTTCCAAGAAGATCCTTGTGTCGCTGCTAGGTGCTTTCTTGAGCATCTTCCTGCTGTTTCACGCTTCGGCCAACCTTTGTCTCCTGCGGCAAGACGGCGGGGCCTGGTACAACGCATTTTGTGATTTCATGAGGGACAATTACATAATCAAAGTCCTCGAGATTGGCTTGTTGGCTTCTTTGTTCCTTCACATTGTCTTGGCGCTTTGGTTAGCGATCACCAATAGAATGGCGCGTCCCAAAGGTTACCACAAACCGCAGCGTTCCAAGACGCATACGGGTTCCAAGTTGCAGGTTTGGACGGGCATTTTGCTGTTGGTTGGTCTCATCGCCCATTTTATGGATTTCTATTTTGTGAAGTTGGGCTGGGTGGATGGCAACCTCAACTTTTATGAACAAGCCCATGAAAAATTCCAAATCCCGCACATTGCGATTTCGTATTTGATCTTCTTTGTGGTGGTTTGGTTCCACATGCGCCATGGTTTTGCAGCCATCTTCCAGACCTTGGGTCTCTATAATTACAAATACGGCAAGGCGATCGAGATCATCGGTGTTATTTTTGCCACCGTGGTTTGCCTGATGTTTACTGCTGTTGTTGTCGGCATTTATTTTGGATTATGAAATTAGACGCAAAAATACCGGATGGTCCATTAGAGGAGAAATGGACGCGTTACAAAGCTTCCCAAAAGCTGGTCAACCCAGCCAACAAGCGAAAGCTCGATATCATTGTGGTCGGAACGGGCCTGGCTGGGGCTTCGGCAGCCGCCTCGTTGGGTGCCTTGGGCTTCAATGTGGACATCTTCTGCATTCAGGATTCGCCCCGTCGTGCCCATAGCATTGCTGCCCAAGGCGGCATCAATGCGGCCAAGAACTACCAGAACGACGGCGACAGCGTGGAACGTCTTTTCCGCGACACCGTCAAGGGTGGGGATTATCGTGCCCGCGAGGCCAATGTGTACCGTTTGGCTGAGGTCAGCGGTGCCATCATCGACCAATGTGTGGCCCAGGGTGTACCTTTTGCCCGCGATTACGGCGGATTGCTTGAGAACCGTTCCTTCGGTGGGGCGCAAGTCAGCCGTACCTTCTATGCTAAGGGACAGACGGGACAACAGCTGTTGCTCGGTGCTTACGGGGCTTTGAGCCGCGAAATCAACCGCGGTACGGTGAAGTTGCACACTCGCCGTGAGATGATGGATCTTGTGGTGGTGGATGGCCGCGCCAGGGGTATCATCGTTCGAAATTTGGTTACGGGCGACTTGGAGCGCTATGCCGCCCATGCCGTAGTGTTGGCCACGGGCGGTTATGGCAATCTTTATTACCTGTCCACCAACGCCATGAACAGCAACGGCAGTGCGGCTTGGGTGTGCCACCGCAAGGGCGCTACTTTTGCCAACCCCTGCTATGTTCAGATCCATCCTACCTGCATTCCCGTTCACGGCGACTATCAAAGCAAACTCACCCTGATGAGCGAGAGCTTGCGCAACGATGGCCGGATTTGGGTGCCCAAGAAAAAGGAAGACGCCGAAGCCATCCGTGCGGGCAAGTTGCGTGCCAACGACATTCCCGAGGAAGACCGTGACTATTACTTGGAACGCCGCTATCCTGCTTTTGGCAATCTGGTGCCTCGTGATGTGGCTTCGCGTGCCGCCAAGGAACGCTGCGATGCCGGATATGGTGTCGGTACAGGCTATGCCGTCTATCTCGACTTTGCCGATGCTATCCAACGTCTTGGTAAAGAGGCAGTTGAGCAAAAATATGGCAACCTCTTCCAAATGTACCAGAAGATCACTGATGAGAACCCTTACGAGACTCCGATGATGATCTATCCTGCCATCCATTACACCATGGGCGGTCTCTGGGTGGATTACGAATTGCAGACCACCATCCCGGGGCTGTTTGCCGCAGGAGAAGCCAATTTCAGCGACCATGGTGCCAACCGTCTCGGTGCCTCCGCCCTGATGCAGGGGCTGGCCGACGGCTACTTTGTGTTGCCTTACACTTTGCAGAATTACCTTGCCGACCAGATCAATGTGGGTAAGATTTCTTCGACCACCTCGGAATTCGACGAAGCGGAAAAAGCAGTTCGCAACCGCTTGGACCGGCTCATGAAAAATGCCTCCCTTCCCACTTCTAACGCCTCCCTTCTCACGGTGGATCACTTCCACAAGGCCTTGGGTAAAATCATGTGGGAACACTGCGGCATGGCGCGCAACACCGAAAGCCTTGCCAAAGCCAAAGCGTTGGTCAGTGCATTGGAATCGGAGTTTTGGGAATTGGTGTTTATTCCTGGCACCGCCAACGAGTTCAATCCTGAATTGGAGAAGGCCTGCCGCCTGGAAGACTACTTTGAGTTGGCCCAACTGGTCATTGCTGACGCCCTACACCGCGAGGAATCCTGTGGAGGTCATTTCCGTACCGAGCATCAGACCGAAGACGGAGAGACCCTTCGTGACGATGAGCATTTCATGTATGTGGCCGCATGGGAATACCAAGGCCATGGAAAACCCGAGACCATGGAAAAGGAACCGCTCATCTATGAACACATCAAAATTGCCAACCGCAACTATAAATAATTCTGTCTTCTAACTTCTAACTGCTGAAAAAAATGAACTTCACCTTACATATTTGGAGACAGGAGAACGCCCGAGCCAAAGGGCATTTCGAGACCTATCCCTTGGAGGGAATCTCGCCCGACTGTTCTTTCCTTGAAATGCTCGACATTTTGAACGAGCGGCTGATCAACGACCGCATCGCCCATCCTGTGTGTTTCGACAACGACTGCCGCGAGGGAATCTGTGGCATGTGCGGCCTCTATATCAATGGCCGCCCGCATGGCAACGACGATGGCGTTACCACTTGCCAGTTGCACATGCGCAAGTTCAAGGATGGCGATGACATTTGGATTGAGCCATGGCGTGCCAAGCCTTTTCCGGTGATTCGCGACCTGGTGGTGGACCGTTCTGCCTTCGACAAGATCATCCAGGCGGGTGGCTACATCAGCACGACCACTGGTGGTGTGCCTGATGCCAACATGATTCCGATTCCCAAGCATCTGGCCGATATGGCCATGGATGCCGCTTCGTGCATCGGCTGTGGTGCCTGTGTGGCTGCCTGCAAGAATGCCAGTGCCATGCTCTTTGTGGGCGCCAAGATCAGTCATCTGGCCTTGTTGCCCCAAGGTAAGGTGGAGGCTGCCGACCGCGTGAAGAATATGGTCGCCAAAATGGATGAACTGGGGTTTGGCAGTTGCACCAACACCTACGCTTGCGAAGCGGAGTGTCCCAAACTGATCAAGCGGCAGAACATCTCAAGGCTCAACCGACAATGGATCGGAGCCTTGTTTGGACGTGACCGTCGTTAATGGATAACGATTTTCTTTGTCTTCACCTTGTCACCTTTGAGGTCTTGGATGATATAGATGCCAGGCGCCAGATGGTTGGTGTTCACAAGCCGCCCGGAAAGGTCGTAGACCCTTTGCGTGGATGCATCGAAAGTGTCTTGGCCGATGTCGATGGATTCCCATAGTCGTAGTCGTTGATTTGGTTGTAATGCAACGACCAGATCATCACGCCTGGGGCACATACATCGGGACGGATGAGTCCGATGCCAGGTTGGTAGGGATAATCGCCATACTCGGTGTTTTCCCATGTAACAGGACCATGTGAGGTGAAACTCGCCACCGAGTCGTTTTCGTCTACAGCGCCGACGCATATCACACAGCTAAGCCCACCGGGGTTTTCCATCTGGTCTGGGTCGAGGTAAGGGGGAGGACAGCAACCACTACCCCTTGACCCATGTTGCCTTGTGCCCACACCTGTTCGGCATTCACCTGCCGGATACTCTGCGTAACATAATCATATAATACTTGATGATCATGCTTCGTGGCTGCTTCTGGAATGCAGGGGTATTCTTTTACGCGTGTAATGCTTTCAATGTCAGGATGTTCCGACAAAGACTGCATCACCTCTTCGGTGGTGGTGAAGTAGAGTGCATTGGCCGACCAGAGGCTATGTATGGAAGACACCAAGCCTTGCTGCTCCAACTCGTTGAGGGTGCGCATAAGGTCGTATTGGGAGGCCTCTGTGAAAGTTCTAAGTTCTTTGACTACAAAGTCGCGGCGAGCGGTCCTTGAGGGAATAAAGTCGGCTTTCCGACACAATTCAGTGCGGTCGTATTGGTCTTTCATGAGCACCATCACTTCGAGGGGTTCTTGGGCAAATCCGCCGAGGCAGGAGAGAAAGAGGATCAGGGTGAGGAAGCGTTTTTTCATGGGGATAAATACTTTTGAGGGTGTAAAAATACATGTTTTTACATTTTTCCAGTACATCTTGATTATCGGTCTTTCACGCGAAGGGTTTGGATGACCACGGAGATGACAATGAGCGTGATACCGAGCCAAAAAGACCAGTTGAGTTCTTGCAATTCACCGAAGATGATGGCAGCGAATGCGATGCTGTAAACGGGTTCCAGGTTATAGACCAGATTTACCGTAAAGGCCGAAATACGCCGAAAGGCATGCAATTGCAGGAGGAAAGGCAGCACCGTGAAAATGGAGCCCAGGAGCAACAACCAAACGACATCTTGTTGGGTCGGAATGATTTCGTTTTCTGGCATCAATCTCAAGAACAAAGGGATGCAGAGGGTCAGGAAAAAGAATCCCCCCACCAACTCATAAAGCAGCATGGTGGCGCTATCTTCCTTAACTTTTTCAGACGTTCTGATATGCAGCAGGGCAAAGACTGCGTAGGCCAACGAACAGAGCAGCCCCAAGGCAATGCCCAGCCTGTAACGCACGTCCAGGCTGAAGATGAGCATGACGCCGACAATGGAAATGAAACTGATGACAAACTCTTTCCACGAAGCTTCTTTTCGGTTGAAAAATACATTCAGGAGGGCTGTAAAGAAACTGGTGGTGGCGATGCAGGCCACGCCGACGGAGACATTCGAAGCCTGGATGCTGGCATAGAACGCCACCCAGTGCGTAGCCAGCACAAAACCGCAAGCGCAAATCCTGACCAGGTTCTTTCCTTTTGGGAGATGAAGCCTTCGCATGCATAGCAAAGCTAGGGCCAGCGTAATGATACTGACGAACATGCGGTACCAAACCAGCGGCAATCCACTTAGGGAGATCAAACGTCCAAAGATGCCGGTCCACCCAGCCAGAAAAACGGCCAGGTGAAGCAACAAGAGGGTATGGATGTTCTTTTCCTGTCTCATCGGATTATTCGTAGTGCCTTATTCTGGCCTCAATCCCATCGTTTTCCAACAAGGCTGGAATGCCGCTCACCTCCGTTTGGCTGTAATGGTAGGGAAACAACACTTTGGGTTTGATGATCCGAGCCGCATTGACCAGTTGGTCGACCGTCATGGTGTAGGGTTGGTTGCAGGGCAGGAAGGCAACGTCAATATCGTGGATAGTGGCCATTTCAGGAATATCTTCTGTGTCGCCGGCGATGTAGACTCTTAATCCATCGAGTGTTAGGATGAAACCGTTGTCCCTCCCCTTGGGGTGGAACTGCTGATGGCCATCGGTGATGTTGTAGGCAGGAACCGCCTCCACCGTGATGTCGTCGGCCAGTTGGAGCACGTCGCCATTAGCCATCACCGTACCATAACCAAGCATTTCAGCACAGCGTGGGTTGGTGATGAGCTGTGTGTTCTCCTTGGTGAGTATCCCGATGGCTTTTGTGTCAAGATGGTCATGATGCTCATGGGTGACGAAGAGATAATCCGCTTTGGGCATGGCGGCGTAGTCGATGGTCTTTTCTCCCAGTTGGGTCACGGGGTCGATTTGGATTTCTTTGCCGTCGTATTCGATGCGCATGGAGGCATGGACCAGGGCGTGGATCTTGACCGTTTTCCCGTTTTTGGTGTTGAAGCTGTCGACTTCGTAGGTTTGTTGGCCGCAGGCAGCAAAGCCTAGCAGGGTAAGTAAGCTGGTGATAATCATTTTCATGGTGTTGGTTTTTTTACAAGGCAAAGGTAAAAAAAATCCCGCCTCATCACTGAAGCGGGAGTTTTTAGTTGTTAGCAAGTCCAAGTCTTATTTCACCTCCTCAAAGTCGGCATCAGTAACATTATCATCGTTACCACCCTTGCCGCCGTTGTTCTGGCCGCCTGGGTTGCCACCTTGGAAGCCGCCGCCCATGTTGTTCGGGTCGAAGCCGCCTTGCGGGCCGCCCTGGGCGCCACCGGCGTTGCGGTACATCTCCTCGGAGGCCTTCTGCCAGATGGCGTTCATCTCGTTCATGGCGGTGTCGATGCCATTGATGTCCTTGGCCTCGTGAGCGGTCTTCAGCTTGGCGAGGGCAGCCTCAATCTCCGACTTCTTGTCGGCCGGGAGCTTGTCGCCATATTCCTTCAGCTGCTTCTCGGTCTGGAAGATGACGCTGTCGGCC
>JAEEGL016105745.1_pt1 | contig 13286 bp, 12 predicted proteins | sample 9134231 | NCBI WGS metagenome assembly JAEEGL01 (sample SAMN16246548, study PRJNA631951) | gut metagenome | biome: gut microbiome; feature: rumen; material: fiber-attached | host: Bos | place: Iran: Karaj | collected 2018-10 | reverse complement strand
GATACCGCTCGTCAGACGGTACCGCTTCGGCACCTGCACCTTTCACCGCGCCCGGCTCTGCGAAGCCGGTGCGACGCGGGTACTTATTGCACGGTGCGCCTCTATCAAGTTATTTAATTGTCATAATGTTACTGCATTTCGTCGCCGTTGTCAATCCCTGTTTTTTTATTCCGTTCTCCGGCCTTTTTTTCGGCGATTTTGTCCTTCTTCTTATGCGATTCTTGGACGATCCGTACTTTACACCGGCACGCGCAGGCGGTATATTATAAACAGTGAATATATATGATACAGGAGGCGGCGCTTATGGAAAAGCAGGTTAAAGACCGGTTATGGACTAAAGTATTCATCGCGCTGTACGCATGCAACTTCATCTTCTTCTTCGGTTTCTACATGCTGCAGCCCACACTGCCGCTATACATCACATCTATCGGCGGCAACGACGGAGACGTGGGAACGGTTGCGACGGCCTTCGCGGTCGCGGCGGTCGTTGTCAGGCTGCTCATAACCTTCCTGCTGGATAAATTCAGCAGAAAGACGCTGCTCTACTCGGGCCTTATCCTGTCGCTCGTGATGTCAGCGGCCTACAGTCTCATGCACTCGGTGCTGGGAGTTGCAGTCCTCCGCGTGCTCCAGGGCGTCGGCTTCGGATTCGTGACGACTTTCTGCGGCTCCATGGCTGCGGACGCTCTTTCGGATTCCAGGCGCGGCGAAGGCATAGGCCTGTTCAGCATGGGAACTACGGCCGCCGTCGCTCTCTCGCCGATGGTCGGTCTCGCCATCATGAACGGCTGGGGATTCATCGCCCTCTTCATCGCCACCGCGGTGGTCCTCATATTCTCGCTCATCACCATCAACACCGTCAAACTGCCCGAGGCGACGAAACCCAAGACGCAGGGGACGGAGAAGATAAAGCTCTGGAACAGGTTCTACGACACCAGGATATGGTACCAGACGATCCTGCTCCTGCTTTACGGCATAGCCCGCGCGTCGCAGCAGAACTACCTCTCACTGCTGGCCGTAGAGCGCGGGCTCTCCACGCTGGCAGCGTACTACATCATCGAGCCGGCGACGGTGTTCGTGTTCAAGTTCGCGACGGCGAAGATATACGACAAGCTGGGTCCGAAGGCGACGCTCATACCCGGCGCCATCGGCTGCATCATAGCCATGTACATCTACTCCACGGTCAAGTCCGACGCCTGGTTCCTCTTCTCGGCAGTAATGGCAGGTATCGCGATCGGCGCCATCATCCCGACGTTCCAGGTCTGGATCATGAACGCCGTCGGCGCGAAGAACAGAGACCTCGGAAGCGCGCTGTACTACAACATCTACGATATAGGCATCGCCATCGGTTCGGCCATCATGGGCGTCCTCGCCATGAACTTCGGCTATTTCGGAATGTACCGCGTGGCAATGTTCATCATGATCGCTTTCCTGCTTGCCTTCGTTATCCCGGTAGCCTGCGGGAAAAAGATCGACCGCTGACGGAGATACCAGCCGGGATACCGGCTTTATAACGCAGAAGGGCCGGCGCATTGAGCGCCGGCCCTTCTGCTTGCGTTTTAACAATTATCAGGCGATGTCGATTATCTCGAAATCCATGCTCTTCAGATCGATCACCAGAAGGTTGCCAGTTAAAGGCGATTCCCTGCCGCAGAGGTATTTGACCGCTTCGGCCGCCTCGAGAGAGGCGATGACCGGCGGGGTGAAGGAGGGGTTGCCCGCGGGATTCGGAGCGTCCTTTTTGCCCTCCGGATAGAGGACGTCGAATACTGCAGACCCCGGCGGGACTACGGAGACCTGCCCGTACCATCCGCCTATCGCGCCGTGCACGACCGTTATGCCTGCCTCTGCGCAGCCGGCCGCAAGTATGCGCCGTGCCGAGGCGTTGTCGAGCGCGTCGACGACTACGTCGTGACCGGATACGATCTCGATGCAGTTCTCTGCTGTAAGGAAATCGCAGACAGCGGTGACGGATACTTCGGAATTGACCTTGGCAACGCGTTTCTTCGCTCTCTTTGCCTTGCTCTTCCCGATAACGTTCTCGCTCGAGAGGAGCTGGCGGTTCAGATTCGTGACGTCGAAGACGTCGCCGTCGACGACCGTCAGATGTCCGACGCCGATGCGCGCCAGTATCTCGATTATATAACCTCCGAGTCCGCCGCAGCCGACCACGCACACGCGCTTTTCACGGAGAAGAGCACACTCCTCCGGCGACAGCGCGTTCATGTTTCTGTCGTAACGCTTGCTGAGATCCATGATGAACCTCCTTATCCGCCTTCCATAGTGCGGAGGATGCTCAGGACGTCGCCGTCGCTGAGGGTATCCTTCAGATGTGTGCGGCCGCCGTTCTTAAGTACGGTCGAGGCCTTGAAATAATCCTCGTCGATCGTTATCTGCGGGAGCTTGAGACACTCGTCGAGAGCGTCCTCGACGACGGAGCCCTCAGGCAGGTCGAAACTTGTCGACTTGAGGGAGACCGGTATGTCCACGGCGTAGAACTTAACAAGGATGTTCATTTAGCTTTTCCTCCTGGGTCGTCGGGAAAGGTTTACTCCTTCGGCGGGTAGAGATCGGCGATGACGGGCTCGAGGCCGCCTACGAACTCGAGGACATCCTGGCAGGGAACGCCCTCGGGATTGAAACCGATCGCGTTGTAGAGGTTCTCGACGAGACGCTCGTTGTCCAGCGAGATGCCCGCGAGCTGACCGGCTCTCATCGGAGGATTGCCGATCATACGGTCGGTGACGGTGAAGTCCTTGCGGCGCAGGCCCTCGCGGAGGTTGAACGCCCAGCGCATCATGAAGGCGCGCATGCCGAAGAGCCTCAGCGTATATTTATCGAACTTGTAGCCGGTGACGTACTGCATGCCCTCGAAGATAGCTCCGGGCGGGAAGAGACGGGGTGAGAAGATGCAGAGTCCGGATGCGTTGATGTATTCGCAGGTGCAGATCTCGACGAGATCGGCGTAACCGGTAACGCGGTAGTCGTATTTCTGTTCCCATGTCATGCGGTCGTTCGCCTTCGCGAGACCGCCCTTGACGTGGCGGCCCGGAGTCGGGTCGACCTGATAGGTGCGGATGTAGCCGGGAGCGCGGCGCGGGTCGTGCTGCGCTATCTCGATGCCGCTGGCCACGAAGAGGAACTCCTTGCCGGCGTTCCAGTACTCGGCCGCATATCTGGAGCCCATGGTGAGGATCTTGCCGCAGCCTTCGCCGCTGACGATCTTTTCGGTGAGCGCCACGGCGGCGTTGCCGTCGCCCCAGAAGGGCTCAATGCCGTCGAGCTGTTCCTTAGTGATCGCGCCTTCGTTGAACGCCTCGAATGCCCAGCCCAGCGTGCCACCGGCGCTGATGGTGTCTGCGCCGTACTCGTTGCAGAGATGGTTGCACTTGATGAGGACGACGGGATCGGTGTTCATGATGGCGGAGCCGAACCAGCCGACGCTCTCGTACTCGGGACGGGCGGCGTTCTTGACGGGGAAACGCTCGTCCTCGGTGGTGTCCATGAAAGCTCCGCAGCCGATCGGGCAGGAGGAGCAGCGGTAGGACTTGACCTTGTATTTCTCGTTGAGCATCGGCGCCGCGAGAGGCTCGAAGTCCTCGGGGGTCTTGTCGGTCTCGCAGAGCGCGACGGAGAAGTTCTTAACCGCAGCGTCGCCGCTGAGAAGGGAAGGCATGAAACCGCCGGTGGTGCCGAAAGTGCGCATGCCCTGCAGCATGGGAGCCTGCTTGAGGGATTCGGAGATGGCCTTGCTGAGCTTGGCCATGCCGGCCTTGTCGGCTATCTCAAAGGTCTGGTTGCCGCGGCATACGACGGCCTTGAGCTTTTTGGAGCCCATGACAGCGCCTGTGCCGCCGCGTCCTGCGGCCCTGTGCCCGTCGTTCATGACGGCGGCCATATTGGAGAGGTTCTCACCGGCGGGGCCGATGAAAGCGTAGCTTATCTTGTTGTCCTCAAGGTCGGTGAACAGCGCGTTTTCGAGTTCCGTAGCCTGCATGCCCCAGTATTTGGTCGCGTCGCGGAGCTCAGCCTTGCCGTCGTCGACGAAGAGGTATACCGGCTTCGGGGATATGCCCCTGACGAATATGCCGTCATAGCCGGACTTCTTTATCGCGGGCCCGAAGAAGCCGCCGGAGTTCGCGTCGTTCCAGCCGTTGTAGACAGGCGACTTCGAAACGACGGTGTAGCGTCCGCCGCAGAAGAAGTTTGACCCGTCGAAAGGCGTGGCAACGAATCCGACCATGCTGTCCTCGCCGAACACGTCGGCGTGGGCCGGCATGTACTCATAGAGGATCCTCGCTCCGAGAGCGGGGCCTCCGAGGAAGTCTCTGTACCACTCTTCGGGGATGACCTTGTCTTCGAACTCGCCGGTCGAAAGGTCTACGAAGAGCATTTTGCCCATGTAACCGTACATAATAAATTCTCCTTTGCAAATAGCATGTTATTCGTCCGTAACATATCAGTTATTATAGCACGGAGCGTGTGCAAATGTCCAGTAAAGAGCCTAAAAATTGTGCTGGATACAAAAGAAAGGGCATCTTTTCCCGGTGCGGTCATTCTGCCGGGCCGAGTCTGGCCAGTGCCCTGCGGTAGGCGGCCTCGGTGCGGGCGTCGAAACATACGAACGTGACGTCTCTGACATACCGGCATTCTCTGAGTCCGCAGGTGACCGCGTTCACGGCGACTGCCGCCGCCTCTTCCAGCGGGTAGCCGTAGACGCCGGTGGATATCGAGGGGAAAGCGACGGTCTCACAGCCGTTCTCATCAGCGAGACGCAGGCTGTTCCGGTAGCTGTTATCAAGGAGCTGAGCCTCTCCGCGGTCTCCGCCGCGCCAGATGGGACCGGGGGTGTGGATGACGTATCTCGCAGGCAGCTTGAAGCCCGGCGTGATCTTTGCCTCTCCCGTCCTGCAGCCGCCGAGAGGCCGGCATGCCGCCAGAAGTTCGGGCCCGGCTGCGCGGTGTATGGCGCCGTCCACTCCGCCTCCTCCGAGCAGGGAGGTATTGGCGGCGTTCACTATCGCGTCAGCTTTCACCTTGGTGATGTCGCCCAGGATAACGTTTACTGCCATGAGAGTCACTCCTTATATAAATACTATGTGTTCCTTGAATCTATTAAAACAGAACGGTCCTGAAACATCAATACCCAGGCGCACGGCGGAGACGCCGTTGCGGCCTGCCTAGCGATTTGCTATACTGTTTCCCATGAAAAGGTTTACTGAAAACAGAACGATGATGCTCATGGCCGCGGCCGTGGCGGCGATCCTTCTCGCCGCCCTCGGCCTGCCGGTCTTCACTTGGCTGCGCCTTGAACTGGGAGGCGCCGCGTGGGCGTTCTGGTTCGTATGGCTCGTGCCGTTCCTGTCTCTGCCTCTGAGCTATTCTGTCAGGGAAGGCAAGGTGCGGACATGGATGCACCGTATCGGAGAGTGCTGCATGGGAGCCGTGCTGTACATATCGATGACGTTCATCCTGAAGGCGGCCGTTCTCCTCGTTATGAGTTTATCCGGATCCGCGCTGCCGGCAGGCGTGAGGATCTGGGCGGGAAGGGCCGCGTTCCTGCTGTTTCTGATGATTTATCTGGCGGGAGTGCTCACTGCGCTCCGGATCAAGACCGTCCGTCTTGAGATAACGGCGCCGGTGAAAAACAGGCTTCGCCTGGTCCTGCTCTCCGATCTGCACCTCGGCTTTTTTACAGGCCGACGCATGACCGAACGTATCGCATCCGCCGTGAACGGGGAGAGACCGGACGCGGTCCTCTTCGCAGGGGATATCTTCGACATGGACTACCCCTCGCTGCGGGATCCCGAACGGCATGCAAGGGCGGTGAGGAGCATAACGGCTCCGCTCGGGAAATACGCTTGTCTCGGCAATCATGACATGCTGAACGATGACCCGCGCAAGGACGAATGGATCCGCGGATGCGGGATAACTGTACTGCACGACGAGACTGAACATTTGGGAGACATCGTGTTGCTCGGACGCCGCGACGTCAGCGATGAAGAACGCATGACCCCGGAAGAGGCATATAAGGCGATCCCGCCCGGAGCCTATGCGGTCGTTCTTGACCACAATCCTTCTGGATACCGCTCTGAGTGGGAGCACGGCGCGTCGCTCCTCCTCTGCGGCCATACCCACGGAGGGCAGACGTTCCCCCTGGATATCCTTCAGAAACTGGTCATGCCGATGCCGGTATACGGATATCGCAGGGCGGGGGAAAAGAGCCTCTTCGTGACGTCCGGCGCGGGCTTCTGGGGCCCGCCTCTCCGGCTGGGAGTGCGAAACGAGATAGTTCGCATAGACCTTGTTCCGGAGAAGTGCGAGAGCACGGACGCGCACGATCGGCCATGCTGAAACAGCGGAAACAATTGGTAACAAAGTGGCGAGAATTATTGTATAATCCAGAACACCGTGGTACAATACCTACATACACGGGCAGTGCGCCCCCAGGCGGTGTCCGCCGCGGCGCAGAGTAACATCCATACAGCATGGCAGGGACGCAACAGACCCTGTCAATCTCATTTTGAAAGGGTGGCAGAATGACAAATGTTTAAGCTGAAACAAAACGGAACGAGTGTACGTACCGAGATCGTCGCCGGTCTTACGACGTTCATGACGATGGCGTACATCATCGCTCTAAACCCGAACCTGCTGACCGGCTTCGGTGCAGAAGGCAAGGAACTCTGGAACGGCGTATTCCTTGCGACCTGTATCGCCTCGGCCATCGGCACGCTCTGCATGGCGTTCCTGGCAAACAAACCGTTCGTCATGGCTCCCGGCATGGGCCTCAACAGCTTCTTTGCCGTAGTCGTTGCGAACATCGTTGCTATGACCGGTCTGACCTATCTCCAGTCCTTCCAGGCCGCTCTGTGCATCATCTTCGTTGAAGGCCTCGTGTTCGTCGTCCTCTCGATCTTCAATATCCGCGAAAAGATAGTTGAAGCGATACCGCTCGGCGTACGTCTCGGCATCGGACCCGCCATCGGCCTTATGCTCATGAATATAGGCTTCGGCTCCAACGTGGGCATCTATTCCGAGACAGGCGGCCCCTTCTACGCGATGCGTGATTTCTTCGGCGCTCTGACTGCCAACTATGCAAAGACCCAGATGGGTTCCGGTTATCAGGTAATGGTCCTTACGGTCATCACCATGTTCATCGGCCTGTTCGTCATCGTAGCCCTCTCCCACAAGAAGGTCAAAGGCGCTGTGCTGTACGGCATGCTCGTCGCTTCTGTCATCTACTGGGCATGCGAAGCCATCTTCCTGCACACCAACCCCTTCGAGAGCCTCAAGACGGCGTCCTTCCTGCCGCCGTTCGCCGATATGGCTCAGACGACCCTGTTCAAGCTCGACTTTGCACACTTTGCTGAGATCGGCTGGTTCACTCTCGTGACTCTCGTCATTACCTTCTGCATCATCGATATGTTCGATACGATCGGCACCCTTGTGGGCACCGCTGACCGCGCCGGCATGCTCGACGAGAAGGGCAACATGCCTCAGATGCGTGAAGCTCTCCTCTCCGACGCTATCGGTACTCTCGCAGGCTCCGTCACCGGTACCTCCACCGTTACCACTTTCGTAGAGTCCGCCTCCGGCGTTGAGGCCGGCGGCCGTACGGGTCTTACCGCTGTTACTGCGGCGATCCTGTTCCTGCTCTGCATGTTCATCGCTCCTATCGCTGCCATAATCCCCGCGGCGGCGACCTCGGCGGCTCTCATCTATGTCGGAATCCTGATGCTCTCCAACCTGAAGAAGATCGATTTCTCCGACATCTCCCAGATGCTCCCCGTAGCTGTCATGCTCCTCGCGATGCCCATCTCCGGCTCCATCGGACACGGCATCGGCCTGGCGCTCATCTGCTACACCGTCATCAAGCTCTGCACCGGCAAAGCGAAGGACATCTCCATCCTGACCTACATCCTCAGCATCATCTTCATCGTGAAGTTCTTCCTCGCTGCCTAAGAGCTTAAACGGCAATTACAGCATCATTCGTCAATAAGCAAACGCGGCGCGTCCGGTCTTTTCCGGACGCGCCGCTGTTTCATGGCCCTGTCACGTATCCATGGTACTAAAAGTGCGGACCGCGCATCGACGGCCCGCACTTTGTTGTTAGATGTAAAGTAATAACTGACCAGATCAGTCGTTCGTACGGATGAGTCTCCAGATGACAGCCGCAAGTGCGCCGCCTACGAGAGGAGCCACGATGAATACCCATACGCAGGAGAGCGCTTCACCGCCCATCATAAGAGCGGGGCCGAGAGAACGTGCGGGGTTGACGCTGGTGCCGGTAAAGAAGATGCCGAGGAGATGGACGAGAGTAAGGGAACCGCCGATGACGAGACCGGCAACCTTGCCGTTCTCGACCTTGCTCGTAACGCCGAGGATGGCGAGCACGAATACGCAGGTGAGTATGATCTCGATTATCAGGGATTTGCCGATGCTTGCCTCGAAGAGACCGTTGCATCCGAGACCGTAGCTCTTGCCGAGGACGCCCATGAGCGCTGCCGCGCCGGCGATGCCGCCGATGAACTGAGCTATGATGTAGCAGATGAAGTCCTTGAAGCTCATGCCTCCGTTGATCAGAACTGCGAGAGAGACCGCGGGATTGATGTGGCAGCCGGAGATGTTGCCGATGGAATATGCCATAGCTACGATGACTCCGCCGAACGCGAGAGCCGTGAGGATGTACGCTGCGTTTGCCTCCGCGCTGCAGCCCGTCACCGCGGCGACGCCGCAGGCAACGAACACCAGAACGAACGTTCCTATTAACTCTGCGAAAAACTTTTTCATAACTATTCCTCCTGTCGATTTGGTCTTACCTTGCGGTTATCAGAAACCGGGTGCTGACCGCTGAGAACATTATAGTGCGGTGCGCGCAGAAAAACAATCCTGCCCGGAACGATTTTGCTTCTGATCTGCTGTTAACGGAGGTTGAACATGTTCGGTCGGTGTGGTATTCTATTATTATTAGATAACCAGTGAAGAGCACACGGCAAGAAAGGGGCGGACATAATGGAAAACGGACAGCGCGACCGTCTCTGGACAAGAACATTCAGCACGGTTTTAGTGTCTCATCTGATTTTCTATTTCGGTTTTTATATGCTCGCTCCCACACTGCCGCTGTACGTCAAGGCCCAGGGCGGGACCTCAGCACATATAGGATTCGTTTCCACTGGATTCTGTATCGGATGCGTCATAATGCGTTTCCTCGTGCCGTTCCTGCAAGAGCGTTACAGCCGCAAGATCCTGATGCGGATCGGCATAATCATATCGCTGGCGATGGCGGCGCTCTATGCGGCGGTCTCTTCGATAGTCGGGATCATAGCGCTGCGCACCATGCAGGGCATCGGCGTCGGGATGGTTACAGCGTTTGCGGGGGCCATAGCCGCGGACGCCGCCCCGGACTCGCGTCAGGGCGAGGGTATAGGATACTTCGGGATGGGGACCACGGCCGCTGTCGCGCTTTCGCCGGCGCTTGGTCTCATAGTGATGAACAGGCTGGGATTTACTCCGCTGTTCATATGTTCGGCGCTCGTGCTGGTGCTCTCCGCGGTGGGATGGAGCACTATAGAGATACCGCAGCCTCGGCGACGCGCAGCCGATGCGCCAAAGGAAACGATCTGGAACAAGATATACGACACCAAGATACTGTTCCAGACCATACTGCTCCTTCTGTACGGCGTCGCGCGCGGGACACAGCAGAGCTTCCTCACCGTCATGGCAACGGAAGAGGGGCTCTCGATGATAACGATATACTCTGTTTTTGAGACCGTGTCGTCGTTTTTGCTGCGTTTCGTGACCAGGAAGAGCTTTGACAGATACGGACCCGGACCGATGATCTTTTTCGGCGGTCTGGCAAGTGCCGTCGCGTTCTTGCTGTTCTCGGTCGTTCGGTCGAATGCAGTGCTGCTCATAGCCGCTGTATGCAACGGCGTGGCAATGGGCGCGATGGTGCCGACGTTCCAGGTGTGGATCATGAGCGACCTCGGCCCCGAGAGGCGTACGCTTGGCAATGCGCTGTACTTCAACATCTGTGATATAGGGACCGCGGTCGGTGCCGGAATAATGGGCATCGTTGCCAGAACGGTCAACTATCACGGAGTGTTCAGGATAATCATGTTCGTTATGATCGCGTATCTGGCGATATTCCTTCTCGGTCCTGCCGCCAGACGCAGAAAAACTGCCGCCTGAATCATATCCGGAAAAGATTTCGAACAGGAGGGCCGGCAATTTTGGGAACGATGAGAGACAATATCGTAACGGAACCCATGAAGGAATCCCCTTTGCGGGGAGAGAAAGGCGAGATCATAAAACAGAACGTTTTTCTCCTCGACTCGGAGGCTGTGCCGGGAGCGCCGTACGCTGCGGCAACGTGGTATCACAGGACTTTTACAGCCCCGGCTGAGCAGCACACCCACGACGCGGATGAGTACCTGAGTTTTATAGGCGGCGACCCGGAGTATCCCGAGGAACTGAACGCAAGGGTGACGATCCGTCTGCTGGATGAGGATTTTACGATCACCAAAAGCTGCATCATCTTCATTCCCGCGGGCACGAGGCACACTGAGTTTTCTGCTTATGACATAAAGCGGCCGTTCATCTGCTTCGCACGCTGCGACGTCCCTAAGTATTCTATGAACCTGGAGAAGGAAAAGGCGGATCGATAATAACAGCGGAGATACTTAAAGCGGTTTCTGCACGACAGTGCGGGAACCGCTTTTCACGAGTAATTAAAATATTTTAAGGAAATTTCCAAATGTTGGTCATAATCACTTGATTTTTCTGTTTATAATGCTAAAATTTAATTAACCGAAGTGTTTCGGTACTGTACAAAAGAAACAAAAGGACTGACAAAGAGGAGGAGAATCATGAAAAAGTCAAGAGTGGTAATCTGTGTGATCCTGGTGTTCGTGATGCTGCTCGCACTTTGTGCATGCGGCAGCAACAGCACACCTTCCGGTACGACACCTTCGAACAACACGCCGTCTAACAACACGCCTGCCGACAACAACGCCGGAAAAGATGACGGCAAAGGAGACGAGAAAGATGAGACTCCGACAGAGAACAAGGAGACCTACACGCTGAAATTTGCGATGGCGGATCCTGTAGGAACGATTTTTGATGAATACATGGCACAGCCACTGATAAAACTTCTTAACGATAATTCGGGCGGAAGGATCCAGTGCGAGCTGTATCCCTCCGGAACTGTAGCTGCGTTCGGCTCCGGCCTTGATTCCGCGAGGACCGGCACCAGCGATATAGCGCAGGATGCGTTCTCATTCTACACCGGTGTATATCCGTACACTGAACTCATCAACACCCCGGGCATCGACTACGGTTCGCTTTCCAGCTTCAATACGCTCATAATCGATTATGCAAAGGCGTTCCCGGAGGATATGGACGAATTCGTCGTCATCTCCAGATGGGCCGGTTCATATTTCGGCTTCCTGATGCCTGACAAGCCGATAACCTGTCTGGCCGACCTCCAGGGCAAGACGCTCCGTTCGACCGGCTCCTTTATGAACTACTGCACGGCTCTCGGCGCTACGGGTGTCATGGTCACACCGAACGACCTGTATGAAGGCATAAAACTGGGCGTCGTCGACGGTGCACAGTTCACCCTCGGAGGTACATGTTCATATGGCCTCTATGACGTCTGCAACTATTTCACCCCGATAGAAGCATATTACGGAGATACCTGCTTCGTACTTGCAAGAGAGACCTATGATCGTATGGACGCCGAGGCACAGGCAGCGATCGACAAGACCATCGAAGATTTCCTTCCTGTAGCTAACAAATACAGTGACGCTAACGACCAGCTCTCTCTCGACGAGATACTGAATGAGCACAATCCTGACTTCAAGATGTATTATATGACGGATGAAGCGAAGGCTGAGATCGTAAAAGTTGCAGAGCCTCTGCTGCAGGCAAAGGCTGACGAACTGAACGCTCTCGGACTCGACGGTGACGGAGCGCTCGAGTGGCTCCGCACGAATGCCAAGAAGTATGCCTGACCGCATAAGATCTTCAGCACCTGAACTCTGATCTAGTCGTTAAGCATGGCGGCCGTTAAGGCGGCCGCCATGCTTAAGTATAGCTGCCTTCCCGCGACAGGGAACGGCCGGTCAAAGGAGAAACGCGATGGAAAACCCCGAAAGATACTTTATCACGGAACCGATGCCCGACTCTCATGACGTCGATGAAAACGGCAAGACGATACGCCGCAACATCGTATGGCTGAACGACACGGTGCTGCCGGAGTCGAAACAGTTTTTTACGATAGTATGGTACACACAGCCGCATTCGCTCAGCCATGAGTCCCACATATGCGACGTCGATGAATTCGTCGGGTTTATAGGGAGCGATCCGGAAAATCCGCAGGAGCTGAACGGAAGGGTCCGCTTCTGGCTCAACGGCAAATGGATCACTATAGAAAAGAGCGCGATAATCTACGTGCCGGCAGGGATGCCTCACTGCCCGTATGTCGTCGAGGCTGTCGATAAGCCCATGATCCATTTTGCCGGAAGTCCTTACGGACACCTGACCCGGACGCCCTGCGATGAGCCGGCCGAGGGCTTCGACGATCCTGAAAAGTACGTCTCTTACGAGCCGCGTCCTTTTATGCCCGGAACGGAGACAGATCCTTCAATACTGCGCAAGGCCGTGTGGCTCGACTCCAGAGTCATTCCCGGCGCGCCGTATATAGAGTTTGCATGGTTCCTGAAACCGCGGGAGCCCAAGCCGCCGACGCATGTGCACGATTTCGATGAGATCGTTGGGTTCATCGGAAGCGATCCGGACGATCCGGGCGACCTCGGAGCGACGCTCAACTTCAATTATGACGGCGAGGTGATCCGCACCGACCGAAGCGTCGTCGTTTATATGCCCGCAGGAGTGCATCACTGTCCGTTCTTAATCGAGGATATGAAGAGACCCATACTGAGCTTCTCCGGAGGAGACGGAAACAGATACTGATACTTTTGAAAACAGAGGAGAATTACCTGATGGAAAACCCGGAGAAGTACTTTCTGAAAGAACCAAGGAAGAATGCCTGCGAAGTCGATGAAGACGGGAACGTTTTATTAGAAAACATCATCCATCTGGATGACAATACGTTTCCTGAGGCGAAACAGTACTTTGCCATCTCCTGGTACAATAAGACTATGATGAGCTGCATCGGGTCACACATCCACGATACGGCAGAGTACGTCGGTTTTATCGGCAGCGATGCGGAACATCCTCAGGAACTGTATGGCAAGGTGCTCTTCTGGCTTAACGGACAATGG